>CEPA01015367.1_pt1 | contig 40082 bp, 38 predicted proteins | sample 356241 | NCBI WGS metagenome assembly CEPA01 (sample SAMEA2620542, study PRJEB7988) | marine metagenome | biome: marine biome (ENVO:00000447); feature: surface water layer (ENVO:00002042); material: "saline water (ENVO:00002010), including plankton (ENVO:xxxxxxxx)" | depth 5 m
CTTTCTTTTCTTCAAGTGTTCTACCTAAATCCTAGTTTATAATTAATGCATGAAGGCTAAAAGATTTAGGCCCATCATTTTAGCGGGCGGTTCAGGTAAGAGACTGTGGCCACTTTCTACCAATGAAAAGCCTAAACAATTTATTTCTTTATTTGGCGACTTGTCTCTTTTCGATTTAACTCTTCAAAGAGTTAATAATCGTGATCTCTTTCATAAGCCTATCGTTGTTACTTCAGAAAAGTATATAGAATTTGTGGAACATTCTTTATCCAAGACTGGCATGGAAGTAGAAACAGTTTTTTTAGAACCCGAATCAAAAAATACATTTGCCGCACTATCTTTGCCAGTATTGACTGCGATCAAGAAAAAGGACAATGAAAGATATATGGTTATGCCTTCTGATCATTACATACCATTTAATAAGTCTTTTTATGAGTCTTGTTCAAATGTGCAAAACCAATTTAAAAAAAAGGCTTTAACATTATTTGGAGTAAAACCAACTAACCCTTCAACAGAATATGGTTACATATCTATGTCACCGTCTAATGACAAATTAAAAATTATAAAGTCTTTCATTGAAAAGCCCGCTCTTGAAAAAGCTAAGCTTTTACTCAAGCAGCCAGATACTTTATGGAATTCAGGAATTTTTTGTTTTGAAGGTAACTGGTTAAGTAAATCAATTGAACTAAGATTTCCTCATATGTACTCCATTATCATGGACATATTATCCGAAGAAAATCTTAATCAATTATATTTCTATCCAAATAAGGACAAATTTTCTAAACTCGAAGACATCTCTTTCGATAAGGCATTTGTTGAGTCAAATGAAAAAAATTATATAACCAATTTGGATGCGGGATGGACTGATCTAGGTTCGTGGCACTCCTTAGTAAAGTTACAAAAAAATCCTGAGCATGGGTTGACTCTTTATATCGAGGGTAAACATCCAAGAACAGAAAAGCCCTGGGGTTATTTTGAAGTATTGCTAGAAACTGAATTTTCAAAAGTTAAAATTTTATCAATCAATCCAAATCAAATGCTATCAATGCAAATGCACAGATACAGATCCGAAACATGGTACATCACCCAAGGAAAAGCGACAGTAACCATAGGGAATAAGGTGGTTGATTTATTTCCAGGTGAATCTATTTCGATTGATGCAAATGAAAAGCACAGAGTACAAAACTTTGGAAATGAGGTTGTTGAAATAATAGAGGTACAATCGGGATCCTATTTTGGTGAGGATGACATCATTAGATTTGAGGATATTTATGGAAGAAAAGACTTTCACTGAATCTCCCCTTGCGATTCCTTCTTCTGAAAAGGAAATAAAAGCATTTATCAGAGAAATGCCTAATTCTCCTGGTGTTTATAGATTTCTGGACAAATCTATGAAACCGCTTTATATCGGTAAAGCAAAATTTCTCAATAAAAGACTTGCATCATATTTCCGTGCTTCTTCTAGATCCAAAAAAATTACTAATCTCCTCGATGAGGCCAGCTTCATTGAACTCTCGATGACAAATACTGAACTGGAATCACTATTGTACGAGCAGTATTTAATTAAAAATTTTAAGCCAAAATTTAATGTCCAGTTTAAAGACGATAAAGGATATCCTTGGATAAAGGTTGAAACACGAAACGTATTTCCTTCAGCCAAATCTTTTTTGGGAAAGAAAAAGGATGACGGTAAATTTTATGGTCCTTTTCCGAATTCCTATGCTGTAAGAGATGCACTCAAGTTGATACAAAAAACTTTTAAACTCAGAAACTGCTCTGATTCTTATTTCAAGAACAGAAGCAGACCTTGTCTACAGCATGAGATAGGAAGATGCTCTGCACCATGCGTAGGACTGATAAGTGAGGAGGACTATAGAAACGAAGTCAAGGGTGCTGACCTTTTACTCTCAGGTAGATCAGAAGATTTAATCAAGGAATTCTATGACTTGATGGATGATTTTGCCTTGAAGAGACAATATGAAAAAGCTGCAGTCTACAGAGATAGAATATCGGCTCTAAGAGATATTCAGAGAACGCAAAGCGTTACAGGCTTCAGTAAGAATAGGGATGCTATTTATTTATCAGCCTTAAAAGAAAAACGAAAAATAGGAGTAAGCAGTGTAAATGGAGGTTGGGTCACAGGGCATAAAAACTTCTTGCTAGAAGGAGGAATAGACGATGATGAGACTTTGGAAAGCTTCATAAGCCGACACTATCTGTCCAATAGGAATTGCCCCTCTGTGTTGGTTGTAGGTCAAGAGCTTGCTAATAAGAGTCTTATTGAAAAGGCTTTGAGAGAATCCCTTAAAAGAAAAATATCTATTATCACTAGACCATCGAAGAAAGATAAAGGTCTACTAGAAATTTGTAGAACTAATACAGAATTTACACTTAAAAAGGACAAGATAGATCCCGATATCGACTTTAAACTAGACTCATTAAAAAAAGAATTGCAGATCAGCGACATTGATACAATTGAGTCCTATGATATCAGTCATCACTCTGGACAAAATGCCGTAGCTGGATGTGTGGTCTATGGCGTATCTGGTAAAGCTAAAAACCTTTATAGAACATACAATATAAGTAAGAAAAATTCAGGAAATGATATAGGTTCAATGCTTGAATTGATTGAAAGAAGGTTTTCGAATAAAAAAAATAAGATTCCTAGTCTCATAATTATCGATGGAGGCAGAGTACATTTAACGCAAGTGCAAAAAAAATTGAAAGAAATAGGATTTTCTTCAGTGAATATCATTTCTATCTCTAAAGGAATCAGGAGAAAGGCATCTTTCGATTCTATACATTTAACACGAGGAGAATCTAAAATAGTTAAAGAGGGGTCTGTATTTCAAAAATTCGTTCAAGAAATAAGAGATGAAACACATAGATATGCAATATCTTCACAGAAAAGGAAGGGAATTAAATCTTCCCTGGGCTCCTCGATAGACAAGTTGTCTGGAGTTGGAGATTCAAGAAAAAAACTCTTATTGAGATATTTTGGGTCCTTGGAGCAAATTAAACGCGCAAGCATCGATGATTTGTCGGAAGTTTCAGGCATCGGTAAAATAACAGCAGAATCTATTTATAAGGAACTACACAAATAATCCTGCTTCTTATAAGGAACTGTTTTTTCAGAGGTTCAGGCGTTGGAAGCCTTTAGTTTTTAAAAAATTGTCAGGAACTAATCCCATCATCTAGTTCTTTAACATTTAAATTATTTCTTAAAATTTTTTGATTGATATAAAATGGAAGCATGAATGATAATGACAATGATTCCATTTTTATTTTTGAATTTTGGGACCTTCTATTACATTTTAAATATTTCATTCTTGGAACGATAGCCCTGACTACAATCGCTGGAGTTTTGTATGCCTTAACCGCTACTCCTCTTTATAGGGCGCAGGTTTTAATGATCGAAGCGGAAAACCAAGGCAGCAGTCAAGGCTTAAGTTCGATTGCATCTCAAATAGGAGGCATGACCGGACTAGATATTGGAGGGTCTAATAATAACTCAGATTCATATGTAGAAATTTTGAAGTCTAGAACTTTTTTAGAAGACTTTATTAATTCTACTGATTCAAAAAAACTGATATTCAGTTCATCATGGAATAATGAAGAAAATGATTGGTTTACTGAAGAACCATCAGACTTTAAATCTTACTATACCTTCAAAGAAGATATCTTGTCTGTTTCAAAAAATGTTAAGACTGGGGTATTTACTTTGTCCGTAGTATGGCACGAACCTAAACAGGCTGAAGTGTGGGCAAATTTGCTGGTAAAGAATCTTAATAGTCTTTTGCAAAAAAGAGCTATTGAAGAGGCCGAGAAACGTTTATTTTATTTAGAGAGGCAGACTTCCCAAACTAACATTCAGGGTATGCAGATTATGATTGGTGCATTGATGCAAAGCGAGTACGAAAAAGCCATGATTGCAAATGTAAAAGAGGATTTTGGTTTTACTATAATTGATCCTGCAAAGGTCCCAGAAGTAAAGTTTAGCCCCAACAGAACTTTGATAACAATTCTTAGTTTCATTTCAGGTATATTTCTCGGGATACTTCTTGTCATTGTTATAAATACTATTATGAACTACCAAAGGTATAAGAACGCCTCGTAAAAACCTAAACTATTCACGATTAAATGAAAATAACAGTTTTCGGTTCTGGATATGTAGGTTTAGTAACTGCCTCTTGTTTTGCAGATGTAGGAAACCAAGTTTGCTGCGTTGACATAGATAAAGAAAAGGTACAGAAACTTAATTCCGGGATAGTTCCAATTTTTGAACCTGGGCTTGATAAGTTGATAAAGCTCAATGTGAACAAGGGCAGGTTAAGTTTCACTGACAATTTAGAGGAGGCGGTGAGGTTTTCGGATCTTTTTTTTATTGCTGTGGGCACACCTCAAGATGAAGATGGATCGGCTGATATTTCTAATATTTTTTCTGTAGCTGATGCTGTAATTAAATATATTAATGATGACAAAACAGTGATTACGAAATCAACTGTCCCGGTTGGAACATCCGAAAAATTGGAGTTTCACTTTGAAAATGAATTGAATGAGCAGAAGATTCCTTTCAATGTGAAGGTTGCCTCCAATCCAGAATTCTTAAAAGAAGGAAATGCCATTGATGATTTTATGAAGCCCGACAGAATAGTGATTGGTTCCAAAGATCCCTCAACCGTAGATTTGCTAACGCGGTTGTATGCTCCTTTTAATAGAAATCATAGTAGAGTTATTTCTATGTCACCAAAATCGTCTGAATTAACGAAATATGCTGCAAACAGTATGCTGGCAATGAAAGTTAGTTTTATGAATGAGATGTCAAACATTGCTGAAAGAGTTGGTGCTGATATAGAAATGGTAAGAGAGGGAATTGGAGCAGATGAAAGAATCGGCTACTCTTTCATCTATCCCGGACCTGGTTATGGCGGATCTTGTTTTCCAAAGGATATCAAAGCTCTTATTAATACTGCGAAGGTGAATTCTTATGACTCGCTCATATTAAAGGCAGTGGATGAAATAAATGATCTTCAAAAGAATGTTATCTTCCAGAAAATCCAATACCATTATGAAAATCGACTTCAAAATAAACGAATCGCCATATGGGGATTATCATTTAAACCTAATACAGATGATATGCGAGAATCACCAAGCATAAATTTAATTCATTCGCTTCTCAACTCAGGTGCAAGAGTGAAAGTTTATGATCCTGAAGCTATGGAAGAATGTAAAAAAATCTTTGGAGATGATGATAGTATTCAGTATTGTGATTCTGCATTAGAGTCCGCGAGTGATGCAGATGGTTTAGCGGTAATAACTGAATGGAAGGAATTTCGTGGTATTGATATAAAGGAATTGGGCATCCTCCTCAAAAATAAAATCATATTTGATGGACGAAACATTTATGATCCAAGTTTAATGTTACAAAATGGCTTCACTTATTATGGTATAGGTAGAGGTAAAAGCATCTATGAATAGTACTGTCCTTGTAACTGGTTCAGCTGGTTTTATTGGATCCGCGCTCACTATGCGGCTTTTAGATGATGGATATAAAGTTATAGGAGTAGACAATCATAATGATTATTATGATCCTCATTTGAAAGAATCAAGACTTGAAAGATTTGTAGATCATCAATCTTATTTACATATCAAGGAAGATATCTCTAATAGAGGTCCAATATTAGAAATCTTTGAAGAGTATAAATTTGATATAGTGGTAAATCTAGCTGCCCAAGCTGGAGTGCGATATTCAATTGAAAATCCTAATTCTTATGTCAACTCCAACTTAGTTGGTTTTGGGAATATATTAGAATTTTCAAAAGAATCAAACGTAAATCATCTCATTTATGCATCCTCTAGTTCTGTTTATGGTTCAAATACAAAAGTCCCTTTTTCAACCAAAGACAATGTAGACCATCCAGTTAGTTTTTATGCTGCTACAAAAAAAGCAAATGAGTTAATGGCTCACTCTTACAGTCACTTGTTTAATTTACGAACCACTGGATTGAGATTCTTTACCGTTTACGGGCCTTGGGATAGACCAGATATGGCTCTACAAACTTTTTCCCGAGCGATGGTTTCAGGTCAATCAATAAAGATATTCAATAATGGTAACCACATGAGAGACTTCACATATATCGATGATATTGTTGAAGGTCTTGTAAATGTAATGAAATCAGGGAAACTGGATGAGAAAGATAAAATTAACGAATCTTCAAATTACTGGAAAGTCTACAATATTGGAAATAGCAATCCTGTGAATTTAATTGATTATATTAGTCAATTAGAGAGCTCCCTTGGAGTGACGGCTAACAAAGAATATTTACCCATCCAACCTGGAGATATGAAGGATACTTATGCAGATGTTTCAGATCTGATCCAAGACTTTAACTATAGACCGAAAACTTCAATAAAGGATGGAATTTCTAAGTTTGCTGAATGGTACAAGGATTATTACAAAGTTAAAATATGAAAAAATCAATTCTCGAACTTATTGAATCTAAAAAACTAAAGGTTGGAGTTGTTGGTCTTGGCTACGCAGGTCTTCCCATAGCTCTGAGATTTGCTGATGCTGGTTTTTCGGTTCTTGGGATAGACAAGGACCAAACAAAAGTAAAATTATTGAATGAGAAAAAAAATCCTTTCGTTCATATGGATAATGCAGAAGTTCAAAAGATTCTCAACAAAAATTTTGATGCAACCTCAGATTTTGCAGAGTCATTATCTTGCGATGCACTAATTTTGTGTTTACCAACTCCAATAGATGAGCAAAATGAGCCAGATCTTAGCTTCGTTGTCTCAACTATGGATTCTTTATTTCCCCATATGCGCAAGGGCCAAATTATAATACTTGAGAGTACTACTTACCCAGGCACAACTCAGGAATTGTTACTTCCTTTCATTTTGAAAAAAGGTTTCGACATTGGCCATGACTATTTTTTAGCTTATTCTCCTGAACGGGAAGATCCAGGAAATGAAACTCATACAACGAAATCAATTCCAAAAGTTGTGTCAGGGATTACCTCTCATTGCACAGCAATAGCTTCGAAACTTTATTCCTATGCAGTGGACACTGTTGTAAATGTCTCCTCTCCTGCAGCCGCAGAAATGTCTAAACTCCTAGAAAATATTTATAGAGCAGTAAATATTGGTTTGGTGAATGAGATGAAAATTATTGCCGATTCAATGGGGATTGACATACACGAAGTAATCGATGCGGCAGCTACAAAGCCATTTGGTTTTACACCATTTTATCCGGGTCCTGGATTGGGAGGCCACTGTATTCCGGTTGATCCTTTTTACTTGTCTTGGAAAGCTAAGCAAATAGGTCAAGATGCAAGATTTATTGAGCTCTCAGGTCAAGTTAACAGAGACATGCCCATGTGGGTTTTTCAGAAACTTAAGTCTGCTTTTCACGAGAGAGGTATTGATGGGGAAAGCAAAAAAGTTCTTATATTGGGTTTGTCTTATAAAAAAAATATTGACGATTTAAGAGAATCCCCCTCTATAGAACTGATGGAAATCCTTAGAAAAGAAGGATTTGAAGTTTTTTATTCAGATCCTTTTATCGAAGAATTTCCTTCAATGCGAAACCATGCTTTTGATCTCAAAAGTATCTCGATTGATAAGGATTCTTTGCAACAATTTGATTGTGTGATTCTTTCTACTGATCATGATAGCTTCGACTATCCTCTCATTCAAAAATATTCGAAATTAATTATCGATACGAGAGGTGTCTATAAAGATACCAATAAAAACATAATTAAGGCTTAACTTTGAAAAAAAAATCTTTTCTTTTAATAGGTTCTGGAGGATATATAGCTCCAAGACATGTTAAAGCCATAAAAGCTGTAGGTGGAGAATTAGTTGGATGTATCGACATTAATTTCACTCCTGAAGGCCTTGCAATGCTGCCCAAAGACATACCTACAGCTTCCTCAATGGAAGCTTTCGTCTCTGAATTCAATAGTTCTATAGATTATGTTGTCGTTTGTAGTCCCAATTTTCTCCATGAAGAACACATAACTCAGGGTCTCTCATTAGGTTTTAATATAATCTCTGAGAAACCAATTGCTTTAAATACAGGAGGCATAGAAAAATTAATCTCAGCTGAAAATCATTCAAAAGGATCTCTTTTCACAATCTTACAATTACGACTACATCCTGTTATGAGAGAAATACAGTCTCTTGTCTCTAAGACTTCTGGTTCTCAAAATAAAATCAATTTAAAGTATATTGCAAAAAGGGGTGAGGACTACTTTAAAAGCTGGAAAGGAGATATGTCTCTGTCTGGTGGACTACTTTTAAATGTAGGTGTACATTATTTTGACTTACTACTGAGTGTTTTTGGAGATGATTTGAGCATTCAATTAGATGAGCATACTAATAAAAGATCTAAAGGCACTTTAACTCTTGAAAAAGCTTCTGTGAGTTGGCTTTTTTCTTTTGAGGAAGAAGACGTAAAAAATTATGTGCCTAATGGACAAGCTGCTTTTAGAGAGATAACAATAGACGGCAAAGAATTTGACTTCTCTTCTGTTTCAGAGGATTTACATGTAGAAAGTTATAAAAAGATAATTTTGAATCAAGGATACACTATCTTGGATGCAAGAAAGTCTATAGATTTAGTTGATAAAATTAATAATTTAAAACAATGAAAGATTTACTAAATCACGAAAGTGGATACAAATTTCATCAAACCGCAATAATAGATGAAGGTTCAGTAATCGGTAAAGATACCCGAGTTTGGCATTGGGTGCACATAAGTAGTGGTGCAAAGATAGGCTCGGGTTGCTCATTGGGGCAAGGTGTTTACGTCGGCAGTAAGGTAGAAATAGGAAATGGAGTTAAGATACAAAATAATGTTTCTGTTTACGATAACGTTTATTTGGAGGACAATGTTTTTTGCGGCCCCAGCATGGTCTTCACTAATGTTTATAATCCAAGATCATCTATTAATAGAAAGGAAGAATATAGAAATACTGTTGTCAGAGAAGGGGCCTCACTAGGAGCTAACTGCACAATAGTTTGTGGAGTTGAGATCGGTAAATCAGCTTTTGTAGCTGCTGGAGCTGTAGTTAAAGAAAACGTTGCTCCTTATTCATTGGTAGCTGGAGTGCCGGCAGTTCATGTTGGTTGGATGAGTGAATTTGGACAAAGATTAAACTTTGACAAAGAAGGATTAGCAACCTGTTCCCAAACAAATCATAACTATTCACTCAAAGATGGGATAGTAACTAAGGAATATAATGAGTAATAAGATTAATTTATTTGATCTAAAGACACAAAAAAATAGAATTTCGAAGAAAATAGATAAAAGAATCTCAGCCGTTCTTGACCACGGTCAATTTATTAAAGGTCCAGAAGTAGCTGAATTGGAAGAAAAGTTAGCAGAATATGTCGGTGTCAAGCACTGTATAACTTGTGGCAATGGCACTGATGCCATTATGGTTGCGCTGATGGCTCTTGGTGTCTGCCCAGGCGACGAAATACTAGTTCCTTCTTTTACCTATGCAGCTTCCGCAGAGCCTATTTCTCTTTTAGGGGCTGTACCAGTTTTTGTAAATGTAGATGAACGAACCTTCAATTTTGATCTTGATGATGCAAAACAAAGAATAACCGATAAGACTGTGGGGATGGTTGTCGCTTCTTTATATGGTCAATGCGCTGATTATCATTCCATCAACCAATTTTCTCAAAACAATAATCTTTTTGTCTTAGAAGATGGAGCGCAAAGTTTCGGTGCAAAAATAGATGATAAACGATCATGTTCTTTCACTGATATTGCAACAACAAGCTTTTTCCCAACTAAACCCTTGGGATGCTTTGGTGATGGTGGAGCGATATTTACAGATAATGACGAACTTGGTCACCTTGCAAGACAAATAAGTACACACGGACAAGAGAAAAAATATGAGCATGTCAGATTAGGAGTAAACAGCAGGCTCGATACACTGCAGGCTGCAATAATTTTGGAAAAAATAAATATTTTTGATGAAGAAATTGATCTTAGAAATTCTATAGCCTCTTCTTATGAATCCTTGATAAATAATGAATTGATAACCAAACCAAAGATTCAGAATGGACATCAGAGTGTTTATGCGCTTTATACATTAAAAACTGATAATAGAGACGACTTAGTAAAACTGTTAAAAGAAAGAGATATTCCAACTGGAATTTATTATCAAATACCTCTGCATAAGCAGAAAGCTTTTAGTGATGGTGTTAGTAAAAAATTAGAAAGAACGGAAATCCTTTGTGGTAAGGTTCTAAGCATTCCTATGCATCCTTATCTGAAATCTGCTGATATAGATACTATCGTCAATACATTAAATGAGTTTAAATTATGATAAGTGGTAAAAAAATATTCATAACTGGTGGAGCTGGTTTTATAAGCTCAAAACTCATTGGTGCTTTGGTCGAAAACAACGAAATAATTGTTTATGATAATTTTGATAGAAACGCATTAAAACATACTGAGTACGGCAAGCATCAAAATATTCAGATAGTAAAGGGTGACGTTTTAGATCCTGAATTCTTAAAAAAGAGTTCAAAAGATGCTCAAATTTTTATTCATGCTGCAGGAATTGCAGGAATTGATAATACAGTTAGAGATCCCGTAAATACTCTTAGAGTAAATATGTTAGGTACAGCTAATGCCCTTGAAGCAATAAAGGACTCTATCTCCATAGAAAGATTCATTGAATTTTCAACATCTGAAGTTTTTGGTTCAAATGCATTAAACTCTGAGGAGACAGATAGTGCTCAAATAGGAGCAGTAGGTGCAGCGCGCTGGACTTATGCTATGAGTAAGCTTGCAGGTGAACATCTTACTCATGCCTACCATAAGAAATATAGTTTACCTAATTGCACTGTGAGACCCTTCAATGTCTATGGTCCTGGTCAAGTTGGAGAGGGTGCTATTTCTGTCATGATAAGGAAAGCGCTTAAAAATCAACCTTTAGTTGTATTTGGAAATGGGTCTCAGATAAGAGCTTGGCTATTTGTAGATGACATGGTTGATGGATTAATTAAATGTCTGCAGAACCCAAATGCTATTGGAGAATCTTTCAATTTAGGAAATGCAAAAGCAGTCACCACAATTTATGGACTCGCACAGACTATCTGTAGAGTACTAGACTCAAAATCTGAAATAGTCTTTCAAGATGCTTTATCAAATGATATAGAATTAAGAATTCCAAACATAGATAAGGCAAAAGATCTTATTGATTTCGAAGCAAAAGTTAACCTAGAAGATGGTTTGAAGGTGACTGCAGAATGGTTGCAAAAGAATATGGATAACCTCCCCCCCTTACCCGCCATGTTTAACCCTAAATAACATGCTATACCTTTATAAACCCTTTATTCCTGATCTTGCTATTGAAGATATTCAAGAAACCTTAAGTCAAGGACCTCTAGTTTATGCAAAAAAAGGAAGAGAATTCGAAGAAAAATTTTCTGAATATATTGGTGTGAATAGTTCCTGCGCTGTATCTTCAGGAACTGCAGCACTTCACATAGCCTTGCTTGCTCTTGAAATTAGTCATGAGGACTTAGTTTTTGTTCCAGATTTTACTTGGTCCTCTAGCGTTAACGTAGTTGAAATTGTTGGAGCTAAACCTATTTTTATAGATATTGATCTCAAAACACAATGTATGGATTTATTGCACCTAGAAAAAAAATTGAAAGAGCATACAGGTCATAAAGGCAAAAAATTAATTATGCCTGTTCATCAGCATGGATATCCCATGAATATGAGTAAAATTTCTGAATTATCTAAAGTTTACGATTGTTTTGTTGTAGAAGATGCAGCTTGTGCTATAGGTTCTGAACATAATAAAAAAAAGATAGGAAGTTTTTCAGATATTTCATGTTTCTCTTTTCATCCGAGGAAAGTTCTCACCACTGGAGAAGGAGGTATGGTTTGTACTGATAATTCTATTTTTTCTGACAGAATTAGACGATTTGCAAATCATGGATTTCAATCTGATATGAAAGAGTATTTATTCCCTGGATTAAATTACAGATTAACAGAAATACAGTCTATTTTAGGAATTAGGTCTTTGGACTATATTGAAGAGATAATCTTTCGTAGAAAAGAATTGAAAAATATTTATTTTAGATACCTTAAAGAATTTCCCTTTTTACATCTACCTGATGATAATGAAGGGCACAACTGGCAAACTTTTCTAGTAGTATTAGACAGTTCTATTGATCGAAATAACTTTTTAGCTAAACTAAATTCAATGGGCATAAACGCTGTAAGAAGCTCTAACTCATTATGCTCCCTTCCTTATTTTATAAATAAATATGGAGAGAATACCCAAGTTGAAAACTCTAAGAAAGTCGCTTCACAAGGCCTCGCTCTTCCTTTCTGTGATAGCTACGGAAAAGATCAAGTTGAACAGGTTTTTGATGCCCTTAAGAAGTTAGTTTGAATATCTCTCTTCCATTCAACACATGTTAAGAAGGTTTTTATCAGATACGGTTCTTTATTCAATACCCAATTTTTTTTCACGTGCAATTGGTCTGCTACTTATCCTATTTTATACAAGATATTTATCTCCCTCAGACTATGGTTTGATCGAACTTATAATCGTTTTGTTTAGTTTGTTAAATGTACTTCTACCTTTGGAGATTACACAAGGAGTGGCTAGACATTTTAACGATGCAAGCCTGAAGGAAAAATCAGGAATTATCTCAACATCAATCATATTTACCATAGCTGTCTTCTCTTTATTTTGGGTTTTATCTTTGGCTTTTTCTACACAATTTTCCGATTATTTTTTTTCAGGTCTGATAAAGAGTCCGTTAATCTCATATATTTTTATTTTTTTTATTTTTTACAGTTTGCTGAAGTTGTGTGAGAATCAGCTGAGGTGGAGCTTAGAGCCTAAATCATTTTCTTTCCTATCTATTTCGGGTTCTCTCTTAATGAGCATCTGTCCAGTGTATTTGATCTTTTTTGAAGACTTAGGTTTGGAAGGTTATATAAAGGGAGCACTAATAGGAGCATTTTTTTCTTCTTTGATAGGTTTGATAATAGTAAGGAGAACACACGAATTAACTCTTTCTTTCCATTTTAAGATTTTAAAAGAACTACTCTCCTTCTCCAGTCCTTTGGTTCTGTCTTCAGCTGCCTATTATGTTTTTAATTTCTCTGATAGATGGATGTTGCAATTCTATGTTTCAACTGATGCAGTTGGTATTTATGGTGCTGCCAGCAGACTAGCTAGCATAGCGATTGTAATTCATGTACTTTTTAGATATTCATTTATGCCTTTAGTATATGCCACATATAAGGAACCTGAAACTGAATCGAGTATTCACAAAATTTTCTCATTTGTATTACACCTAGGCCTGCTATTTTCTACTTGTATTTTTTTGTTCTCTAGTGAAATTGTTGCCATATTACTTGGACAATCTTACTCTCAGGCAGGTAGCTTTTTGTGGATACTTTCCTTATCACTTTTATTTGTCAATTTATATTTCTACTTTCCAGGATTAAGTATTGCTAAAAAGACAAAACAAATGGCTGCTATATCTATTTTTGTTGCTCTATTAAATATAATAGGAAACTTTCTTTTGATACCTGCATATCATGAATATGGAGCTGCTATTTCGTCTTTTTTTTCAAGCCTTGCCTTGTTGTTACTTTATTTTTGGCTTGGACAAAAGCATTATAAAATTAATTTAAATTTTGTAAGGTTATGTGCCTTCCCTCTTCTCTTGTTATGCATTTGTTTCCTTGAAAATGCATTTCAATTTGGATTATTCTTAAAGCTATCGGCTTTTTTATTATGCCTTGTAATAATCTTTTTTACTCATAAAGAATTTCTAAATGAAGCTCTTAAAGATAATCAACCTACGTAAATTTGATTTAATCTGCGCATAATTTCTTGTTTATCTAGATTAGCCTTTATATAGACTTTACCAAGTTTCGATATTTCCACTCTTCTAGCCTGATTTGGAATAAGCTCAGAGAGCACATCGTAAAGGCTCTCAACTGAAGCACTAACTATGGGGCAATCATCACTGAAGTCTTTGCATAAAGTTTCATTAAGATAAGAAACAGAAACTTTTCCAAGAGCAAGAGTTTCAAGCGCAAGATTTCCGAAGCTTCCGACTAAGAATTGGTCAAGAACTATGTCAACTTCTTCATAGATAATCTGTAAAAGCTTTTCTCGTTCTATTTTCTCTTTTTCAATGTATTTAAACTTATAACCATCTTGAAGAAGTTTATCTATAGTTTTCTTAACATAATCAGATCCTTTTGTGGCTCTATTTGTCGGACAATGGATTATGGTAGGAATACTTTTTTGGTCCTTAAACTCGGAGAACTGTTTTTCAATATCAGATACAAAAATATTTCCACACCAAAGGCTTCCTTCGACACTCTTAGAATAACAATATGAAACAAAATAATTTGTATCCCTAGGTGCTAAAGCAGCATTAACCCAAAGACTGTGCCATTTTAGTTTTAAGATTTTTTTTAAATCTAAGAATGATTTATGTTTTTCGTCTTTCCCCAGAAGTGAGAAAAAAGGATTTATAGATTTGGAAAGTTTTAACAGTCTAACTTCCGAGCCATAATAGTGAAAAATAACCTTTTTCCCGAAGAGCTTAAGAAAGGGTAAATCAAGATTGAGGGGCAATAATGATGCTCCTGCATGACAATTGATGATATCAAATCTTATCAGGGCAAGACAAAAATATTTAAGCCTAAAAAAAATCTTAGAGACTTTATTGGGTTTGCTTATTTTATCTGATGGACCATCAATTTCGATCAGAGAAGTGCTGATGGATAGAGACTCAAAGCCATTCTCTCTTTCTAGCTCTGCCAGAGCTCTTGGGGTGCCACTTATATTGTTTGGACAATGTAATATTTTCATTAAATCCTTATAATGCACGAAATATTTTAATTTAGAAGCCATTTAACTCAATATAAAAAGCTCATGAAACTTATCTTCGACTATGGCATAGGTAATTCAAAATCTATTTTAAACATGATGCAAAGAATTGGTTTAGAAGCAGAAATTGGGACTTCTGAAGAACAAGTTGAAAGGGCGGACTTTTGTATACTTCCAGGTGTAGGTTCTTTTGATTCTTGTGTTAAGTCTTTCACAGAGACAGAAAGCTCTGATTATCTTTTACACAGAATAGCTAATGGATTGAATGTCTTGGGTATTTGCGTAGGTATGCAGATGCTTTTCGAGAGTAGTGAAGAAGGAGAGTTACCTGGTTTGTCCCTTATACCAGGCAAAGTAATTAGATTTGATTTCAAAGATAAAGACTTACAAGAAAAAATACCTCATATGTCATGGAACTATCTGGAAGTTAAAAAGGATATAGAGTACTTCAGAAATTATAGCTATAAACCTAAGTTTTACTTTGTTCATTCATTCCATGCTGATTGTTTGGATAAATATGTTTCGTCATACAGTCATTATGGCTATCAATTCCCTGCTAGCGTAAAAAGAGGCAATATAAATGGTTTTCAGTTTCATCCTGAAAAGAGCCATGTCCATGGCAAAAAACTCTTAACTGAGTTCTTTTATGCGTGCTAGAGTTATTCCAGTTCTTCTTGTCGAAGAAGGAAGTCTAGTCAAGACTATTAAATTCAATAAAAGGGTTTACCTAGGTGACCCTATAAATACTGTAAGGCTTTTTAATGATATGGAGGTTGATGAGCTTTTAGTATTAGATATTTCTGCAACAAGAAACAGCTCAGGTCCTAACTATTCTTTGATTGAAGAAATTAGGAATGAGGCGTTTATGCCATTGGGTTATGGAGGAGGTATTAAAAACTCACAAGAAACTAAAAATCTTATCAATATGGGAATAGAGAAGGTTGTTATAAACTCTGCGTGTTTTTCTGCAGAGCCGATTATTGAGGAGACATCTAGTTTAATTGGGTCTCAAAGTGTAGTTGCTTCATTAGATATAAAAAAGACAGCGTTTGGACAATATAAAGTCTATTCTTATTTGACAGAAAAAATACTCGACTTAAAGTTAAACGATTTTTTGGAAGAACTTGCCTATAAAGGAGTTGGTGAGATTTTTCTCAATAATGTACATAAAGATGGAACATGGATGGGTTATGACCTTGAGATAATTAAAAGAGTTTCTGACCTAATCAAAGTACCGATAGTGGCTTGTGGTGGTTCCGGAAGTTTGGATAACATAAAACAAGTTATTGAAGCAGGGGCAAGCGCTGCCGCAGCAGGTTCATTATTCTCTTTTCAAGGAAAAGGCATGGGAGTTCTTACTAATTATCCTGATCCAGAAACTCTAGATAACTTATTCAATGAGTAAAATTAATTATAGACCAGAAATAGACGGCTTAAGGGCCATAGCTGTTCTACCAGTAATTTTATTTCATGCAGGCTTTTCATACTTCAGCGGCGGTTATGTTGGAGTAGATGTATTTTTTGTAATAAGCGGATACTTGATTACTCTAATGATTGTTGAAGAGACTAAAAATAATTCATTTTCTTTATCAAGATTTTACGAACGTCGAATTAGGAGGATTGTACCTGCACTGTTTCTAGTTATTCTATTATGCATACCTTTCATGTGGTTTCTTATGATGCCTTATGAGGCGAGATACTTTTCACAAAGCCTTGTATCCGTTGTATTTTTTGCTTCTAATTTTTTATTCTGGCAGAGGAGCAATTATTTTGAACAAGAATCGGAGCTAAATCCTTTATTACATACCTGGAGTTTAGCTGTTGAAGAGCAGTTTTATATCTTTTTCCCTTTATTGATTATGATTTTTTGGAAGTTTGGGAAAAAAAAGGTTTTTTATATTCTCTTGGTTATAGCTGCTTTAAGTTTAATACTGTCTGAATACCAAAGTAAAAATTTCCCTTCTGCCAATTTTTATTTATCACCATCTAGAGCTTGGGAATTGCTGGCAGGTTCACTTTTAGCTATGTATTTAATGGATAGAGAACCATTGAAAAATAACTTTATGTCCTTATTGGGCTTGATTCTTGTTATATTCTCAATTCTCAATTTTGATGATCAGACAAGGTTTCCTTCTTTGTATACTCTTTTTCCTGTTTTGGGATCCTGTTTAATAATTATGTTTTCCCATAGGGATATATTTGTTGGGAGAATTCTGTCTTCCAGTTTGATGGTGCAGTTGGGCCTTATAAGCTATAGTGCTTATTTATTTCACCAACCTCTTTTTTCCTTTGCAAGAATTTATTCCTTAGGTCATCCCCCAGTCTTGGTGATGGTTGTTCTAGCTATTATTACATTATTTCTGGCATATATCTCATGGAAGTTTGTAGAAACTCCTTTTAGAAACAGAGAAAAGGTTTCAACCAAATTATTACTGAAATTATTCTTATTTTTCTCTATTTTTATTTTTAGTTTGGGAATAATTGGGCATATAACGAACGGTTTTTTCAATCTGAAAACCTCTTTTATTGATGATAATAAACAGAAATATATCTTTGATCGTGATACTGTATATAAAGAAAGGAGTGCTTTTTGGAAGTCTTCTTTAAAAAATTCCACAATCCCATTTGATTCTAATAAAAAAGAAAAAATTCTAGTGCTTGGAGATTCAGTAGGAAAAGATTTCTACGTATCTGCAATACAAAATACTGATCTTTATGATCGTTATCAATTTAGATATATTGATCTGGATGATGAGTGTATGAATTTTAATTCCATGTCAAAAAGTCTAACTTTGAATTGTGAAAAGATTAGGAGTCTAATTTTCAAAGGTAATTTCCTTGAAGAGGCTGATCAGATTATTCTCTCTGCTGATTGGTCCAGTCGAACTTGGCAAAATCCAATATTTTTTAGTGAATTCATTCCAAACAAAAAACCTTTAAAAGTAATTGGGGGTATAAAATTTAAGGAAGCTTCATCAATAGCACTTCGGTCGGCTCAAAATAATCTAACTTTTGAAGAAATGGGCAATTTCGCATATGCTACTATATCTAACGATATTATGTACTCGAAGCTGCTTAAGAAACAAGTCCAAACTAGGTCAAATATTTTCTTTTACGATAAATATGAGGCATTTTGTGATAATGAAAAAAAGAATTGTAATCTTTTTGAAAAAGAAGAGGGTATACCTTATATTTGGGATAGGATTCATTTGACAATCGAAGGAGCTAAATTCTTTTCTACTTGGATAGCTCATAAGGTTTTAAATTAATTTTTTATAGTTTAGCTAGCGATAGTAGATATCAATTAAACCTTGATGGAAAGAAAGATTATTTGTAAAAGGTGTGTATTAGACAATACTATAGAAGATATCCACTTTAACTTAGAAGGTATTTGTAATTACTGTGAAGAATTTAATCAAGAAATACAAAATTATACTTTTTCAGATTCAGAAATAAAAAGAAATTTAGACAATCTTAGTAAACAAATTCAAGACGATGGTCGTTCTAAGGAATTTAATTGCATAATGGGCATGAGTGGAGGGGTCGATAGTTCTTATGTAGCACATTTAGCCGGCCAGCTTGAGTTAAAACCTTTAGTCGTCCACCTAGACAATAGCTGGAATTCTGAAACTGCAGTACGTAATGTAAACAAAATAGTTACCAAGCTAAATTTTCAGTTGAGCACTCATGTCATTAACTGGAATGAATTTAAGGATATACAAAAATCTTACTTCCATGCATCAGTAGTTGATTTAGAAGTTCCTACTGATCATGCGATCACTGCAATTATTTATAAACTTGCCAGCCAATATGGTATCAAACATGTTTTGTCTGGTGGAAATTATAGAACTGAACATGGGCTACCTAAGTCTTGGCGTTGGGATAAATTGGATTATAGGAATTTAAAAGATATTCACAAAAGATTTGGTTCTAAAGCACTGAAAACTTATCCAACCATTGGAAACTTTTCGTTTACCGTCTGGCATAGAGGTATAAAAAGAGTGAAACAGCATTTACCTTTAAACCTTGTCAATTTTCGACGTTCAGAAGCTACTGATATTTTAAAAAACGAGTATGACTGGACTGATTATGGAGGGAAACACCACGAATCAATATTTACAAAATTTTACCAAACTTATGTTCTCCCAAAGAAATTTTCTATTGATAAACGAAAAGCACATTTATCTTGTTTAATAAGAAATGAGGAGATGTCTAGAGATAAAGCTCTCGATGAGCTTCAGTCACCTCCATATAGCAATGAAGATTTAGCTATTGAGAAACCTTATGTTCTAAAAAAACTGGGATTTGATGAGGAGGAGTTCGAAAAAATAATAGAGAAAGAGCAAGTAGCTCATGATTTCTTTAGAAATGAAAAGAAGCTAAAAGAACTCATCAATAAGTTAAAGCGATTTAAACAAAAATGATTGAACTTCTATCCTTCTTTTTTTTGGTCATTGCTGGATTAGAACTCTATCTTGGATATAAAATTATTTCAAAATCAGATCCGTTTACGGCTTTATCTTTGCTCTGTATAAGGTTCATCTTTGATTTTTTTTTGAGACCCTTTACATTTATTTTCGTAGAGAATTATGAACCCATTCTGAGCAGACAAGTAACTAAAGGTATTATCCATGTCGCCGATGCGCCATTTTATTCTTTATTGACCATAATTCTCAATGATATTGCTTTTTTCTTTTTTCTTTTAGGTGCATACATTCTTATTAAAAGAAAACCTATTCCCACTAATCAAAATCTAAAAATTAAAAATAATAATAGGTATTTAATACTTGGATTAGGGATTTTTCTTATCGGACTCATAAATTGGTATTGGGTTATGCAATCCTCTGGCGGGATACTTTCAGCTCTACTTAGCTTGGGAACTGGAAGACAAAACTTATTTAGAGTTGGGGGGTCAACAATTCCTTTTGAGATTGCTAAACATTTTTTGTCTGGAGGCATTTTTTTGCTAAGTTCATATTTCTTTTTAAAACGTAGGATCCTAATAGCTTGGTTTCTAACAATTTCTTTGTTTTTTCTCCTTCTTACATTTGGTGGTCGAGGACTCGCAATGGCTGCGATAATTTCAGGACTAATTGCGCATAACTATCTCTTCAACAAAATTAAATTAAGAACTTTATTAGTACTTTTTCTCGTCAGTTTACCGTTGTTAGTCTTCTTGAAGGATGCAAGAAGACTTCTTGATGGACAAACAGAATTACAAGATATCGATTTAACAGTCATATTTGATAGTAAAGGGGATGATTTTAAAAATACAATGATTGACCTTTCCTATGTTTCCCACGCTTATGATTATGATATGGCGTTTCATTATTCTTACTTTGTAAGAGATAAGGACTTCTTTCTTGGTGAGTATCCTCTGGGCATTGGTATGATTTTGCCACGATCTTTGTTCCCTAATAAAGGCGAGACTCTGGCAAATAAACTTAGTGAAGAACTTTGGTGCGATGGAATCGGATGTACTATAGATGTTGGTATAAGTCCCTCTTTAGTCACAGCTTCAGCCTCATATTGGGGCTATATTTCCTTTCCTTTCATCTGTTTTTTTGCTGGATATTTTGCCATGTATTTCTGGTATCAGATGACAGTAAGACATTTATCTCCCTTAAGCCTCATGATATATGCGATGGGCTATCCATATACTGTCACTTTATTTCTAGATCTTAATGCTTTTTTAGCTTCTACAGTTCCAATAGCACTTCTTGCATTGATTATATATTTATTATTCTATTTTCCCGTTAGGCAAACATTTTATTTACCCGAGATAAAAAGGCATAAACGTGTTTAAAAAACTTTTTTCAGACACAATAATTTACACTCTTCCAACTATTTCAAATAGGCTTTTAGGAATAGTATTTTTTATATTTTTAGCTCGGTATCTCGGCCCCAAAGATTTTGCATCAATAGAATTATTATCTTTGATGTTAATTTTTATAAATCGTATTATTTCTTTAGAAATTAATCGAGGATTTGGTCGTGAGATTACCGATAAATCTGATGTTGAGATATCTAAATTTATCTCAACAACTTTTAGTTTTCTATTTTTGGGTTATCTGTGCTTTTCGTTAATTGCATTAAGTCTACCTATTGCTGTATTTGACACTTTACTGAATATTCAAGCAGATAGTATTTTTTTTGGTTTGTTTCTTCTGTATATATTTAGTAACTCTTTTTTATTAATGACTTTAGAAATTTTCAGATGGTCTATGTTTTCTTTGTCATATAGCATGCTCTCACTGGCCTCGGTATTTCTTGGAAGTTTTTTATCTTTTATTTTCATTTTTTATTTAGATCTAAACCTAATAGGTTATATTTTGGGTCAAACTTTTTCCCAACTTTTGCTTCTGATTATTGGATTTTTCATGCTTTTCAATAGGTTCTCGATAAAAATACGACTCGACTCTGAATATTTGAAGATAATGATAAATTACTCTTATCCTATTTTTATTTTTCTTATAGCATTTTTCTTCTTGAATTATCTTGATAGATGGATGATAAATTATTTCTATACTGGTGAGGAAGTGGGTCTTTATTCTGGTGTATTCAGAATGACTTCTATTTTGAGCATTGCTTTGTTGGGTTCTAGACTAGCTTTTACTCCAGTAGCATTACGACATGAAAATTCAGGAGAAAAATTCTCCTCTTTATTGCACTTCATCTTTTTTTCACTTCTTTCCTTAAGCTTTTTATTAATCCTTTTTGCTGAGGATATAACCAACTTATTTCTAGGTAATGAGTACTCTGATACATACAACATACTTCCTTTTTTACTCTTAAGTAAAATCTTCTTAACTATATATATATTTTCTCCTGGTTTAGAAATATCTAGAGAAACAATCAAGTTAATTTATGTAGCTTTCATACCTTTTATTTTTGGAGCGGTAATCAGTTACTTTATGACTATGCACTATGAAATAACAGGTACGGCTATTGCTTCATGTCTAACAAGTTTGATTTACATAGTTTTATACTTAAAAATGAATGAAAATACTGGAAAAGTCAGCTATAACTGGAAGGGGATGGCTTTCGGGATTTTTATTTTTTTGATTTTTACCGTGTTACAAAGCTATGTATTTAATCTATTCATAAATATATTGTTTCTTTGTATTTCATTATTCATGATCTGGTCATTACTCTTTGACGCAAAAGAAAAGAAAACGCTAATGGATGGAATTCACGAAATCAAATTAATATTAACCAGCTATACTAAGTAAGTTATAGAAAATTAGTTTTACTATTAAAAAATCCTTCTTGCTCTTATAGATATAAAAATGTTTGCAGGCTTTATAAAAATGATATGGATTCTTCTAAAGAATACCCCTGTACTTAGCAATTTAACTTTCTTTTTGCTTAGGAATAGTAGATATCTATTTTGGAGGTTTAGGGGTCCAAAAGAAGTACAGCTTGGTCCTGCAAATATAAAGTTTATTGAAACAGTGAAAAGAGAGATAGGATCTGATAATAACTTTAAATTAATTGAATTTGGCTGTGCCGCTGGACCATCTTTAATAGAACTGGCAGAAAATTATAAAAGTTCAAAATTTTTTGGGTTTGATATTAGGAAAGGAGCAGTAGAGGAAGGTAAAATTTTTTTAAACCATAACAGAATAAATAATGTGACCCTATTCAACTCAAATTTGGTCGATTTGAATGACGAAATTTCTTGCGATTACATAATATCCAGAGCTACTTTGATTTATCTTTCTCCAAAAGACTTAAGAAATCTATTATCCAAAATCAAAACAAGAGTTGATAAGAAAATTATTTTTCAAGAAATTCACTCTTTTTCAAATGATTCCGTAAACCACTATTATTTTGCTCATCCATTTGTCAAAATTTTTAAGGAATTAGGATACGAAGAATTTTTTACCATATCTATGGAGAAGCTCAATTTTGAGAGATGGGATTCGAAAGAATGGTTCGGAGTAAATTTAATACTTACAAGAAAATAAAATTGAAAAGTATTTATATTATCGGAATAGATCATGTAGTTGCCAAAACAACTTATCTCTATAACTATGCCAAGACAAAAAACACGAAAGTAACCTTTTTTACTTCCGATAACGCCGGATTTTCCTCTGCTATGACTAGTGAGAACATAAAGTATCTAAATTTTCCGCATATGCTTAACTGGATAAAAATATTGTTTTATCTTATTTATCATAGACCAGACCATGTAGAGCTTTATTTTTCTCGCATTTACTTTGAAACTTTCCCTGCTGTTATTTTTTGTAGAATCCTAAGAATTCCTATTTGTTTGGTGACTAGGGGCAAAGACTTACGAGATCATGAAGAACATAAATTTATAAGAAAGATACTGACAAAATTTATATGCAAACAGTCGAATGTAATTCTTCCAAAGGAAAACTCACATGTGAGAGTTTTAGAAAAATTTAATTTATCAAATAAGACTTTTGTGAAAGAAATACATAATGGTATCCCCTATGAAGAATTCAACGAAGTTAAGTTTAGTAAAACCAGCACTACATTTTTATTTTTAAATGCTTTTAGAGAATTAAGGAATCTTGATTTATTGCTAAAAGCTTTTGCATTGTTAAAGAGAGACTTTCCAAAAACACATTTAATTCTCGTCGGTAGTTCTTTAGACGTAAATTTTTTACCTCAAGAGAGTGAAAATGAGAAAAAACTTTTGAATCTAATTTCGCAATTGGGCATAGATAAAGCGGTAGAAGTACATCCATTCTCCTCTAATCCATGGAAAAATATAAGAGATGTTCTCGCATTCATTCTTCCGGCAGATCAAGTATGGTTAAATAATGCACTACTTGAAGCGATGTCCTACTCTATTCCTCCTATAATTGCAGATGCTGAAAGGGCAGATGACATAGTTACATCGGGTGAAACAGGAATTATATGCAACAAAGATATAAACTCTATATATCATGCCATGAGGAAAGTATTGGAAAATCCCTCAAAAGCAGAAGATATGGGCATCAAATCTAAAACCACAGTCAAAGAAAAATTTAGTTCGGAAAAGGTAGGTAAAGAAATATATTCAATCTACGAACACTATCTTTGGAAGAAATGAAAGTACTTTTATACGATCCTTATTTTCGAGGAAAATATGGTAATGCGAGGTATGTGGCTGATCTCTTTAAGCATGAGAAACTTATTGGTTGTAAATTTTATACTTGTTCACCTGAAAAACCATCCTACCTAGAAGATATTGAAGAAAAAGAAAGATTCATACCACTTGCACATAATGAAGACTCTGCTCTTAATAAATTTGGTGGTCTCATTTCTAAATCTGGCTTGAGCGAGAAGCTTTCTGCCATTAAAGAAATAATCACTTATTCATTAAGATTTAAGCAAATGTGCGAGAAGGAATCGATTGATATTGTCCATTGCAATAGTATAAGAGCTATTATTACTATAGGGTTAGGGGCTAGACTGGCTGGTTGCAAAATTGTTTTATATATAAAAAGCAACTTAATAGGTTATGTATTCTGTTTTTTTGCATTTTTTTTGGCTCATAGGATTCTCTTCCAGACAAAAACGAATCAACGCAAGACACCAGCTACTCTTCTTTACCTTTATTCGTCGAAATTTAGGATATTAAAAAATGCAATTGATATTTCCAGAATAGAAAGTATTTTAAGTAATGATTATCAATTTAGTCCTACCAATGAAGACGATTCAAATATTTCCAAAATGATATATGTTGGTTCGTTAGTAGAAAGAAAAGGTTTAGAGTTCTTAATTCATGCACTTGAGAGAATTAAAAAGGACAAAATAGACTTTAAATTGAACATAGTTGGTGATCCAAATATAGACAAGGGTTATACGCAAAAACTCAAAGACTTAATTAGTGAAAAAGATCTTATAAATAATATAGTATTCGTGGGTCATGTAGATGAACCTTTATCAGTGTTGCAAGAAATGGATTTTTTGATCCTTCCTTCTCTCGATGAGGGTGTACCAAAGAGTGTTTTGGAGTCCATTTGTTTAGGTATTCCCGTTATAGCTACAAATGTTGGTGGAACTTCTGAGGTTTTGGATAACTTTAAAAACGGCTTAATAGTTGAACCTGGTGACGTAGAATCTCTTCATGCAGCAATAAGAAAGTTTAGTCAGGAGAAAACGAAGTGGAAAAGATCAGCAGCAATTCAGTCAGAATTATCAAGGAACGAGTACTCTTTCCATTCACACTCGTCAAGCCTTTCTCTAATCTATAGAGAGATGAGTTAAACAACTAACTTCTATTTGAGCGTATGCAAGACTACGAAAGAGATAAGATTTTTAATGCAATAGAAATTTTTTTTATAAATGAGTTCTCTGATGAGATCAGCTTAATCTCTCAGGTTAAAGAAATTTCTGTGAATGACTATTCTTATTGTTTTGAATTCAGCTCTAAGGGAGAAGATTATTTCGTAAAAATTCCAAAATTTGAGCAACTTGTTTTAAGAAAAAATAAGCCTGTCTTGACGTTTTCGAATGAAGATATTCTATTTGCAAAAGCTGAATACTTCTCTTTATTGAAGTTGAGAGATCAGACTAAAGTTAAAGATATATCCTGTATTGAAGTTATTGTTTATATTGAGGAAATCAATGCAATTATTACAAAAAAATTTCATGGTAATGATTTTTATCTTCTTCTAAGACGATATTCTCTGGACTTAAGTAAGAAATCTCAGAAAAGAGCAGTCTTATTGTTCGATAATCTGATTACTTTCTACATAAGTGCGGTACAAAATGTGCATGATGATTCGAAGGAATATAATTCACAAGAGACTATTTCTAAAATTCAAAAATATATCTCTTCGATAGGTGCTGACATAGAAAACGAATCTATTTTCTTAGAAAATGAATTGAAAATGACAAATTTGCCTACCAAAAGGTTAATTACTGGATATAAAGGTTTCGATATAAGGAATGTAATTTACTCCGATCTAAATATTCTCGCAATCCTTGATCCAGGAAAAGAAAAGATAGAATCTATTGAGAGTTATTTCTCTAGGATTTATGCAACCCTCATAATTATTTACTGGGGCCATCTCTTTCTCTTGTTTGGAACAAAACTACACAAAGACCTCTTAGATTCTTTTGAAGAAAGAATAATGCATAAGATAAATCCAATAACGTTTCACTTGGAGTTACGTAAGGAGCTCTATAAACATTGGGATATGGCTATATTTGCATTAAGAAAAAAAAGCTGGCCTAAGTTGATAAAGGACATATTACAAACAATTTATGTTGATTCTTTCTATAAAAAAGTACTTAAGGAGAATAAAATAAGAATAATAGACGTTCTCAAAGTGGTCAAATAAATTTTTGTATAAATGTAAAATTTATCTTAAATTCTTCAAATACTATATACTCAGCTAAGTATATGAATCAAACATTTCGTTTAATATTCGATGTTCAATGGGCTCCATGTAGCTTTGCGAAATCTGACCAAAACTAATGTATGAACCGTATTTTAAGTCCACATTTTTTGCGACCCACAAGGTTTAAATTTATTAAGTTATAAAAAAATATGGATTATGATTCTTTTGCAATAGATGGATGGATTCTTGGAAGAGTTAAAAGTTATTTCACAGTTTCAAGCAAGAATGAGGTTTTGGAAATTACAGAACTTAACTTAAATAATCCTGATCAGCAAGATAGTTTAGACAAGATATCTTTTTCTATGAGAAACAGACTAACTTAATTTGAAATCTTTAAAATAAATGGCCTCTACAAACTCTACAAAACCCTGTTGTGAAGTCTGCAGTGGACATCTTTCAATATTTCCAATGTTTTTTAAATCCTCTGTTACCTCAGATAATAAGTTTATTGACAAAGACACACGCATTATATTTTGTGAGAATTGTGGATATATTTCAATAGATCCAGACTACAGACTAGATTTCAGTAAATTCTATCAAGAAGATTATGATTTTCTTTTAGATCAAAAAGATCTTGAGCCTGAATTTCTGGGTCAATCAATAAGTTCTGCTTCAGTAAAATTTTGTAAAGACCTAATACTGGATAACGAAGACAAGAAATTAATTGATGTTGGTGCTGGAAAAGGAAATATCCTTGATGCGATACATCAAGAATGCCCTAAGATTCAGAAATATGGATTGGAGCCTAGTCGCTCTTATCTCAATTTAAAAGAAAAGAAATATCTAAAAAAAACCTATAATGAATTTTTAGATCCCTCTTTATTCAATAATCAAAAATTTGATTTCATCATTACAGTTGGAGTTCTGGAACATGTTGATTCTCCTGTAGATTTTTTAAAAGACATCAAGAGTATTATGAGCGATGATGCTGTCTTGGTAGTAGAGGTACCTAACTTTGAAAAAAGTAAATTCGATCTTTTAACTGCAGATCATTTTTCAAAATTTACTAGTAGATCTATCCGAAATTTATTCTTGAAAAGTAATTTTGAAATTATCAAACAAGAGATTTCAGAAGGATTATTTATGAGATTCGCTCTTGTGAATAATCAAGATGTTACTAAGGAATTTGAAAGTGTAGAGATTGAAACGCATCTACGTGAATCAAAAAAAGCAATAGAGAATGCAATATCTGTTACTAGAAAATATTCTCAAGAAACTATTGCTGTCTACGGGCAAAGTATAATACTAGATTACTTGATAGGAACCGGATTACTTAGTTATGAGAATATCGACTGCATCATTGATGACAATAGCTTATATCAAGGTCTTAAGTACAAGAGTAAGGTCGATATAATTTCTTTTGAAGAATTTGAGAAAAGGAACGCAAATTTAAAAATTTTTCTATCTATGAATGATTGCTACTATAAGTTTGTTCTTCCAAAGTTAGCAAGCTACAAAATTATTAATTCAATAAATTGAATAAAATCTTAATTACAGGTGCTTCAGGTTTTTTAGGGACTCATTATTCTCGTTGGGCTGATAAAAATAATACTAGCCTCATCAAAGGGACTACTTCAAAAATAGAAAAAGGCTACACTCAATTTCATAAAAATTATGAAAATATACTTTCTGTTCTGAAAGACGAGAATATTTCTGCCGTAATTCATTTTGCTTCAGCAGTTCCTCAAAACTATCAGACTGCTAGCTTTAAAGAAACTTTTTTACCAAATATGCAGATGATGGATAATCTAGTTAATTTTGCCATTGAAAAGAAGGTCAGGAAGTTTATTTACATCTCTGGATTTGGCTCAATTGAACGAAGTTCTCATCCACTTATTACTGACTTTTATACTATGTCTAAAGTGTGTGGAGACTACTTTATCTCAATATTAAATTCAATTGAAATGGAGTCAGTTGCATTAAAGCTATCTGCACCCTATGGCGAATTTTTAAAGAAAAAAAATGTAATAAATACATTCATTAATAATGCCCTTAGAAATCAAGATCTCTCTGTCTTTGGTACGGGGATGAGAGAACAGAATTTCATATATGCAGAGGATGTTTGTAGGGCAGTTGATTTATCTCTTAAAAATAATATTTCTGGAGTTTATGAAATTGTCTCTCCAAGAAATATAAATATGATCGATTTAGCGAATTTAGTAATTAAACTAACCGAATCCAGTTCAAAGATTGAGTTTAGTAGAAAGATAGACCCACAGGAATCTTTTAGACCTTCCTATGATCACTTGAAAGCAGAAACCGATTTTGGTTTTAAAACAAAATTTTCAATAGAAGATGGGTTAGAAAAATATATAGCCTGGTTAAAAAAATGAAAATTGGAGTAATTTCAGATATTCATTCAAATTTGTTCTACTTCAAAGAGGTTTTAAATACACTAAAAGAACAATCGCTGGATTCCATTTATTGTTTGGGAGACCTGGTTGGCTATTATGATCAACCTAATGATGTTATTAATCTTTTAAGAGAAAATAATATTATTTGTATAAAAGGAAATCATGATAAGTATTTAATAAATGAACTATCTTTTGACAAAGATAGAGACGTTTTTTATAGAATAAGTGAACAAAGGCAAGAAGTTTCACAAAATAATAAAGACTATCTCAAAAGCCTTCCAGACTGCCTTGATATTGAGATTCTGGATAAGAGGTTTTTTATGACTCATTCATTGCCGTCGGATACTGAAACTTATTTAAATGATATCAATCAACTGGATCGAGAATTTCTAAAAGATTTTGACTATTATCTCTATGGACATACTCATAGATGTAATCTGCAATATCATTACGGTACATGTGTATTAAACCCTGGTTCTGTTGGTCAACCAAGAGACTATAATGCCTCACCTTCATATGCAGTTATAGATCTTTCTCGAGAGACAATTTCTACATACCGGGTTCCAGTTGACACGGAGACTTACATTACCAAGCTTGGAGATTTAAATTTGGATGAAAGAGTCGTAAATAATTTAAGGAGAGGCAGACTTGATAGCTAATGTTCTAGTATTAGGTGTTGGTGCAGCGGGTGTAGGAGAGCAAATCATAAAATCTCTTAAACTTCAAAATGTACATCAAATTAAGATAATAGGGACAGATATTAACCCTAATTCTTATGGGAGGGCATTGGTAGATAAATTTTACGAAGTTCCGGTAGCTACTAGTAATAATTATCTTAAAGTGCTGGATGATATTATTGAAGAAAATAATATAAATTTTATTTTTCCTGGATCTGATCCTGACATGATGTTCTTGAGCAAGAATAGAAATCACTTCCATAAAAAAAATATTGGATTAGCAATTAATTCTGATGATGTCATAAATCTTTGTAAAAACAAATTTCTGACCTATGAAGCTCTTAATGAGTTAGATATTCATATCCCTAAATATAAGCAGATACTGACTCAAGAGGATATAAATGATATTGATTTTTTTCCATTAATACTAAAGCCTAATACAGGATCGGGTGGATCAGCTGGGGTTAATATCGCTTTTGATAAAAGAGAAACAGAACTCTATGCCGAATTAATGTTGAATCAAGGAATAGATATAATAGCTCAATCTTATGAAGGTAATAAAGAATCAGAATTTACCATAGGTGTTTCAGCTTCTGAAAATGGAAAAATTTTAGGAAGTGTTTGTTTAAAAAGAGATCTGACAAGTTCAATTTCGCTCTATAAAAAATTTAGCAAAGATTCAGTAGATTATGTTATCTCCTCAGGAATATCACAGGGATGGATTTGTCATGAAGATAATTTACAATTTCAGGCTGAAAAAATAGCTGAGTCTATAAATTCAAGAGGTCCTCTAAACGTTCAAGGTAGAGAAGTAGAGGGCAAGCTTTTACTGATGGAAATCAATCCTCGATTGTCTGGAACTTCTTACATGAGAGCTCTAGCGGGATATAATGAACCTTTATCTATGTTAGAAAATTTCCTTTTGGGATTAGATTTTGATTTCTCATACAAGGATATGTACATCGGTAGAACCGTCATGGAGAAGGTTTTAGATTAATATGAAGGCTCTAGAATTCTTACTATAATTTTTAAATCATTTCATGTGTGGAATAGCTGGTCAAGTATCATTTGAGGGCAATCAAAACATAGATGACTTGCGACGACAGGTGGAGATTATGCTCGCTACTATTGCTCACAGAGGCCCCGATGATGAAAGTATATGGGTTGATGAAATTGGGCAGTCGGCATTGGGGCATAGAAGATTGTCGATCATTGATGTTTCTGATAGAGCAAATCAACCAATGCACTCTTCATGTTCTCGATATATTTGTGCATTCAATGGGGAAATTTATAACTATATAGAACTCAGAGATTATTTAATTTCTAAAGGAGTAATTTTTAAAACCGAATCAGATACTGAAGTTCTTGTAGAGACGTTTGCTTTACTTGGTGTTGACGAAACTCTGAGAAGGATAGATGGAATGTTTTCTATATCTCTATGGGACAGAAAAAATTCTTCCTTATACCTTATAAGAGATAGGGTTGGAAAAAAGCCTTTATATTTCTCCTTTTTGAAAAACAACCTGACTTTTGCCTCTGAGATTAAGGCTATAGTTTCAAATAGAAGAGAAGACTTAAATATAAATCTCAATTCACTAAGCGAGTTCTTCAAACTAGGATATATTCCAGGAAACGAAACAATTTATGAAGAAATTAAAGAAGTAAAACCTGGTCATGTTCTAGAGTTTTCATCAAACGGAATAAAAGAGAAGTCTTATTGGGCTGCATCCTTTAACCAAGAAATAGATATAACATATGAAGATGCTCTTCAAGAAGTTGACAGACTACTTCGTCTGGCAATTAAAAAAAGATTAAGATCTGATGTGCCATTGGGTTTTTTCTTATCAGGAGGTATAGATAGTGGATTGATAGTTGCTTTAGCTTCGGAATTGAGTGTTAATAAACTTTCAACTTATACTGTTTCGTTTGAAGGGTCTGAGTTCGATGAATCTTCGGCAGCAAATCTCGTAGCAAAAAAATTTAATACTAATCACCAGACTCTCAGAGCTGAAATTGAGCTAGAAAGAGATATCTTGTATCTAGTTAATCAGTACGATGAACCTTTTGGTGACTCTTCTGCAATAGCTACTATGGCTGTATGCAAAGAAGCAAGTAAAGACTTAAAGGTGGCACTTTCTGGAGACGGGGGGGATGAAGTATTTGGAGGATACCGCAGAGCAATTGCTGCAAAGATGGCAGTGTCGTTAGATAGATTTGGATTCATGATTCCAAGTGCTGCTTTTACTTTGCTAAAATCTCTTTCTCTTGGTGGCGGGTCATATAGAAACAAGTTTTCTTTTATAAAAAGATTTTTTTCAGGCTTTCAGGAAGACTCCCTAAAGCGATATCTTATATGGGCTGCAAATGGGACAGGTCATGCCGATAAAGAAATATTTAAAACAGATTTCCTTAAGCAACAAGAGAGTGTTTTGAATCAATTCCTTTTTCATGATCAAAGCATATTTCAACAAATTACTGCATTAGATTTTAATTCTCAATTACCGGATGCATTATTAGTTAAAATGGATATAGCTTCAATGGCAAATAGTTTAGAAGTAAGAGCGCCTTTTTTAGATAAAGAATTAATTGAATTTGGAATGAGTTTGCCCATGGATTTAAAAATTAGAAACTTTCAGTCCAAGTCTTTATTGAGAGATTTAGCTTCATCCTACTTGCCAAAGGGTATTTATTCAGCTCCTAAAAAAGGTTTTGAGATTCCATTAGATGCTTGGTTAACCAATAATCTATCTAGCTTGGTACAAGATACTTTTAGCAGCAATGATTCAATAGTTTACGACATTTTTAAAGAAGATTATGTCAATTCGCTTCCACTAAACTCTAATAATTTAGACCTCCATCAATGGTCTAATCAACTCTGGAACATGTTAATGTTTAGACTATGGGAAGAAAAAGTTTATAAAGCTTAATTTTTTATTGATAAACAATGATTAATAGACATAATGACGAATTTAGGAGACTTCGGAAATGTCAGAAAAGAAATTAGAGCAAAGAAAACAAGATGAAATAGACTTTCATAATAAACTACGTGAAGTTGTAGATGATGAAGGAGTAATGGCAACCCACTGGTCTCCTGAATTAGAGCCGACTATAAAAAATAACGAACTATGGCGCAATATGAAGTATTACGCCATTGAACGCAAAAGCCGAGATTTTACAAAGAAATATTGGGCTGATAAATGTCCCGGAGCAGAGGTCCTCGATTATGCTTGTGGAAACGGTGAAGACTCTAGAGATCTGGCAAAACTCGGTGCAAAAAAAGTTACAGGAATAGATATCTCAGATGTTTCTGTTGAAAATAGTAAAAAACTTGCGCTACAAGAAGGTTTGGAGGGTATAACCGAGTTTATGGTCGCAGATTGTGAAGAAACTGGGTTTGATGATAATTCTTTCGATTTAATGAACGAGTATGGTTGTTTCCATCATCTTGACTTGAACGTCGCACTCCCGGAGCTAGCTAGAATTATGAAACCAGGCGGGAGCATGATAACAGCAGAGACACTCGGTCATAATCCTTTAATAGCTTGGTATAGGAAAAGTACTCCAGAATTGAGGACTCCATACGAAGCTGAGCATATTCTAAAAAAGGAGCATTATGTATTAATGAAAGAGTATTTCAATAAAGTTGAAATAAAACATTACCATTTATTTACTCTTGCTGCTGTACCTTTTAGAAACACTTTCTTTTTTAAACCTCTATTAGCTCTCATGGAAATTTTAGATGCAGTGGTTTTGAAGCTTCCAATAATTCGTTGGCAAGCTTGGCATGCTATCTGTATTCTTTCTGAACCGAAAAAAACTTAGTTTCTTGTAAATATGCAAAAAATTGCTGTTATAGGTAATTCCTGCGTTGATTTCATTAACTTAAGAGCCCCTCTCTTAAAGTACCTGCAAAATTGTGATGCAGAAGTAACAGTAATTGGACCTGTCTGTGATGAAAACGAAATTCTGGATGAAATGAAGAAATTGAAATTCAATTATGTGCCATACAACATAAAGCCTGTCAGCCTTAATCCTTTCGATGATATGCTTTCTTTCTTTCAGATGATGAGGGCCTTGAAGTCTATTTCACCTGATAAGGTACTTTTATTTACGCTAAAACCAATTGTTTATGGTTCTGTCGCTGCAAGACTTAAGGGCATCCGTAATGTATTCTCTTTGAATTCTGGTTTAGGACGTATCTTCGTAGGCGAAAGCAATTATCATAGATTTGTATTATTTTTTTTAAAACCTTTACTTAAGATAGCTTTTAAATTCAATGAAAAAGTATTTTTCCAAAATCCCGATGATTCAGAGTTGTTTCACAAATTGGGACTATGCGATAAGAATAAGTCAATTGTTGTCAATGGAACAGGTATCGACTTAAAAGCTTTTCCCTTAAAAACAATACCTAGGAATGAGAAGTTAAAATTCATAATGATTTCTCGAATAATAGAAGAGAAGGGGATTCATTTCTTTTACGAAGCAGCAAAAAAGATTAAAAAAGACTATCCCTGCACAGAGTTTCAATTGTTAGGGAACTTTTGTGATAGTCAATCAGGAATATCTGAAAATACAATCCTAAATTGGCATAAAGAAGGCATAATAAATTATCTTGGTGAGACTGATGACGTTAGACCTTTTTTAGAAAAAGCAGATGTTTTCGTGCTACCAACATATTATAGAGAGGGGGTTCCTAGGACTTGTATGGAAGCTCTTGCTACTGGACTCCCAATTATCACTACAGATGTGCCGGGATGCAGAGAAACAGTCATCAATGAGAAGAATGGAATATTGATTCAGCCAAAAAATATAACAGCTCTGGAAGAAGCGATTAAAAGGTTTATAAAAGCTCCCTATATAATTGATAGTATGATTATGAATGGCAGGAGTTTAGTAGAAAAAAAGTTTGATATAAATAAAGTTAACTCAGACATTGCATACGGAATGGGATTATCATCAAAATGAAGATAGAGAATATACTTTCCTTTGATATTGAAGGTTTGATTGAGTCTTCGCATGACTCTATGCACATACCTAAAAAGTACATCAATCAAAAAAAAGAGGACTATCACATAACTGAGAATACTGAGAGAATACTTTATCTCCTTTCGGAGAATAATGTAAAAGCTACTTTTTTTATCCTAGGAAGAATAGCAAAAGACATCCCCGGCCTTATACGAAAAATTGCATCCGAGGGACATGAAATTGCCAGCCATAGTTATGATCATTTCAGGCTTTATAATTTTTCTCGTGAAGAGATAAGAGACAAGCTTGTAAGGTCCAAGAAATACCTTGAAGATGCGTGCGGTGAGGAAATCATTGGCTTTAGAGCGCCAGACTTTTCAATAATTCAAAGCAACATCTATGCTTTTGATGAACTATTAGAGGCTGGTTTCAAATATGATTCTTCTGTCTATCCGATTGGTATGCATGATGTTTATGGGATTGCTGATTTTCAAGACACACCTTTTAAAATGAGCAATGGTCTTGTTGAATTACCTATGTCCACTGTAAAAATTTTTAATAAAGCCTTCCCTTTTGGTGGAGGAGGTTACTTTCGTTTGTTTCCATTTTTCTTAACAAAGTTCTTTTTGAGGAGTTCTAATTCTCAAAAAAGACCTATGAATTTCTATTTACATCCTTATGAAATAGGAAAAAAAGTTGTTAATATTAAGGAAATACCTTTACTTAGAAAGTTTAGAACCTACTACGGTGTATCGGGTGTTGAAAATAAAATATCAAAACTACTCAAACAAGCAAGTTTTGGCCGAGCCGATCAATTTATAATAGATAATAATATTTAGGAGCAATAATGACTGATAGTAAAAACGAAGTTGGACAATTCTTCTCTGATTTTTCTGATGATTGGGATACTTTATATGGTGAAAAGAGAAATCCTTTTATGAGAATGTTTGATTCTATTTTTCGAAAAGATGTTTACCAAAGATATGAATTAACTTTTGAAGCACTAGGCGCTAATTTACAAGGTTCAACTATATTAGATATTGGTTGTGGCAACGGTATTTACTCTATAGACGCAATACAAAATGGTGCTGACAAAGTTGTAGGTGTTGATGTAGCTGACCAGATGATTGAAATTTGTAGAAAAGAAGCCAGTGCAAGAAATATAAACCAAGGATTGGACTTTAAAGTAAGTAATTTTCCTATGAGTGAGGAATTAAAGTCTGAGGTTGGAACTTTTGATTACTCTATAGTTATGGGTGTAATGGATTATGTATATGATCCTGTGCCTTTTCTTAAACAACTCAGAGAGGTTACCAACAAAGAAGCATATATAACCTTTCCAGGTGGGAGATTTATAAGATATAACTTAAGAAAATATAGGTACAAGCTTCTAGGTAGAGTTCATGTGATGGGCTACACCTCAGAAGAAAAAATCAATGGTCTTCTTAAAGAAGCTGGATTCAATGAAGTTTCTATAAATTACTTAAGTCACTCAGGTGGTTGTTACTTCGTAAAGGCTCAATAGAATGGAAATTCCCTTTTTTAACTATCCTAGGCTATACAGCGATCATAAGCAAAATTTGTTAAAAATTTTTGATGAAACAGCTTCAAATGGTGCTTTTATCATGCAATCTGATCTTGAAGATTTTGAAAATAAATTGTCCAAATATGTAGATGCCTATGTATTAGGAGTCGGGAATGCAACTGATGCACTGGAATTATTATTCCATGCGAAAGAAGTTAAGCAAAATGAGGAGATAATTTTTTGTTCTCATACGATGGTTGCGACTGCTTCAGCTATTAAGTTTGCTGGTGCAGTTCCAATTCCTTGTGAGGCTGGAAAAGACCACTTAATTGATGTTGAGAAGATAGAGCAATTAATCACTAATAAAACTAGGGCAATTATGCCTACTCAACTCAATGGACGAGTTTCTAATATGACTGCAATTAAAGAAATTGCAGAAAAATATAACCTTGAAATATTTGAAGATTCAGCCCAAGCTTTGGGTGCAAGATTTAAAGGTCAACATGCTGGAACTTTTGGCGCTGGAGGTTGTATAAGCTTTTACCCTGCTAAGATTCTCGGTTGTTTAGGAGATGGTGGTGCAGTTATTTGTAATGATTATGAAACTTACGAGAAAGTGAAACTCCTAAGGGATCATGGTAGGTCTGAAGATGGAGAGGTTGAGTTTTGGGGTTTCAATAGCCGACTCGATAATATTCAAGCTGCTTTCATGAACTATTACTTCGAATTTTATGAAGAAACGATATCTAGAAGAAGAAATATTGCACAACTATATTTTGACAATCTTCAAGAAGTTTCTGACGTGTATCTTCCTCCTTCAATGGATAATTCTGATAACTTTGATGTTTTCCAAAATTATGAAATTCAAGCAAAAGACAGAGATGAACTTAAAGAGTATTTAAGGGAAAATGGAGTGGGAACATTAGTACAGTGGGGTGGAAAGGCAGTACATCAATTTAAGAATCTTGGATTTAATCAAACCCTTCCATTTACCGAAGAGTTGTTCACTAAAATGCTAATGTTGCCTATCAATATGACGATAACCGATGAAGAAGTTATTTATGTCTCAAAAAAAATAAAAGACTTTTACAGTTAATTCATGTCATCTAATTATGATTTAATGGCCAAAAATATTCGTAAGAATATTATTAAGATGGTTAATAAAGGCAACAGTTCTCACGTAGGCTCTGCTTTATCATGTGTTGATTTGCTTGTTTGTCTGTATTCAGATTATTTAAAATTTGACCCTGAAAGACCTGACTGGGATGAAAGAGATATTTTTATTCTAAGTAAGGGTCATGCAGGCGCCGCTGTTTATGCAACTTTGTCTCAGTTTGGTTTTTTTTCAGAGGAAGTACTTTTAACACACTATCAGAATGGTTCTAATTTAAGTGGTCATGTATCTCATAAAGGTGTTCCTGGAGTTGAATTCTCAACTGGATCTTTAGGACATGGCTTACCAGTCGCTACTGGAAATGCACTCGCTTTTAAAAAAAGAGGTAGCTCAAGAAGGGTATGTGTAATTCTTAGTGATGGAGAGTGCGACGAAGGATCAAATTGGGAAGCTGCTTTGTTTGCTTCTCACCATGATTTAAATAATTTGACTTGCATCATTGATTACAACAAACTCCAAAGTCTAGAAACTACCGAGGCAACACTTGCATTAGAGCCTTTTACTGATAAGTGGCAATCATTTGGCTGGGATGTGAGGGAAGTCGATGGTCATAATCATGAGGAAATAATTCATACCTTAAATTCATCGTCAGATCGCCCAGTTTGTATCATTGCCGACACTATAAAAGGAAAAGGGGTATCATTTATGGAAAATTCTGTTTTGTGGCATTACCGATCTCCACAAGGGGATGAATTTGAAGATGCTCTAAAAGAACTGAGTTGAGAAATTATGAGAGATGCTTTTGCAGGCGAGGTCCTTAGGTTAATTAAATCTGACGAATCTGTAATTTTACTCACAGGGGATTTAGGATTTGGTGTGTTTGATACTCTCTCCAATGAGCATCCTGAAAATTTTGTAAATATAGGCGTTGCTGAGCAAAATATGGCTGGTATAGCAGCTGGATTGGCAATGCAAAACTACAAAGTATTTATCTATTCAATAGCAAATTTCTCTACTTTTAGATGTTTAGAGCAAATTAGAAATGACATTGCTTATCATAATTTGAATGTCACGGTTGTTTCTGTTGGAGGAGGGTTTAGTTACGGCTCGTTAGGCATGAGTCACCATGCTACTGAAGACATAAGTATAATGAGATCTATACCTACAATGGAGGTGTGTGCACCTGCAACTAAGATGGACGCAATTCTAGCTACTAGGTATTTTGCTTCTTCACCTGGTCCAGGATATCTAAGAATAGACAAATCTGACTTTCAGCCAACAGAAAAAGAGCTTACTTTTACCTTTGGAAGATCATCAACTGTGAGGGGCGGAACAGATTTAACCATTATCTCTACCGGCGGAATACTAGAAGAGGCTGTTTCTGCTGCTATTCAATTATCGAAAGAAGGCATAGAGTGCAGGGTCATTAATATGCATACCGTAAAACCTCTGGATACTTTAGCTATCGAGGAGGCAGTTAATGAAACCAATGGTATATTAACTCTTGAAGAGCATTCTACTATAGGAGGTTTGGGTGGAGCTGTAAGTGAGTTTTGTCTTCAAAATTCAGTTTTACCAAGTCAATTTTTTTCAATGGGGCTCAATGACACATTTTCAACAGTAGTGGGCGATCAAAAGTACTTGAGAAAGATCTATGGGATTGATGAAGATGCAATTATATCTGTTGTTAAATCAAAATTTTCCTTATGATAAAAAGGTTGTTTGATTTCTTATTATCAAGCTTAGGATTATTAATTTTATCCCCTTTATTAATCCTTGTTTCTTTATTAATTTTTTTTCAAGATTTTCATAATCCCCTTTACATATCAAAAAGGGTAGGAAAAGATGGTAAAGACTTCTCTTTTTTCAAGTTTAGAAGCATGAAGATCAATGCTGACAAATCTGGTGTAGACTCAACATCAAATCAAGATCCAAGGATTACTAAAATAGGACAATTCATACGAAAATATAAGATTGATGAATTGAGTCAATTGATCAATGTTTTTATTGGCACGATGAGTCTTGTAGGGCCTAGGCCAAATGTAAGAAGAGATACAGATCTTTATACAGCGAAAGAACAAGAATTATTTTCTGTTAAGCCTGGCATAACAGATTTCTCTTCGATAGTATTTGCCGATGAGGGAAATATTTTAGAGGGTTATACCGATCCAGATTTGACCTACAATCAATTAATTAGGCCATGGAAAAGTAGACTAGGGCTTATTTATATAGAGAATCAGTCTCTCGTCTTGGACATTAAGCTGATTTTCTTTACCTTGCTCTCTTTATTTTCTAGAGATGCCGCACTAAAAAATCTTTGTAATCTGCTCAGTATACTTGGAGCACCCTCAAATGTGATCAAAGTCACTTCGAGAAAATTTCCTTTCGAACCCTATCCTCCACCTGGCTCCTTAAACATAGTTGTTTCAAGAGAAAACTAGTCATCTAATGTATTCATTGCCAAATTTACTTTCAATTTCAAGAATTTTACTTATCTTGCCAATATTAATATTGTTAAGTTCAAACAGTAAAAACCTTCAACTCATTTCAATAGTACTTTTTATAATTGCAGCATTGACAGATTTCTTGGATGGTTATTTGGCTAGAAAGACCAATACAGAATCTTCTCATGGAGCTCTTTTAGATCTTTTAGCAGATAAGTTATTAATTTGTATTGTTCTCATATACTTGATAACTCAATTTAATTCTCTCCAATATGTAATACCTATTTTAATTATAGTGACAAGAGAGATAACTATTTCCATTATGAGGCAATACTTGGCTGAGACTGACTCTGGAAAAAAAACAACCCCTTCGTTTTTAGGAAGGGTTAAAACTTTTGTGCAGATTCTTTGTGTGCCTTTGCTCATACTCAGCCTCACACATTCTGACTTAATCTTTCTATCCATAATTTTTCTATGGGTTAGTGCTATAATCAGCGCATATAGTCTATTTGATTATTTTAATACTTGGAGAAAGCCCTAGAAACTAAATGAATTTAACTTGGCTGAGTGGCAGAGTGGTTATGCAGAGGACTGCAAATCCTTGGACGCCGGTTCGATTCCGACCTCAGCCTCCATTGTTTAGAGATCAATTCCTATATTAGTCTAAAAATAGAATATATAAATATGCCCGGGTGGTGGAATTGGTAGACACAAGGGACTTAAAATCC
>CEPA01024924.1_pt1 | contig 39841 bp, 33 predicted proteins | sample 356241 | NCBI WGS metagenome assembly CEPA01 (sample SAMEA2620542, study PRJEB7988) | marine metagenome | biome: marine biome (ENVO:00000447); feature: surface water layer (ENVO:00002042); material: "saline water (ENVO:00002010), including plankton (ENVO:xxxxxxxx)" | depth 5 m
AAAAAAAATAGTTTAGACTCATTCAAAGCAAAATGATGTGGATTTTAGTTTACACAAAGGCCAAGCAAGAGAATAGAGCGAATTTTAATCTACAAAATCAAGGTTTCGTCACTTTCTTGCCTTTAATTTCAAGTCAAAAAAGAACTGAAAAATCAAAACAACTATCTCCCGTTTTTCCAAGGTATATTTTCGTAAAAATAGATCCAGATTTAGAGAACTGGATAACCATAAAGTCTACATTAGGAGTAGAAAAGATTGTTATGTTTGCCGATAAGCTAACGAGTGTTCCGAATGACATCATTAAAGCTATTCGGTCAAAACTAGATGATTCAGATGTTTTTACCGAAGATATAGAGGTAATTGAGTATGCAGAAGGAGATAATGTATTCATAGATCAAGGACGCTTTGCTGGAGTGGAAGCTATATTCCTTTCAAAGAAATCTAAAGACAGAGTTAGATTGCTTCTTAAACTCCTCAATACAACCGTACTAGCTGAAATTGATGAATCAAGTTTGAGGAAAAAGACTTCTGTAGAGAAACTCAAGTTCTAAATTGTTTGTTCAATCTTTGAACATGTAGTAATATCAATATGTTCATTTATTGAACGCAATATAAATCAATCAATTTAATGAATTGCAAATTAGCATTTCATTGCGGTAGCTATTGAATAAAAAGATAAATAACTCGGAAGAAGAGCTAGAGATTTTAAGGCAAATTGAGGAAAACCCTAATTTGACTCAACGTCAAATTGCTGATCACCTTGGTTTGAGTCTAGGGAAAATAAACTATCTCATTAAAGCGCTCCTGGAGAAGGGAGTTGTTAAGGTTGATAATTTCAAAAGGTCAGATAACAAACTGGGTTATTTGTATCTTCTTACCCCTGAAGGAGTGGAAAGGAAGAGAAAATTGACACTATTATTTATTCAGCGAAAATCTGAAGAATTTGATAAACTAAAAGCTGAACTTAGCCGAACTGAAAAACAGTAAATTTTTAATAATGAGCGCCTCAACAGAAAAAAGTCTAGAAGATGATTCCTATAAAGATGAAATTACTTTAAGAGAGTTAATCAGTGTCTTGTGGGGAGGAAGAATATTGATCTTTTGCTTTACAACCGTTGTGGCTATAGCTTCCATAATAATCTCCCTGTCTATTACAAATGTTTACACTTCAGAGTCTGTTTTGGTCAATAGAGATAAACAGGAATCACCCATGTCAAATTTTTCGGGCTTAGCCTCACTTGCAGGTGTAGATTTGTCGGCGCAAGGTGCTAGCCTGAATAAAGTAATGGGCATTATCGAGTCAAGAGAGTTTGTTAAGCATTTAATAACATTTGATAATGTTTTACCTTCATTGATGGCAGCTCAGTCTTACAATGCAAACACCAGAGAGATAATTTTTGATGACGAAATATATAATCATGAAACTAAGTCATGGGTAAGAGATGCTCCTGCAAATAGGGGTGTAGTTCCTTCATACATAGAAGCACATAAAGAGTATTCTGAAATGATTTCCATGACTAAAGATAGGTTGACCGGACATGTTTCTCTGAAAGTAGAGCATGTATCACCTATTTTTGCCAAAGAATTCTTATCTTTGGTAATAAATGAAGCAAATAATGTGCAGAGAAATATTGATGTTGATAGTTCTACTAAGGCATTACTATATTTAAGAGATCAGCTATCAAGAACTCCACAAGTTGAAATTAGAGATTCAATAAGTAAACTCATTGAGAATCAGTTGGAGACTCAAATGATGGCGAGCATACATGATGATTATGTTTTGATGACTATTGAACCACCGTTTACACCTGAGAGAAAGTCTGGACCAATCAGATCACTGATCGTCATTTTATCAACCCTTGTAGGGGGTCTTCTTAGCGCTAGTATTGTTCTGGTTAGAGAGTATTTCTAAGAACCTTTTTAGTAATTATTTGAATTTAAAAGTTCAAATTCATACAAACTTAGTCCTTGAGTAAAGAAAGAAATATAACGGTCGTAGGGTCTGGCTATGTAGGCATGTCCCTTTCAGTTTTGTTTGCACAGAATCATAACGTAGTTGTCTTAGATATAGATCCAAAGAAAGTAGATCAAATTAATAATGGTGAATCTACTATCTTAGATTCAGATATTGATAAATTTCTTGAAGAGAAAAATTTAAAGATTTCAGCCACCTTAGATAAGAATCTTGCATATAAGGATGCAGATTTTGTTGTAATCGCAACACCAACCAATTATGACCCGGATACTAATAGATTTGATACAGATTCAGTTGATTCTGTTGTTTCTGATGCAATAAGCGTTAACGAAAAAGCATTAATTGTTATTAAATCTACTATACCTGTTGGACATACAAAGTCTTTACAGGAGAGCTTAAATACAAAAAGAATTATTTTTTCCCCAGAATTCTTAAGGGAGGGAAAGGCATTATTTGATAATTTACATCCTTCGAGAATAATCGTGGGAGGTGAATGTGACTCTAGTTTTGAATTTTCTGATCTTTTAAGAGAGGGAGCTATTGAAGATTCTGTTGAAGTCCTCTCTATGAAATCAACAGAAGCTGAGGCTGTTAAACTATTTGCAAATACCTATTTAGCAATGCGAGTATCTTTTTTTAATGAATTAGACTCTTATGCGTTAGCCAATAATCTCGACACTAAAAGTATTATTGAAGGAGTGAGCCTAGATGAGAGAATTGGTAGTAATTATAATAATCCTTCTTTTGGTTACGGAGGTTATTGTCTTCCAAAAGATACAAAGCAGCTATTAGCCAATTATGAGCATGTGCCACAAACGCTCATTAAGGCAATTGTTACCTCAAATACTACGAGAAAAGACTTTATTGCTGACGAGATAATGAAGCTTAATCCAAGAGTTATTGGCTTTTACAGGCTTGTAATGAAAATGAACAGCGATAATTTTAGATCTTCTGCAATACAGGGAATAATGAAACGAATTAAAGCAAAAGGAATTGAAGTAGTTGTCTTTGAGCCTGAGTTAGATGAGATTGAATTTTTTGGATCTAAGGTGATTACTGACTTAATTGAGTTTAAAAAATTGAGTGATGTGATTGTTGCAAATAGAATGTCAGATGAACTGAATGATGTTCAATCAAAATGTTTTTCAAGAGACTTATTTGGAGAGAATTAAATTAGCCAAATATATACAATAATCAAAATTTGTACTGAATAATTCATGAAGGTTTTAGTTACTGGTTCGGCAGGTTTTATAGGATCTGCTTTATCGATCCGCTTATTAGAGAGGGGTGATGATGTGGTTGGGCTTGATAATCATAATAATTATTATGATCCTGATTTGAAAGAAGCAAGATTATCCCGTCATTTAGATAACCCAAAATATGAACACATAAGGGCAGATATTGAGGACAAAGAGCTCATAACTGAAATATTTGAAAGCTACAAATTTGATGGTGTGATCAATTTAGCAGCACAAGCCGGTGTGCGTTACTCCATAGAAAATCCTCATGCATATTTGAATAGTAATATTTTAGGTTTTGGAAATATTCTTGAAGGATGCAGGAATAGCAGTATTAGTCATTTGGTCTACGCTTCAAGTAGTTCTGTCTATGGTTCTAATACTGAGATGCCTTTCTCTATACATCACAATGTAGATCACCCTTTAAGTTTGTATGCAGCAAGTAAAAAAGCTAACGAATTAATGGCACATACATACAGTCACTTATATAAATTACCAACAACAGGTTTACGTTTTTTCACTGTTTATGGACCCTGGGGAAGACCAGACATGGCTCTATTTAAATTCACGGATGCAATCCTATCTGGAAAAAAAATACAGGTTTTTAATTACGGTAAACACCGTAGGGATTTCACTTATATAGATGATATTGTTGAAGGTGTGGTGAGAGTTCTTGATAAGCCAGCTAAATCTAACCCAAACTGGTCTGGAGAAGCACCAGATCCAGGCAGTTCACTTTCTCCTTGGCGCATATATAACATTGGAAATAACAGCCCTGTTGAGCTGATGGACTATATAGAGGCAATTGAATCTACTTTGGGAATGAAAGCAGATAAAGAGCTCCTGCCTCTACAGCAAGGAGATGTGCCTGATACATATGCCGATGTTGATGATCTAGTAAAGGAATTTGATTATAAACCTGCAACTAGCATCAAGTTAGGGGTTAAGAATTTTGTTGAGTGGTACAAAACATATAACAATCTATGAATAAAGAAAAGATAGCTATTATTGGCCTTGGCTATGTAGGTCTGCCCTTGGCAATTGAGTTCGGTAAGATTTATCAGACGATTGGATTCGATACAAATAAATCCAGAGTAGATGAGCTTCTAAATGGTACAGATACCACTAAAGAGGTCACCTTGCAGGAATTAAAAGAATCAATAAATCTTAGCTATACAAACAATGAGAAAGATATTCAAAACTGCAATATCTTTATCATTACTGTTCCCACACCCATTGATAATCTAGATAATCCGAACTTAAAGCCATTAATAAAAGCCAGTGAAACAGTAGGAGAATTTCTTAAAAAGGATGATATTGTTATTTATGAATCTACAGTTTATCCAGGAGCAACAGAGGAAGTTTGCGTACCAATATTGGAGGAAAACTCAGGTTTAAAATTTAATGAGGATTTTTATTGTGGGTATTCACCTGAGAGGATTAACCCGGGAGACAAAACCCATAGACTTACTATGATAAAGAAAGTTACCTCTGGCTCAACAGAGGAGATAGCAGAAAAAATAGATTCTCTTTATCGCAGTATCATTAGTGCAGGAACGCATAAAGCAGAAAGCATAAAAATAGCTGAAGCTGCTAAAGTCATAGAAAATACTCAGAGAGATGTGAATATTGCTCTGATTAATGAGTTGGCAAAACTTTTCAATAAGCTAGATATTGATACCGAATCTGTTTTGAAAGCTGCTGGAACAAAATGGAACTTCATTCCATTTGTTCCTGGATTAGTTGGAGGTCATTGTATCGGAGTGGATCCTTACTACCTTGCTCATAAAGCGAAAGAAATTGGATTTGACCCAGAAATGATTGCCTCGGGTAGAACTATTAACAATGGTATGGGCAGTTATATCGCTATTGAGGTTTCAAAGTTAATGTCAAAAAAACGCATCAACCTCGTCGATGCTAATGTTTTGATAATGGGATTATCCTTCAAAGAAAATAGTCCAGATTTAAGAAATTCTGGTGTTGCCAGACTCGTTACTACTTTAGAGAGTTTCAATTGTAATGTTCACGTCTATGATCCTTGGATAGACAAAGACGAAGCTCAAAAAGAGTTCAACATAGAATTGTTAAATGAGCCTGAAAAGGGAAAGTATGATGCCATAATTTTGGCCGTTGCCCATGATGAATTTAAGGAATTATCCTCAAAGGAAATAAGGTCATATGGTTCTAAAAACCATGTTCTTTATGACATCAAGTATTTGCTTGATCAATCCGAGGTAGATGGAAGATTGTAAGAGTCTTACCAACCCCTGAAGAAGAGAAATTATTTTAAATTTTTTAATAAAGCTATTCGTTAAGACTTCTCTAACACTTGATAAAAAAAAGAAATGCTTCTAAGGCTTTGGAATCACCTGTCAAAACGAAGACAAAAGCAATTTATCTGGATGCAGATTTTCATTGTTGTCGCATCTTTTTTTGAAATGGCTAGTCTAGGGGCTGTAGTTCCATTTTTGGGAGTTTTGTCTGAGCCTGAACCAGTCTTTCAAAATGAATACTTACAACCTTTCATTAAGTTTTTTGGTATCACCGAAGCCAATCAATTAGCGTTACCAATGACGGTTTTGTTCGTTAGCCTTGTACTTCTCTCAGCAATTATTCGTTTAATTTTATTATGGACTCTTACTAGATTATCACAGCTTGCAGGAGCTGATCTAAGTATAAATATTTATCGCCATACTCTTTATCAAGACTACTCGGTTCATGTCAGTCGAAATAGTAGTGAAGTAATAAATGGAATAATCACAAAAACACAAACTGTTTCAAAGGGCGTATTTGGACCTATATTAAATCTAATTAGTACAAGCGTAACCATCATTGGAATAATTGCAGTGCTACTGCTTATCAATGTAACGGTTACTTTGACTGCTTTCATTGGCTTCGGAAGCCTCTACTTAATTGTAATGTATTTAACTCGAAGAAATTTAAGAGAGAACAGTCAACACATAGCCGAAAAATCAGATCTAATGGTTAAGTCTCTTCAAGAAGGGTTGGAGGGAATACGCGAAGTGCTAATTAATAATAATCAACAATTTTATACTGAGCTCTATAGAAGCTCTGATCTCCAAATGAGAAGAGCCTCTTGGCGAAATGAAATGATCTACTCCAGTCCGCGTTTTGGAATGGAAGGTGTTGGAATATCCATAGTTGCTATCTTTGCTTATTCGGCTACTCTTAACCTAGGTGGAATCGATCAATTCCTGCCAATACTAGGAGCTTTTGTGCTTGGAGCGCAAAAGTTATTACCTGCGATACAAAAGGCTTATGCTTCCTATAGCAGAGTTAAAGGCTCTAAATATTCCTTGCAGGATGTTATAACTTTATTAGATCAACCTTTACCTGTTTTTGATAACGAACAATCACTAGCTTATTTTCCTTATGAAAACTCTATAGAGTTAAAAAATCTAAGTTTTCGCTATTCTGAAGAATCTCCTTGGATATTGAAGAATATAAATTTGGAAATCCCAAAAGGATCAGTAGTAGGAGTTGTTGGAACTACTGGTTGTGGTAAAAGTACACTTTTAGATCTCATTATGGGTTTACTCCCTCCTTCAAAGGGTGAAGTGAAAGTAGATAATGTGAGCCTTAAGGCTCACAACAAAAGATCTTGGCAAGCACACATTTCAAATGTTCCACAACACATATATCTCTCTGATGGAACTATTGAAGAGAATATAGCATTTGGATTGCCATCAGATGAGATTGATCATGAGAGAGTACTAGAGGCGGCAAAAAAAGCTCAACTATCGGATCTTATTGAAAACTGGGGAAAAGGCTACCAAACGTTAGTCGGTGAAAGAGGTACCCGTCTATCTGGAGGACAGCGTCAAAGAGTAGGTCTTGCAAGAGCTTTCTATAAACAAACAGATGTATTAATTCTTGATGAGGCAACTAGCGCTTTAGATGATGAAACAGAATTAGCCGTTATGGATTCTATTGAGAATTTTGATGAAGAACTTACTGTGGTTATCATTGCTCACAGGATTACAACTTTAAAGAGTTGCGACATGATTATTAAACTTAATTCAGATTATACAATGCAAATTTTGAGCTATGAGGAACTTATGAACTTTAAAATTAATGAAGGTGATTTAAATGTTAAGTAATTCTTCAATACTTGTTACTGGAGGCACTGGCTCCTTTGGAAGTACTTTTATACCTATGACTTTAAAAAAATATAATCCTAGAAGGATTGTTGTTTTTTCAAGAGACGAAATGAAACAATGGGATATGGCAAAATTATATAAAGATGATCCCAGGATAAGGTTTTTTATAGGTGACGTAAGAGACAAAGATAGGCTCTGCCGTGCGTTGGATGGTATTGACTTCGTAGTGCATGCTGCAGCAACTAAGATTGTGCCTACCGCAGAGTATGATCCGTTTGAGTGCGTCAAAACCAATGTAATGGGAGCAATGAATTTAATTGATGCTTGCATTGATAAAAAGGTTAAACGCATAGTAAGCCTTTCTACTGATAAAGCTAGCAGCCCTGCCAATTTGTACGGCGCTACAAAGCTAACTTCTGACAGACTGTTCGTTTCGGGTAATTCTTATTCTGGAAGTTATGATACAAGCTTTTCAGTTGTTCGATATGGAAATGTCATGGGGTCTCGAGGCTCAGTGATACCTTTTTTTCTTTCTATAGATAAAGATGGTGTTTTTCCTATAACAGATCATCGAATGACTCGTTTTATGATCTCGTTAGAAGAAGGTGTAGAGTTAGTATGGCATGCCTTTAATGATATGAAAGGTGGGGAAATCTATATAAAGAAAATTCCTTCTATGAAGGTAACTGATATAGCAAAAGCTATCTCTGAGGACGTGAAACAAGAAATAATCGGGGTACGCCCTGGAGAGAAACTTCATGAACAAATGATAGGAATAGAGGACTCACCTTATACCTATGAATATCCTGATCATTTTAAGATCCTACCTTCTATCCATGATTGGGATAAAGATCCTGACAGGATAGGAAAAGGAAAGCTAGTAGATCCAGAATTTACTTATTGCTCTGATAATAATTCTGAATGGATGGATATTGAAACACTTCAAAAATGGATTGAGAAGAATAAAGGCAAAATTGGAAGAATATAAAAATCTTTTGAGCCCAAGAATATTTGTTTCTAGATTTCTTTAATTCTAAAAAATCAATTACTTTTCGGGCTTATTTAAGCAGTTTATACATCTTAATTTACATCTATGATGATGAAAAAAACAAAACCTTCAAGTAATAAAACTGCAATTACTTTTCTTTCTGGATCTGCAGGGGAATTGGATTGGATTATGCCAATCCTATCATTCATCCTTAATCAAGGTTTCAAGTTAAAGATTATTTTTTTGAGTAATCATGTTTATTTAAGTATAAAGAAAAATAAAATGCTCAATGATTTTGTTTACCAACAAAATGACAACTTAGAGGTATTCCATCACACAGGACTTTATTTAGAGAGATTTGAACGCTTGACATACCTGTCACATAGATTTTTTCTTAAATTTAACCTTAAAGAATTTACTTTTTTTCGTTTCTTGAATGATTTACTGAATCGAATATTCGAAATTATCTTTTTATGGAGGTTTCCTTCTGAAGTTTTAAATTTATCCGAGGATGTTGATTTAGTTTTCTCTGAATATCCTTCCTTAAGAAGGCCACGAGACATATGGTTTAAATCGAGGTTTAAGAAATCTATTTTCTTTTACTTTCCTCATTCACCACATATTTATAGTGAAGATATCAATAAGGAGTTAACTGAAACAGAATTGATAGATTTTAGTAAAAAAAACTTTCTTTTACTCGGACATCCTACTGATTATTCAATGATAAATGATGGTAAAGAGTTGGCTGATCCTGATTTAGAGAAAGTTTTTATCGGACATCCTAAGTACTCAGACATTTGGTTGAAGGATCTAAAAGACGAAGCCAAAAGATATCAATTAGATTCTATTTCGCGAGACTATATCAATATCCTTGTTCTGAGCAGGGGAATTGGAAGCTACTTGGACAAGCAATCTCATAGTAATTTAGTAGAAACAACTATCGATACAATAAATACTAAGATATCAAATTACAATTTACTCATAAAGAAACATCCAAGAGAAGTAAATTCATCTTGGGACGATCATTTAGATAAAAATTCATCCATTCAGATAGTTGATGAACATATTATGGAAATTGCCAGAAGAGTTGATTTTGTCATTTCATTTTGGTCATCAGGTGCGATGGACTGTAATACTTTAGGAGTTCCAGTAATTGAATATTTTGATCCAAATCAAAATCCCAAACAGCAAATTCCCGATGGCGAAGGATTTACCACTATTTATCGTAGACTGGGTATAGTTTATCCTGCAAATAATGAAAGAGAACTCGGCTCGATGGTTACTAGGCTTAAAGAGTCAAATACAACCAAACCTAAAATTACTCCACATTTTTTTTACAATGATTTGATGAATAAGTCTAATAAATGGCACAAAACAATTGAAAAAATACTTCTCCATCATAGGCTCATAGATGAATATGATACTGAAAACATTGAAACTTCAATCTAATGTTAAAGACTATTTCTTTTCAATTCTTAAAGGAAAGTAATTCTTAAACCTTTCAGATGTATACTGTTGAGTAAAATGGATGTAGTGGTAATTGGTGCAGGTTTATATGTGTCTGGTAAAGGTACAACTGGATATGGGACTATACTGCCAGCACTCTTTGAGTGGAAAAGAATAAGTGAAAATATTGGTAAGTTTTACTTTGTATCAACTTCTGTTGAGTCCTCTAAAGAGTTGAAAGAAAAAGCAAGTCATTTAGTTCTCAAGACCGGAGTTGAGCTAGAGGTTCATTCCTATCCTGAATCAGGAAATAAAGATTACTTTGCTTATCGTAAAGTAATAAGTAATCTTAAAAAACCAGCTTGCGCTATCATAGCCGTCCCCGATCATTTACATCATCAAATTGCTAAAGATTGCCTTGAAGCAGGTTTGCATGTGCTTCTTGTTAAACCTTTTACTGCTACTTCTGAAGAAGGTCTTGATCTAGTCAGGATTGCAGAAAGTCGAAGTTTATATGGTGCTGTTGAATTTCACAAAAGATGGGATAGATCTAATTTAATTCTAAAAGATAAATTTATGTCAGGTGAGTTAGGTGCTCCTCTGAATTGTTGGGTCGAATATAGTCAACGCAAGTCTATACCAGTATCATACTTTAAAGATTGGGCTTCAAAAACAAGCATACTTCAGTATTTGGGTGTGCATTACATTGATTTGATTCGCTTTATAACCGAGGCCTCTCCCAAAAGGGTAATGGCCGTAGGTCAGAAATTGGAGATTATAAAGAGCGGAATAGACACATACGATTCTATCCAATGTGTGATTGAATGGGAGATGAAAAATGGTTCAACCTTTACAGAAACTATTCTTACCAGTTGGGTAGATCCAGAAACAAGTTCAGCTATGTCTGACCAGAAGATTAAATTTATTGGAACAGAGGGAAGGTATGAAGCTGATCAAAAAGAACGCGGCATAAGGAGTAATACTTCTGATCAGGGGTTACAGCACATAAATCCTGATTTTTGTATGCCCTATGGAACTGAAAATGGATCTATAAATTGGCGAGGTTACGGAATAGAAAGTGTTAAAACTTTCTTGAATGATGTCTATGCTCTTGAGCAGAGACAAATATCTCTGTCGGAACTTGAAAAAAATCGACCTTGTTTTAAAGAGTCTCTAATCAGCACTAAGGTTGTCGAAGCTGCTCATGAGAGTTTAAAAAATGACTCTAATTGGAAGTCCATTTAAAAGAATTTTTGTGCCACGAATTTAAGAAATATATAGGTTATTGAACTTTAAAGAAGATTATGAATACATGCATGATTCCTGTTAGACAAGGATCAGTTAGACTTAAAAAGAAAAACTACTTAAAGATAGGTAAGTACACTGTTTTAGAAATCGCACTATTGAAAGCTAAAAAAAGCAAGGTTTTCGATGAAATTGTAATTAACACAGATGATCCTGATCTAGAGGATATTGCATTTAATCTAGACGTTAAATTTTATCTGCGAGATAAGAATCTTGCTTCATCACAAGCTACAAGCGATCAAGTAGTTTTAGATTTCTTTCGTAATCATCCCGCAGATAGGGTGTTTTGGGTAAACACAGTTAGCCCTCTTCAGACTATTGAAGACATAAAACAATTTGTGAATGTATCACTCGAGTCGGATTGGAAATCGGGTGTATCAACTAATCCTGTACAATTACATGCTATGTTTGAAAAAGAGGCTCTAAATTTTGATTGGAAGAATGGTTTCGCCAGAACTCAAGACCTGAAGGCAGTAAACCTTTTCAATTACGCAATGATGGGTTGGCACAGAGAAATGATGGAAAAGCTCTCTTCCGGTCAACTATTTGATCAACATACCAAACTTATTACTTCTTCACGATGGAGTAGTTTCTTGTTAAAAAATGAAGAAGATCTGCAGCTAATAAAAAGCTTATATAAGGTTGCACCTGATCAAGGTATTAACTTCTAAAACATGGAAAATAAGAGAAAATTAAATTCAATTGAAAAAATTGAAGAAATGTTTGCTGAAGATATAGATTTACTGCAATCAGGTAAATCTCATACAAAAAAGGCTCTTGAGAAAATAAAAATCAAACAACTTCTTTCTATACCTTCTTTCTTGTTGAAAAAGATTTACAAAGTATTACCGGGAGTCTTGAAAGATATATTTTTCTGGTCCTCAGTATTTCATAAAGCTCCGTATTCTAAGTTTGTGGCTAAGACTAAATATGATGAATTTAGGACTTTGCTGGATATCAAGGCCTCGGCTCTCATTTTAAAGAGTATTCCTAGTAACACCTTAGATCAAGTAAATAACACTTTCAATTCAGGTCACTATAGTTATCAGATGAGAGATATTACGGAACTTGATTCGCTGATTAATGAAGTTATCAGCTATGCAACTCCTAGCCATGCAGGAGCTAGGCCTTACTTTAAGGATGGAAAAAATAGCGCCATAGAGGATTCGTTTTCAGCTTATTACAATTTCTCAGAAAGTCACTGTAATGCAATAACTTCTTTTCTTAATGAAACCCTAGAAGAAGATTTTAGATATTACCTTTCTGCAATAGCCGGATATAAATGCGAATTAAAGAATATATCCTATTCATTAGGAATTGTTTACGGAGAAAATTCGAATTCCGAGATGCATCAAGATACTTTCTCAAGTATAGCAAAAGGTTTCATATACTTACAAAATGTTGATTTAAGAGGAGCTCCTTTTGAGTATCTTGAAGGCTCTTACTGCGATGCTAGTTTTAGATCTTATCAAACAAACCTTGGAGTCGTGAATAGCGATATTCATAGCTCTGGCTCAACTAGATTGAGAGGTGATAAACTCGAAGAAGCTCTGAGAAGATATCATCTAAAGACTTTTACAGGTCACCAAGGCTTATTTATTCTCGCTAATACAGCAGGTTATCACAGGAAAGGTGCACACAATTCCTTGAGTCCAAGAATCACTTTAAATTTTGAAGTAAAAAGAAAGGGTATATTTAGTAAGTTTTTAATTAATATTTTTGCACTAATTAAATTTAAATTAATCAGGGCAATTTAAAATTAACAATAGATTTTTAAATTCTTTGATATGCATTACTTTTAAAACTTATTCACATATTTAATACTATCTACTCTAAACCAACTTTTAACAAGACAATGACAAATATTACAGAAATTATCGTTACTGATATCAGAGTTCCTACTTCAGATACATTGCTTGGATCTGACCCATTTCATAAAAAACCAAATTACTCGTGCGTGTATACGACAATCAAGCTTAGCAATGGAATAGAAGGTAATTCTGTGTGTTTTACTTCGGGAGCTGGCAATGATTGGATTGCGTACGGCGTAAGAGACATATCGCAGTTAATTAAAGGCCTAGAATTCTCCAACTTCACCGATAATCCCGGATTACTTTATAAGCTGATTAATGACCATCATCAATTGAGATGGTTAGCAGATGGTGTCTCTAGGATGGCATTAGGTTCAATCATGAACTCTATGTGGGATGCCTGGGCAAAGATTGAAAAGAAACCATTATGGAAACTTTTAATTGATCTACACCCCGAAGATGTCGTCAATTCTATTGATTGGCGTTATTTAGAAGATGCTTTAACGAAAGATGAAGCAATAAAGATTTTAAGAGAAAAAGAAGACAATCATGAAGATATTGAACTTTCTATGGTTCAAAAAGGCCCAAAAGCTTATTCAACTGCTGGATGGCTAGGGCTATCGGATAAAGAAATCTCTGAAACTATTAAAGATATGCAAGCCCAAGGCTTTGATTGTTTTAAAATGAAAGTAGGACAGAATCTTGATTATGACAAGGAAAGATTAGCTTTTATAAGGAGCATTATAGGCAGTGAATCAAAGCTCATGTTAGATTGCAATCAAGTTTGGGGAGTGGATGAAGCTATAAGCTACATGACAGAATTAAAAGAATTTAATCCAGTTTGGATAGAGGAACCAACCGCTCGTGATGATGTACAGGGTCATATAAAGATATCTAATGCTTTAAAAAAATTTAATATTAAAGTTGCTTCAGGGGAACAAGTTCCATCTCCTGTTATTTTTAAACAGCTACTTCAATCGAAAGCAATAGGCTACTGTCAAATAGATGCCTCTAGATTGGGAGGTGTTAATGACGTAATGGCTGTGATTTTGCTTGCAAAAAAATTTAATATTCCAGTTTGCCCTCATGGCGGGGGGATAGGTCTTTGTAATATGATTGTTCACTATGCAATTTGGGATCAAGTTAAAGTTGCAAGTCACTCTAATACTCAAGTTGTAGAGTATTTAGAATTTCTTCAAGACGAAGTATTTGTCCATCCTATTCAAGTCCAAGATGGACATTACGTTACACCTAAATCATATGGTTGGGGCTTAGAAATGAAAAATGAATTCTTTGATTCTCATGTCTATCCTACAGGAGATATATGGAAAGATAGAGTCGAATCAGGGAGTATAACTTTTTTACCCTAATAAATAATCACTTTGATTTTGAAAAAAATAGGAAGCAATTAAATGAAATACGATGTTGTGATTAGGTGTAAAAATGAGATGGAATGGCTCCCGAGAGTTCTAAATTCAATCTATAATCAGTCATTAAAACCTACAAAAATTATATTAGTAGATAATTCAAGTACTGATGGTTCTTTGAATTATGCTGAGCAATCTGGATGTACTGTTTTAAAATATGACAGAAGTGAATTCAATTATAGTTATGCACTGAATCTTGGCATCAATGCCACCACTGAGCAAGAAGTTCTAATATTGTCGGCTCATTGTGAGCTTGTAACAGATGAATCTGTACTAAATATGATAGAAGTCCGTCATGCTTACAAGGCTGCAGGAGTTTTCGGTCGACAGATTCCTACAGTTCACAGCAATCCTATAGACACTAGAGATTTAGTTACAGTCTTTGGCAGAGAGCGCATTGTCTTCGAAAGCTATCCCTTTTTTCATAATGCCTTTTCATTAATTGAGCGCACTGCTTGGGAAAAGTGTCAATTTGATGAAAAGCATAACGGAATAGAAGATAGAATTTGGGCAAGACAACAAGCCTTAAGCGGAAGAAAAATAATTTATGAACCTGAATCAGTGGTTTATCATGAGCATGGTCTAAATCAGGGAGCTTCTATCGACAGAGCTCACAGGGTTTGTGACAACCTAAAAGTCTTGCATAAGGACGACATATTTTCTTGGCCAGATTTTTAATCTTGATACTTAAAATAAAAAAACAGGCTCTGGCACTGTAGTTTTTTCTCACATAATAGACGTAATCATTTCCCCATTGAGGGTTAAAGAAAATGCAATATAGACCAGAAGTCGACGGATTAAGAGCTTTAGCAGTTCTTCCTGTCATTCTTTATCATGCCAAGCTTCCTTATTTTCAGGGAGGTTTTGTAGGCGTTGATGTTTTTTTTGTAATCAGTGGATACTTGATTACAAGAATTATACTGTCAGAAATATTCACTTCCTCATTTAGTCTTGTTAATTTCTATGAGAGGAGGGCAAGAAGGATATTGCCTGCACTTTTTTGTGTTTTGACATTAAGTACTGCACTTGCTTGGATTCTTCTTCCACCTAGTGAATTGAAAGATTTCGGGCAAAGTCTATTCTCTGTTTCTTTTTTTATCTCCAATTTCCTTTTTTGGATAGAAGGAGGTTACTTTGATCTTGGAACTGATTTTAAGTCCTTGATCCATACTTGGAGCTTAGCTGTAGAAGAGCAGTTTTATATTCTATTTCCTCTTTTTGTTCTATTTGTTTACGGACTTAATAGAAGAGCTATTTTTCCCTTAATGTTTTTATCTTTGTTTATCAGTTTGTACTTAGCTCATATCTTTTCTGATCCGAGCCAACCAACTGAAGTAAGACAAGCAGCCTTTTTCTTATTACCGACTAGAGCATGGGAGCTAATGTTGGGAGGAGTTTTATTCTTAGCAAATCAAAAAAAATTTATTTACTCCAACACCAATATTAATAATTTTCTTAGCTTTATTGGGCTTGTTCTTATCTGTTACTCAATATTATTTTTCAATGAGTCTACACCTTTTCCAAGTCTTTATTCGTTAGTACCTACTATTGGTGCTGCTTTAATTTTGTTATTCAGTTTACGTGGAACATTTGCAAACAAAATCTTAACCTTCTATCCGATAGTATTCATTGGCTTGGTTTCATATAGCGCCTACTTAATACATCAGCCTTTATTATCTTTTTCTAGATATTATTTTTTAGATGATTTAACTTTTATTAATATTATTTTTATTTTGCTTTTTACGTTCTTACTTTCTTACCTGAGCTGGAATTATATTGAGCAGCCTTTTAGAGATAAAAATAAAATTTCTAGAAAAAATATTTTTATGTTTTCTTTATCGGGTTGCTTGGTTTTTGGAGCCCTAGGTCTAAGTATTCATATCAATGAAGGGTTTAAAGACAGATATACAAATGAAGAAGTTCTTTTACTTGATTTCCAAAGCTATGAAAAGAGGGAGGAGTTATACAAAAATAGGATATGTTTTCTACGTAAAGATCAAGATAGCTTTGGAGAGATATGTAAGAAAGGAAACATTTATCTGTGGGGTGATTCACATGCTGCTAGCTTGAGTTTTGGCATGAATCAGATTTCTGAGATAACTCAATTTACCACCTCAATGTGTCCGCCAATCCTAAATTATGAAATAATCGAAAGACCTTATTGTCAATCCATAAATCAATACGTTTTTGACTCAATTGAGATCTATAAGCCTGAAATTATCTATTTGAGTGCAAATTGGATTTTTCCAAAATACGAAGGAGCAGAAACGAATTTTCTTAAAACACTTGAAAGTCTTTCAATCAGATACCCTAAAGTAGAATTCATTATTTTAGGAGGTTTGCCTCAGTGGTTCCCCTCTTTACCGGTTGTAATGTTGAGAGCTGGGCAGTCGCTAGATGGTGATGGGAGTTATTTGGAAAATAAACTATTTGATAAAGTTTATTCTCAAGATCTTGCTATAAAAAAAATCATTAACAAGCTTGATAAGAATAACCTAAGATTTTTATCTCTTCTCGATATGCTTTGCAAAGATCAGCAATGCTTAACTAAGTTTCAAGGCGATGAAACTGAACCTATTTCCTTTGATTATGCTCACTTAACTGCTGGCGGTTCTGTAGTTATTGCGTCACTAATCTCTGATTATATTAATAGTGGATTTGAAGATGATTAACGTTAAATAATGTATGATTAACATTCTTTAAAGAATCGCCATGTACTATAAGGACACGCAATCTTATAAGGCTTTTATGAAAAGCCCTTTCAGGAGTATTAAACATAAAACTTACTTTAGCGTTTATGATAAATTGCTTGAAGAGTACATAAACAAGGATATCACATTTGTAGAAATAGGAGTGCTAGATGGAGGCTCTCTTTTTATGTGGAGAGAATTCTTTGGGGAGAAAGCTAGGATTATAGGTATCGAGATAAACGAATCTTCAAAAGTTTGGAGGGAACATGGGTTTGAAATTTTTATTGGTAGTCAGGGTGACCCATCATTTTGGAAGAATTTTTATGATGAGATTGGTGATGTAGATATTGTTCTTGATGACGGCGGCCACACATACCAACAGCAAATTGTTACAGTTGAAAGTTCGTTAAAGCACATAAGACAAGGTGGTAAGATAATAGTTGAGGATACTTATACTTCTTATCAAAAAGAGTATGGCTACCCTTCAAAATATAGTTTTAAAAATTATGCTTCGAATCTGGTTGATGGAATAAACTTGAGAACCCCGGTAATAGGATCAGAAAAGAAAGATAACTTGATCAGTGACGTTTGTTTCTTCGAATCTATAGTTTGCATAGGAATTGATAAAAATATTGATATATCGCATGGTAAAGGGGTAGCAAATAATGGTTCACTTTTGGAAGGCAAGATATCAGAAAGTCTTCGTTACGCTGATAAGCCAGCATTAACGAAAATCACAGTCCTTATTACTGCTTTAAAAACTCTTAAGGACATCCCTTTATTAGGTGGTTTGTTAAAGACCATTGGCGTATCGATAACAGATCTCATCAAAACAACTAACAATAAAATTGATAACTATAAGCTCAGAAAATATTTTAAATACTGAAGATCAACCACTTTCTTTAGAAAAAATATAAGTTTGGCAGTATTGGATAATTAACTTTTTATTTTTGTGATTTATTACGGAAAACAAAATATCACCCAAAATGATATAGATGCTGTAGTTGAAGTACTACAATCTAATTTCCTCACGCAAGGACCTAAGCTTGTCGAATTTGAAGATGAGTTGAAAAAATATTGCAATGTTAAGTATGTAAAAGCAGTTTCTAATGCAACTTCGGCGCTTCACATTGCATATCTAGCTATTGGTGTAGGTAAGGGTGACCTAGTATGGACATCACCTAATACATTTGTTTCTACTGCTAACGCAGCTTTGTATTGCGGAGCAAAAATAGATTTCGTAGATATTGATCCTGAAACATTCAATATGTCTGTTCAACATCTCGAAGAAATGCTTATAAAAGCAAAAAAAAACAATAAACTTCCTAAGTTAGTAGTTCCTGTCCATTTTTCTGGCCAGAGCTGTGACATGAAGAAAATTTGGGCTTTATCTCAAGAATATGGCTTCAAAGTTATTGAGGATGCCAGCCACGCATTAGGAGGTAAATATCTAAACAAACAAGTAGGAAGTTGTGAATATAGTCACATGGCAATATTCAGTTTTCACCCAGTTAAAATGATAACTACAGGTGAGGGAGGTGCAATTACTACCAATGACCAAGAATTAGACTATAGACTATCTCTTTTGAGAACACATGGCATTACTAAAGATGCTAGCAAGTTTATAAATGAGAGTCATGGAGCCTGGTATTATGAGCAACATGCGCTAGGATTTAATTATCGCTTGACTGATATTCAGGCAGCTTTGGGTCTTAGCCAATTAAAAAGGTTAGATAGTTTTATCAAAAGAAGAAAAGAGATAGCGGATTTTTATCTAAATAATTTAAAAAACGTTTCACTGCCTTACCAACATCCAGACATTCAGTCCTCATGGCATTTATTTGTTGTCCAAGTAAGTGACAGGGAAGAGGTCTTTAATAAGCTCTTAAAAAGAGGTGTTCAAACCCAAGTGCACTATATACCTGTAAATAATCAACCTTTTTATAATTACAAAAAATTAGAAAACACTGAAAATTTCTATAAAAACTGTCTTAGCCTTCCTATTTATTACGATCTTAAAGATGATGAGTGCGCTATGGTTGTGGAAAGTTTTAATAATGATTAATCAAATTAAAACGATTATCTCGGAAGAGTATCCAAATTTTAGTTTCGACCTTTTGAACTGGGAAGAAGTCATTGAACATTCTTCAAATGTCACAGTTTTTTATTTAAAAAGCTCCGTTGAATATTATGCATCCTATTTTGAAGGGAATAATTTATCTTTCTTAATTAAAGAGAATAATAAACCAATTGGAGTAATGCCCTTATTTATATACAAGAATAAAGAGGACTGGGTCTTGTCAACAAATGGAGAAGGGGTCATTGGACCTTTGTTTATAAACAATCTTCCCAAGAAATTAAAAAAGAGATTAGAAAGGCAAATAGTAGACGTTGTTTTGCTTTTGGCCGATAAATTAAAGATAAAAAAAATAAATTTTTTAGAATGTTCACCAGTTTTATCGGGCTGGCATCTCCTTTGGCTCGAGAGATCTTCCAGAGACTTCCTTACCTATCATTTAGCGATAGATCTTAGTAAATCAATTGAAGAGATTAGATTAAACTTTCGTAAGAGTTATAAGCCCCTAGTAAATAAGGCTTTACGTGAATGGAAAGTTGATATATGTAGCTCAGGAGATAAAACGATATTTGAAGAGTTCAAACTATTGCATTTAGAGGAAGCAGGGCGTCAGACACGCAGCGATGAGTCTTGGGATATACAAAGGAATCAGATACTGAATGATGAAGCCTTTTTAGTAACTGTGCGAGATGAAAAAGACTTAGTTGGCGGTGGTTTTTTCACTCATACAAGAGATATCGGAATGTACTCAGTAGGCGCATACAAGAGAAACCTATTTGATAAACCGATCGGTCATGCAGTGCAAATGACTGCAATAGAGAAACTTAAGGAAATAGGTTGTTCTTCATATCAGCTCGGGCAAAAGTCAACTTATTTAAGTTACCCAAATTTAACAGACAAAGAATTATCTATTTCCTATTTTAAAGAAGGCTTTGCGGGGTATGTTTATGCTCAACCTCATCTAGAAGTTAACATTTAGTTCATCTATCCTAATATAAAAAGTAAACTTTCTAAGTATGAGTAAAATAGCACTTGGAACTGTCCAATTTGGAATTGACTACGGTATAAATTCCAAGTCAGGCCAAGTAAATTCTGCTGAAGTAAGGAAAATCCTGGATTTTGCTCAATCTAGTAATATTGATTTCCTTGACACAGCTCCTGCTTATGGAGATAGCGAAAAAAAACTAGGCAATTATGATTTATCGCATTTTCATTTGACCTCTAAGACTAGACATTTTCAAGGAACTGGCATTGACGATACAGAACTTAATTTATTTAGACAGGATTTTAATCAAACTTTAAAGCACCTAAAACAAGAGAAGATCTATGGGCTGCTAGTACACAACTCTAAAGATTTATTAAAGTCAGGATCTGATAAATTATTTAGAGAGCTTCAAGAGTTAAAGACAAATGGAAAACTTCTTAAAATCGGTGTTTCAGTTTACGATCCCATTGAGTTAGATGCAGTACTTAATAGATTTGATCTAGACATAGTGCAACTACCTTTCAATATCTTGGATAGACGTATGTTAGATAGCGGAATACTAGATTTCTTATATAAAAAAAATATTGAGATTCATTCCAGATCTGCATTCTTACAAGGCTTGTTACTTGCTAAATCTGATTTATTTTTAAAGCAATTTGACCAATGGCAAGGTCTATGGAAACTATGGAAAGAATGGCTTGAAGATAATAAAATTTCCGCATTGGAAGCAACTATTAGGTATGTTCTTGGTACTAAAGAAATCTCAAGGGTAATAGTGGGTGTTGATTCTGAGCGCCAATTAAAAGAAATCATAGCAGCCTCGAGTGGAGAATTGCCAGATATACCAAGTGCTTTAAGGACTGATGATACTAATCTATTAAATCCAACAAACTGGAAAGATTCATGAAAGTAGTAGCAATTGTGCAAGCAAGACTGGGTTCCGTTAGATTGCCCAAAAAAGTTTTGAAGCCTATTACAGGAAAGCCAATGATAGAACTTTTATTAAATCGATTATCGAAATCAAAAGAGCTTAGCGATATCATAGTAGCTACTTCCAATAGAATTGAAAATGATGAGTTAGAATCTCTTATTGAAACTTTAGGTTTCAAATGCACAAGAGGTAGTGAATATGATGTTTTAAGCCGATTTTATGAGTCTGCTAAATCATGCCAAGCAGATGTCATAGTTAGGATTACCGGAGATTGTCCTTTGGTGGATTCTGAATTGGTAGATAAGTGTGTTAGAGAATATATGAAAAATGACATCGATTATTTTTCAAATATTGATCCAATTACTTATCCAGACGGTCTGGATATAGAGGTGTTCTCATTTGAATCTTTGCAAAGAGCTTATCAAGACGCTTCATCAAAATATGATCGAGAGCATGTTACAACTTATATAAGAAATTCAGAAGCTTTCATGAAATCTTCAATACAAAACTCTAAAGATTTATCTGAGCAGAGATGGTCTGTTGATGAACCAGAGGATTTAGAGCTAATAAGAAATATTTTTGAATACTTTGCTCCAGATATATATTTTAGTTGGAAGAGAGTATCTGAACTGATCATATCTAAACCAGAATTATTCAAAATAAATGAATCTATAAAAAATAATGAGGGATCAATTATGGGTACCGGTCAAAAACTTTACAAACGAGCTAAGAGAATTATATCTGGAGGAAATATGCTACTTTCCAAAAGACCTGAGATGTTTTTGCCAGATCAGTGGCCATCGTATTTCAGTAAAGCTAAAGGCTGTAAAGTCTGGGACTTGGATGATAATGAGTTCGTTGATATGTCCATAATGGGCATTGGAACCAATATCCTTGGTTATGGACATCCAGAGGTTGACGAAGCTGTCCAAAGGACAATAAGAGACGGAAATATGTCTACTTTAAATTGCCCGGAGGAAGTGTACTTATCTGAAAAGCTTATTGAGCTTCATCCGTGGGCAGATATGACAAGGTTGGCAAGAGCTGGAGGAGAGATAAATTCAATAGCTATACGAATAGCTAGAGCAGCCACCGGTAAAGATAAAGTTGCTATTTGTGGTTACCATGGTTGGCATGATTGGTATCTCTCTACTAATTTAAATAATGATAAAAGTTTGGATGGACACCTTTTACCTGGTTTGCAAACAAACGGTATTCCTAGAGGCTTGATTGGAACAACTTTGCCTTTTAACTATAACGATATTAAGCAGCTAGAATTAATTATCAATGAGAATAAAAATCAGATTGCTGCTATAAAAATGGAAGTATCCAGAAATGAAGGTCCAAAAGATGACTTTCTTCATAAGGTAAGGGATTTAGCTTCAAAAAATGGAATTGTACTTATATTCGATGAATGTACCTCTGGTTTTAGGGAAACTTTTGGAGGTCTGCATAAGAAATATGAAGTTGAACCTGATTTAGCTCTTTTTGCTAAGGCGCTAGGAAATGGCTATGCTATTTCGGCCTGTATTGGAAAACAAGAAATTATGGAATCTGCGCAAAATACATTTATAAGTTCAACTTTTTGGACAGAAAGAATAGGTCCAACTGCTGCACTAAAAGCCTTGGAAATAATGCAAAGAGAGAAATCTTGGGAAATTATAACTGCTAGAGGAAGTTCTATTTCTGAAAGATGGTTAAGATTAGCAGCCAAATACAATTTAAACATTGAGACATGGGGTTTGCCAGCACTAAGCGGATTTACATTTAAATATCCAGATGCCCAAAAATATAAAACCTTAATTACACAGGAAATGTTGAAACAAGGATTCCTAGCTGCAAATAGTATTTATGTTTGCATAGACCATACTCCTGAAATCATTGATGAATATTTTGATAGACTCGATCCTCTGTTTGCCATGATAAGAGAATGCGAAGATGGGCTGGATATTGAGTCGAAATTAGAAGGCCCCATTTCACATTCAGGCTTTAAGCGCTTGAATTAATGAATGTCCTTTTCCGCGTCGATGCATCCTTTGAGATGGGAACAGGACATGTTATGCGTTGCTTAACACTGGCTGAAACCCTCAGGCAAAATGGAGTGGAAGTTGAATTTATATCAAGAGAACACCAAGGTAATGAAATAAAGAAAATCGAAGATAGTGGATTTAAAGTTTATAAGCTTCAGCGTAGAAAAAATAAATCAGAGCATAAAGCAAAGCTCCAACACTCCCACTGGCTTGGTGTAACTCAAATACAGGATGCTTTTGAGTGTATTGATTTAATAAAAGGTAAGTTTTTTGATTGGCTCATAGTCGATCATTATGCCATCGATGAAGAGTGGCAAAATAATCTCAAAACTTTTTATGACAAGTTGCTTATTATCGATGATCTTAGTGATAGAAAACATAATTGTGATGTTTTATTAGATCAAACTTACAATAAAAGTAAAAGCTCATACAAAAATTTAGTTCCAGCACGTTGCAAATTACTCATTGGTTCTAAATATGCTCTTTTAAGATCAGAATTTACAGAGTTTAGATCTAAAAGCTTAAGGTCTAGGATAAAACCAAAACTTAAAAATTTACTTATCAATATGGGGGGAGTTGATAAAAGTAATCATACATGTTCTGTTCTTAAGCACTTAAGTGAAAGTGAACTTTCAAGTGGGTTAAATATTTCAGTTGTGATGGGATCAAGTTCACCATTTTTAGAAGAAGTTAAATCTTTAGCTGATAAATTACCCATGAACATTCAAATCTTAGAAAATGTTAAAAAGATGGCAGAGTTAATGGTGTCTTCTGATATAGCTATTGGCGCCTCTGGTACAACAACTTGGGAGCGATGTTGCATGGGACTTCCTGCTATCCAAATAGTAACTGCATCGAATCAAAAACCTCTAGCAGACAATTTAGCAAAAAAAAATATCATCAAATTAGTAAGAAATGTGGAAGAAATAAATGGCACTTTAGAAAACGCTAATAAATGGATGAAAGCCTCAAGCGATTTAGCATCACAAGTGTGTGACGGAAAAGGGAGTACTAGGACCTTTAATAATTTATGTGATCACGAAGTTTCATTAGAGCATTATGAAGATATTAAGATGTGTAACTATATTAATCTAAATAAAGATGATCTTGCTCTTACCCTGCGAATGCGTAATCACGAATCCATAAGGTATTGGATGCATAACAAAAATATTATCTCTGAAGAAGAGCATGAAAATTTTATCTCTAATTTAGAGTCATCAACAACTGAGAGATATTTCTTAATAAAATTTAAAAAGACCGTATTAGGCTCTATAAGTTTCACAAAAATTAAACCAAACGTATCAATTGATTTTGGCATTTATAGTAATCCTTTCTCTGATCAGCCTGGATCTGGAAGATTACTTGAACAGGTTGCTAGTAAGTATGCTTTTGAACAATTAAATGTAAAAGAAATTAGTTTGCAAGTTTACGAAGACAATAAACGAGCTATTGATTTCTATTTCAAATCTGGTTTTAAAACTCAAGAAATTAAAGAATTTGAGGGTAAGAATATTGTCAATATGATAAAAAGAGCTAATTAATACATAAATTCAATATGCAGATTAAAGGAAGAAAAATTAACCAATATGAACCTCCATACATTATTGCGGAGATGTCAGCAAATCATAATGGTAGTATTGAAAATGCTTATCGCATTATTGACATGGCAATTTCTTGTGGGGCTGATGCAGTAAAGTTGCAAACTTATAGGCCTGATACAATTACTATGGACTTAAAGACGCCTGAATTTATGATTAAAGGCGGACTATGGGATGGCCAAAGTCTTTTTGAGCTTTATGAAAGTGCATTTATGCCATGGGATTGGCATAAACCATTATTCGAATATGCCAATAAGAACAAGATAACTATCTTCAGCTCACCATTCGATAATACAGCAGTTGATTTATTAGAAGATTTAAATGCACCTGCATATAAAATCGCTTCATTTGAAGCCGTAGATTTGCCCCTAATTCGGTATGTTGCTAAAACTGGAAAGCCTATAATTATTTCCACAGGAATGGCGGATGCTGAGGAAATAGATGAAGCCGTAGAGGCCGCCAAAGAGGGAGGATGTAAAGAAATTGCATTATTGCATTGTGTAAGTGGCTATCCTGCACCAGTTGGTGATTATAATCTGAGAACATTAACCGACATGAGAGAAAAATATGGTCTAGTAACTGGTTTATCTGATCATACTTTAGGAAATACAACCGCCCTTGGGGCAGTCGCTTTAGGTGCTTCCATCATTGAAAAACATGTAACTCTGGATAGAAATGGAGGAGGACCGGATGATTCTTTTTCATTGGAACGAAAGGAGTTAAAAGAGTTAGTTGATAATTCAAAAACAACTTGGGAAGCATTAGGAAATATTGATTATGGAAGAAAATCAAGTGAAGAAGGTAATGTTCAATTTAGACGCTCTCTTTATTTCACCACAAATTTAAAAAGGGGTGATGTGCTCTCTGAAGAGCATATCAAAAGTATTAGGCCGGGTTTTGGATTACCTCCAAAATATTTTGATGAAATAATAGGAAAAAAAGTTTCAAGTGATGTTGAAGCTGGCACTGCAACAAGTTGGGATGTCATTGAAAAATGAAAAAAATTATTTGGATAGATGTTGGTACACATTTTGCCCAGGAACATTCATCGATTTTTGGTTCTAGCTTCTCTTTTTATCTCTTTGTTTTCAAAAGGTTTATTAGTGGAGGATTACTAAAGCGAGGCAGATTTGTAAGTTACTCTGAATTGATGAAAATATTTAAGGCTAGAGCAAAGATAAGGAAGAGAAAAGAAAGGTTTTTCTCTATCTTTGTAGAAGCAAACAAAGAAATCGTTCAAAAAAAGAAATTTTATCCGAAAGCGGATTTGTTGTTCAACATAGCTCTTACAGAGGACGATTCTAGGCCTGCAGTTATTACTAAATTGTATTTTGGAAAAGGTAACATTTTTGGAGAGGGTAGTTCATTATTTGAAAATAAATATGAATCTATTGATCAGGACTATATGACCACTTTGGGTATATCCTCCGAAACTTTCTTTCAAGAGTTAGGTGAATTTCTAGATTCAAGATTTGGAGACTATGATGTATTGCTAAGATTAAATTGCGAGGGAGTTGAAGATAATGTTATTTACTCCGCGCATAAGTATTTCACAAATAAATTGAAGTTAATTTGTGGTTCATTAAAGGATGTAGAGGAACTCAAGGGTCTGGATGCAGCTGATAGATTAAACTTATATTTGAAAGATAATCAACTTCCCTTTGTTAGCTTTTCATCTGGTATTTATAGTTGGCACATAGCTCACACCACAATATCAAACTTACTTGAAAGAGATATTTAATTTATGCCATCCAATAACTAATAACATTTGCTAACTTAAAAGTAATGTCTACTCTATAAAATGGCTAATATTCTTTCATTTGATTCACTTTTCATAGTGAAACCTCTAAGAAAAATATATATAAACTTTGTTAGTTTCTTGTCCAGTTCTCATAACCAATCTGGCATAAAAGTCATTCTTTATAGATTAGATCAGGATAATCTTTTGCTCAGAAAAGATGGTAACTTAAGCGGCATAAGTATCGGTATTCAACAAAGTAAAATCGATGCTTTAAGCATAGAATTTTATAAACACTTAACACAGTCTACTTCTCTAAATGAAATTTCTATTCATAAGATTCCTCTTCTTCAACTTTATACACGTCAAACAAAATTAAAATTAATGGGGGTGCTGAATTGCATTCACCGTCTTGAAGGCTTTTGCCATGGTAAGCCAGAAAAAATACAAATTATCACTGACAAACAGACCGTCTCGATAATGAATGAGGCTGTAAGATTTCTTGATAGAGAGATTCCAAATCTTGAATGGAAAACAAACTTTATCCTGACAAGTATAATCAGCCTAAATTCATTATTTATGAGGGTTGCGTCATTGATTACAATGCATATTAGGAAAACGACCCTACCAGATTATTACTACTTTAAGAATACAAACCAAAATTTACCTACGGCTTTGCTTGCTCTTCCTAGGAGGAGACCAGAAGATTTTTACACAACCTATGTGGAGGAGCTTGAAAGAAAATTTAATATTATTCTTTACAGCCATGGATTTTTTAGCACACCTCCAAAAGACTACTTGAGGAAGACAATTTCCAAAAGAAAGCTTTCAGTAAGAGGGCTATTCAGTTTTAAGACTTTGTTGTTTAATCATGAAAGTTATATTGCAGATATACTTATAATTTTCAAATACCACTTCAATCTAAATAGAAGTATTAATGTTGTCGACTCCCTTTACTCAAATAAAATTGACATACTTATAAATCGACAACAAACAAATGTCATTGATAACTATTTAGCCATTAAAGCCAAGAATTTAGGAATTTTTATATTAGGCGACCTCTTTGAGGAAATCTTTTTCTGTGATGCTCTTGTTTGCTCTTCAGAGTCTCAAAATACTGAATCTGTAAAGCTTGCGTTGCCCTCAAATGCAAAGGTTCACTACAAGGGTAGTAATTCTCTAATTAAATATCGCTTGAAGGCTTTTGAGGAAAAAAAAATAAATTATTTAAAAAATACTCTTGAGATAACCTCCAAAAAAGAAATTATTTTCTATGCTTCAGACCCTTCTAAAGAAGAAAGCCAAAGATACTTGTCTGAAAAATTCTTAATTCAATGTTTTTCAAATATGCAAGATTATATTCTAGTGATTAAAACTCATACTCAAGACAATGGAAAGATAACACATTATTCATATTGTGATGCTGACAGACCAACTAATGTACATTTAATTGGAGACGTGAGGCAAAAAGGGAAAATGGCTTCCTCTAAATTTAGAGTATTTGAAAATTTTGATTTCAATGCCGCTATCAGCTCAAGTAATGCATTTTTAACAACTTCATCTTCATCAGTACTCCAAGCATTATCGTTGGGTGTTAAATCGGGTATTGTGGACCAATTTGATAATGGTTATTACGAATACCTAATTAAATATAACGCATGTGCGCCAATCAAAACAGCAGACTCTTTAGCTAGATTTTTACATAATCAGGAATCCATCATCTCTGATGAAGTTCTAAGTTTTTGTGGTCTAATTGAGCATAAAGAGCATTTTGATATGAGCAATCTCATGTTAAATTGTTTAAATAAATAACTTCAATTTAAACTTGTGTAGTTAAAATGGTTTTATGAGCTCTGAAATTTTTTCGAAAAGAACGCTTTCCATAAAAACTGTTACTTTTACGAAAGCTATTTCATTTTTCTTAGCAATAATCTACGGCTCCTTCATTGTAATCTCTTTACAGTTACAATTTTTTTTAGGAAGTGGAGATATTAATTCTTATATTCACTTCTTCGATGAGGCTGGAAATGATGCATCTGTTGTAACGATTAGAGGTGATTATGCTTTTAGGATAGCTGTATTTTGGCTCACTGAGTTCTTCGACATAACTACTATTTCTGTCCTCAGTTATATGGCTTTTGCCATTTCTTCTGTTATTTTTTATCTTTATTCAATAAATATAAGATCTCAAAAATATTTAATTTATATCTTACCTCTTTTCTTAATGGTGTTTTTCACACCAAATGTACAAGTTTTATTTTCATCTGGTATCAGGTCAGGAATAGCGTTTGCAATTCTAATGTTAGGCTTTGTAAGTTTTAAAGGATTGAATAGGTATATTCTATTCTTTTTAGCTAGTGCAGTGCACTTATCTATGTTGCCCATTATATCTTTGTATTTTTTGTTTAATTTCCTAAATAATAAAAGAATAAAAACTCCTTTTATCTTTTCAATAATCACACTTTTAGTTGGATCATTCGTAATTGCAATAGGTAGTACACGAGTCCATTTTGTCGATGTTGTCTCTGCAAGTATCGCCTATAACTTGATTATCTTTTATGTCGCACTCTTGATAATTTTTATAAATAAAAAAGCTCTAAAAGATGTATATGGTTTTATGTCAGTCGGTTTGATTTTAATTTATTTGATGGGCCTAACCATTGATGCTTCTTTCATAAGATACGTAGGGAATGCAATCATCTTATATTTATTTTTCCTAATAAAACGAGGGGAGGTTGGGACTATTCAAACCTTTTCTTTTGGTTACTCTCCTTTCTTTATATTAACTCTGTATTATTCGATCGCTAATTGGTTTTAGTTTCTCCAGTGAAAAAAAACATTGTTATCGTAGTTAGTGCTATGAATTTAGGAGGAGCACAAAGGGTTGTTTCAATACTATGTGATCATTGGTCTCAAGAAAATTACAAAGTCACTTTAATTTCTACCTATACAGGTTCTAAAGTAAATCATTATCAAGTCAGCAATGATGTTTCTTCGCTTCATTTAAGTGATAGTAAAATTTTTCCTAAGAACAGATTAATAAATCTTATTTGGAAGTTTATTGAATTGAGAAGACATATCCGACAATTAAGTCCGGATGTAGTAATTTCTTTTTTAACTAGAGTAAATGTTGCTACCTCGCTCTCCACCATAGGATTTAATACAAGACTTATAATCTGCGAAAGAACATGGACGCCTTTTGCTACTTTGAACAAAAAATTATTCTGGTTTTACCGATTACTCTTCAAGAGAGCTGATAAAGTTATTGTACAAACTGATAAAAGTAAAAGTTGGTTAAATAAGAATTTTCCTGAGAATAGCTCAACTGTTATTCCAAATCCTGTTGTTTATCCTTTGCCCCTGCATAATGAGCGCTCTATAAAACCTGATTCGTTAGTTGATAAGGATAAGAGGATTATATTGGCTTCAGGTAGGATGCATAAATATAAGCAATTTGATCTTTTAATAAGAGCATTTAATGCAATCAAAGATCATCACACTCAGTGGGAATTAGTAATTTTAGGAGAGGGTGAAGAGAGGCTCGAATTGAAAAGATTAGTTGATGAACTTGAGATGAGTAATAGGATTAATCTACCCGGTAGTGTAGGAAATATTTCTGAGTGGTATGAAAGGGCAGATCTTTTTGTTTTAAGTTCTTCTGTAGAAGGTTTTCCAAATGTTTTGTTAGAAGCAATGACGTATGGAATTCCATGTGTAAGCTTTGACTGTGACACAGGACCAAGAGATATGATCCAGAATGGAATCAATGGTCTTTTGGTTCACCCATCAGAAAAAGAGCTCGGACTTGAGAATGCCTTAAGAAAACTTATCTCTGATAAGAATCTTAGGTTGAATATTTCTAAAAATGCAACATTGTTGAGAGAAAAATACTCTGTTGATAACATAATGAAACAATGGGATAAAACCCTAGATCTTTGAATTTATGTGCGGTCTTTTAGGAAATTTTGGTTACATAGAGACTCAAGATCTCCTTAATCATATTAATGAAGTGGAACCTCTCCTTAAGCGCAGAGGTCCAGATCAGATAGAGAGTATTGATATTGAAAACTTCTATGGTGTTCATTCAAGATTAATAGTTCAGGGAGATGCAAGCGATGGAAAGCAACCCATGGTCTACAAAGATATAGTTCTCCTATTTAATGGAAATTTATATAACAAAGACACTTTAAAATCCGAATTACTATCTCTGGGATACGAGTTTAAGGGAATTTCTGATACGGAAGTAGTTGCCATATCTATATCTCATTGGGGAAATAAAGCCTTTGAAAAATTTAATGGTTTCTTTTCAATCGTATACTTTGATAAAAAAAAGAAAACCCTTACCTTAGCTAGGGACAGAGTAGGACAAAAACCACTTTATTACTCTTCAAGCCAAAAATCAGTTTTTTTTGGTTCTACTGAAAACCTTATACCTAAAAGGTTTTGTGGGAAAATTCGTCAGGAGTCCTATATTGATTTCATAACATATGGCTTTGTTCCATCACCGAATACTATGTTTGAGAATTTATATTCCGTTAAGCCAGGATACTTTAAGAGCTTCTCATTACATGATGGAAAAGTTTTAGCTCATGAGTCTTATTCTTTCTGGCAGCCAATGATAACTAATGAAATAGATGATTTAGAAACTGCTACAACGCTAATAACAGATACATTAGATTACTCTATGAAGGATGGACTGTTTGCCAGTATTGATGTCGCCTGTTTATTCAGTGGAGGAGTTGATTCAAGTTTAATTTTTTCTAATGCAAGAAATAAGCAAAAAGGCTTATGTGGCTTCACGGCTGATTTTGGAGAGCATGATGATTCCGAGCAGAGGGCATCCTCTCTAGCTAAAGTTCTTGGGCATGAAAATCATATTATTAAAAAAATTGACTCATCAGATGTTGAAGACTCTTTAAAATTAACTCCTACTATATGTGAAAGTCCTTTCGATGATACTTCTGTTATTCCAAGCAATATTGTTTTTTCAGCAATAAAAGCTTCTGGTTACTCTGTAGCTCTCACTGGCGATGGTGCAGACGAGTTATTTTGTGGATATTCGTCTTTTGGTAATTTGAATAAGATTGAAAAGCTTCTGGATAAGAAATTTGATTTTCTCATACGGTTTCCAGGAAAGATTATCAATGGACTGCTCTCAAGATTTAGGTACTTCGATTTAGAGCGTTTATTTATGAATGAAAAAGATCTCTTAGTTGATTTATCATGCAATGGCTTCAAGAAAAGAGAATGGCAAGGCATTATACGATCAGATTATGATCCTTTACATTATGTAACAAGTATTTTGAAAGACTTATCAGGTCTTAGACCTCTAGATAAGTGGAGAATTCTAAATTTAAAATTCAAGTTACCCTACCAAATGTTATATAAAGTAGACAGAGCCTCTATGTTCAACTCTGTTGAGGCAAGACCTTTATTTTTGAATAACGACATTATTGATGCTGCATTAAGTATCTCCTCTTCAGTCATGATGGAAGATGGCCAAAAAACTATTTTAAAAAAACTATATCAAAATCAGATACCTCACTCTGGTTGGAACCTACCTAAAACTGGATTTGGATGGAAAACAAACTCATATGAAAAAATCTTTAATGATGAGGCTAATTCCTTTTTAAAACGACAAACTAAGATAGATGGAAATGCTTTGCTAAAAAGAAGGAAAATGCATCATAAGAGAGCATACTATGGTCTTTTTTCATTAGTTTCCTGGCTTGAATCTAGAATGTGAATTTAAATTTGCAACCTAAGAATGAATAAAGTTCCATAAAGTAAATTTTTTTGAGATTCCATAAAACTTTTATACTCATGAAATTATTAAGACTAGCCACAACATTAAATTCTACAAGTGCCCCATATAATCAATTTTCACTTGGATTGAAAAGCGAGGTAAATCAAACCTTTTGTTCTCTTTTTAAGAATGATATTGCTGTGCACTCCGACATTGATGCATTCAATGGTGAAGGTTCTATATTCAAGATGCTCCGCATCCTTAAAAACCTTTTATATAAAAATGATTTTGATGTGATTCACGTACACAGTGGACTCACAGGAATTATTTTTTTAATTTCACTATTTCCATTTAAATTAAAACTTCTTAGAAAAACTGTTTTTACTCTTCATAATAGCTGGGAAGTCTTAAAAATTAGAAATCAAATACTTGATTTCATTATTATGTGCCTGTCAGAAAAAGTTTGTACTTGCGGTGAATCTAGCAGAAAAAGCATACCTCCCTTAGTTGATAAATTTATTAATAAAAAAACCATAGCCGTGGTTAATGGTTTTGATCATAAGAGGATAGATGATGTTGATACAAGCAGATCTAGCGATATTCACTACACAAAAAATTATGAGTTAAAGATTGTTTGTGTTGGCGCACTAAACAAAACAAAAAATCAAATTGCATTACTGGAAGCATTAAAAAAATCAAAACTAAGTGCTGAAATTATCTTTTTGGGAGATGGCAATATGAGAGAGAGCCTTTTAAAGGCTTCAAAGCAAGTTCCAGACAATATCAAAATAAACTTTAAAGGGAGGGTTTCGAGAGATTTAGCTATAGAGCACATGCTTGAAGCAGATGTTTCTATATCATTATCAAAAGGAGAAGGTTTACCGATAGCCATTCTAGAATCTATGTATGCAGGTTGTTTTATGGTTTTATCAAAAATACCTCCACATAACGAGATTTCTCCTCCAGAGGAGCGGTGTATGTATGTGGACTCCGAGGATGAAGACCAAATTATAGAAGCTTTAAAATACATAAGCGTTAATCTCAATAAAATTAAAGGCAGTCGGTCACTATCGAGAGAGTATTCCATAAAAAACTTTAGCGCAAATAATATGTTGAGCACTTACAAGGAGATATATAAATCTCTATGAGCAGTCCCCTCTTTTAAATGACTTGAGATGAATTTAGTTGAGATAACAGGACAACCTTGCAGTGGTAAATCCACGTTAATGAATACCTACACTTTTGATGGAATTAAACCTCAAGTTTATAAGCAGGGTTTGTTTTTGAAGCTAATTAATTTTATTAGAGGGTTAATTTATCTACGTTTAAAAATCCATTTACTATTGAGTTGGTCTCTAAAAGAACAGGGTTCATTTGTATTTAGAATGAATATTTTTAGGAATGCAGTCTCAAAATTTGGGATTTTTGTAGATTTAAAAACAAATTACATCGATTCAAGACAAACCATGATTGTGGATGAGGGCATCTCACATCTTCCATTTCTTTTTCAGAATACTGAAACTCATCTTGTTTTGGAATTGTTAACGTCTGAATTAAGTGATATTGAAGTAATTTTTTTACCAAACCCAGGGTCCTCTACTATCAAAGAAAGATTAAAATCTAGAGGACATAAACGCCTCAAATACTTAAATGTAGATTCTTTTATGAGCAGAAACAGAGACATAGAGTGTTATCTTATAGATCAGTACCCTCATCTTAGTAAGAATCTTATTATATTCGGAGATGATTGAAGTATTAAAAGCTCTTTTTACAAATTTACATTCTGAAGTAATACCTTTTTGCAATTGGAAAGGCTATGGTGCATTAGAAAAAAATTTAATGGGGGAGGGAGATTTAGATCTTTTTATACCCTTAGAATACAAAGGCAAGTTTGAAAAAGTTACTGAGCATTGTAATTTCAAAAAACTGAGTTCTTATCAAGCAAGTTATCCATTTATCGAGCATTATTATGGCTTTGACCCTAAAACAAAAAAATTTGCCCATCTGCATGTCTACTACAAAATTGTAACCGGAGAACATATTTCAAAAAATTATGTTTTACCTTTGGAAAAATATATTCTTGAAAACACTACTCGGGAAGAACTCTTGCCTTCTCTAACCTACAACGCAAAACAGAATATTTATTTAATAAGATACTTTATAAAAATTGGCTCGATGTTTGGGATTTTGCAGTATCTCAGGGAGAGAAAGAAGTATTCGAAAGAATGGGACATAATCCAAAGAAGTAGCAATCCTGAAAGCATTCCTGACTTGTATATAACTGAGGAAATATCCTATGAAATGAAGAAAATATTCGAGTCTGGATCTTTATTGAAAAAAATTTCTTATTCGTTTTATCTAAAAGGAATTTTGCGTGGATTCAGAAGACGGAATTTAATGCGACATTTCTTACACCAATATAAAAGCTTAAATAAAAGATTGGTTAACAAAATATTTATAAAAAGAAAAAAATTATTTGATCCGGGATTTGTAATTGCAATCTGTGGGTTGGATGGATCTGGTAAATCAACACTTGTTAAAGAGCTAAAGAACACTTTCTCAAAAGAATTTTCAGTCAAAATTTTTCATTTAGGAAGACCTTCTTCTAATCTAATAACCTTTTTTCCTAATTTCTTATTCAAGAGCTTAAGCATAGTCAGAAGGTTAAGAGTTAAAGAAATTAAAGTGAAGGAAGCCCCCAAGATTAGAATCTCAACAATACATGCTCTTCGGGCATTGTGTTTAGCATATGACCGGAAGATTGAATCATTGAAAGCTCATAATCTTAGCAGAAAAGGTTATTTGGTAATTTGTGATCGTTATCCTGGCTTGACTGTAGGTAAAATGGATTCTCCTAGAATCCCATACGACAAAACCAGAAATCGTTTTTACCAATTCCTTTATAGGAAAGAAAATAGTTTTTACAATACTATTCAATCAGCTAATCAATTATTCCATTTATCTGTTCCTCTTGAAGTTGCACTAGAGAGAAATGACAAGAGAACTAAATTTGGAAAAGAAACTGAGACAGAGTTAAAAGCTAGGTTTTATGTAAATGAAGGAGTCAAATTTTTAGGAGAAAGATACTTTTTAATAGACTCTACAAAATCATTCGAGGACGTTAAATCAGAGGTTATCTCAAAACTTTGGAGTACTACAACTTAATTAATATCTTTAAGTGAGTAACATGAATACTTTTAAAAAAATTTTTATGTTCGTTAATGTCGATTGGTTTTTTTATTCTCATAGATTACCCATAGCAAAAGAGGCAAGTTTGAACAACGTCAACATGAGCGTTTATGCCGACATATCAAATAAAAGTTTTGAAAGAGATAAAAAAGATTTTGAAGTATTCCAAAGTCCACTAACTCGTACCTCAAATGGAATCCTTAAATCCTTCTATGAGTTAACCAGGGTCTTGCTGTTAATTGTTAGAGAAAAGCCTGATCTCATCCATGCTGTAACTATAAAACCAATAATTTTTTTAGGATTGGTTTCTAGATTAACAAATACTCCATTTATCGGAGCCATATCAGGTATGGGTCCAATAATAAATTATACGAGTCTCTATCAGAGATTAAGATTCAAAGTAGTCTTAATTATTTACAGAATTATTTTTAAACCGCAAACTTCTTTGATCATTTGTCAGAATGAGTTTGATAAAAACATTATTTTAGAAAATAAGGTTTGCAAACAGGAATCAATTTGCATTATTTCAGGTTCAGGAGTTAATTTAGATAAATTCAAACCATCCATAGAAAGGAGTCATGATACTGTTCTAATGGCAAGTAGGATACTAAGAGACAAAGGTGTTATGGAATATTGTGAAGCAGCAGATCTTTATCGTAAGAAATATAATGATCAAATAAAATTTTTGTTAGCTGGACCAATTGATGAATACACTCCAACTTCTATATCTGAAGAGGAGATATTAACTTTATGTAAAAAAAATGGAGTTAGCTATCTCGGAAACCGATCAGACCTGAGTGAATTACTCTCGCGAGCTACAATTTTCGTTTTACCATCTTACTATCAAGAAGGTATTCCTAAAGTTCTAATAGAAGCTTCTGCATGTGGAATACCAATAATAACTACAGATCATCCTGGGTGTAGAGATGCAGTTATAGAAGGCAAAACTGGCTTATTAGTTGAAGCAAGAAATAAAGAGGTTATAGTAACTGCTTTAAATAAATTGCTAGATAATCACGAATACTCAGCAGAGATGGGTCGACAAGCTCATCAATATGCTAAAGAAAAGTTTGACGAAAAAAAGGTTATAAGACAGCATTATTCTTTATATCATGAACTTATGAATTAATTTTTTCTTCAGTCTCAAGTGTCTCAGTCTATAACATAAAATTATGCAATCTATTGTAACGGGATCATCCGGTTTTATTGGTTCTAGACTTTCCTATTTGCTAGAAAAAGAGGGATGCGACGTAGTAGGCGTTTCTCGACATATGCAATCAAGAGAAAGAGATGTTAAGTGTGATCTTGAAAAAGATTGTTTGAAGGAAGAGGTTTTTAAAGAAGTTAACTCAGTCTTTCACCTTGCCGGGCATGCTCATGATTTATCTAATCCTAAAAAATCTCTTCAGACTTATATTGCACTCAATGTTGATGCAACAATAAAATTAGCACTTCAATCTGCAGAAGCGGGTGTAAAAAATTTTATTTTTATAAGCAGTGTCAAGGCAGGTACCATGAACTCTCTGTCTGAACCAGTTTCAAGCGAATACAGGAATATTTATGGAGGTACTAAGCTAAAAGCTGAATCGGAACTTCTTAGAATTTCGAAGCAATTTGATATGAAGGTGTGTATAGTCAGGCCTGCATTAGTTTACGGAAAAGAAGTTAAAGGGAATCTATCTCTCATTAAAAGGGCAATTGAAGGAGGGTGGTGTCCTCCACTTCCTAAAATTTATAATAAAAGGTCAATGATACATGTTGATGATCTCGTAAAGGCTATAGTGTTAATTGAAAAAATGGGAGAAAATGGACAAGTTTATACTGTTACTGATGGTTACGATTACTCTACCACAGAAATTTACGATACCTTCCTTGATTTATCGAATAAACCACCACCAAGATTTAGGTTGCCTTTATTCGTCTTAAAAATGTTTAGATTCACTCCAGGTCCTCTAGGCCACAAGATTGGTAAATTATTGGAAGATGATAAATTTTCTTCTAGTAAAATTGAATCTTTAGGTTTTCAAGCTCAATTGAAATTAAGACATCTAAATGAAACGCTTTTTTGATTTATTAATATCTTTTGTTCTATTAATTATTCTTATAATGCCTATTGCCGTAATAAGTTTGGCAATATTATTTACTTCCAAAGGCCCAATCATCCATTGGTCTAAAAGAATTGGAAAAGATAACATTATCTTCATGATGCCTAAGTTTCGAACCATGACAACAAATACTCCAGATGTAGCAACCCACCTTTTGCAAGATCCCTCAACGTATTACACTCCAGTTGGAAAATTTTTAAGGAATTATAGTATCGATGAACTGCCTCAACTTTACTCTATTTTGATTGGGGATATGTCTCTAGTAGGTCCAAGACCTGCATTACATAACCAAGATGATTTAGTGTTTTTGAGAACTGAAGTGGGCGTACATAGTCTCCTTCCAGGAATTACAGGTCTTGCACAAATAAACGGAAGGGATAATCTTTCAATACAAGAGAAAGTAGAATTTGACCTAAATTACCTAAAAGAGAAATCTTTTAGATTTGATATTTATATCATATGGCTTACTGCATTAAAGGTGTTAAAAAGGGTTAATATCTCACATTGATCTTTACTTAAAAGATGAGTTTAAAAAAGACATTGATATCAACCTCTCGGTTCAACAAAAAATTAATTGTTCTATTGACTGATTTTATTTGCCTGGCGCTTTCAAGTTTGCTGGCGCTAACAATCAGCGATATCAGTATTGGATCAATTCATGTAGAGCAATTTATTCGACTGATCTGGTTGCCAATATTCTGTGTTACAACCTTTTGGTTCTTAGGTGTTTATAGTTCAGTTGTTAGATACCTTGACTTTAGTGTGTCCATCATAATAGCTAGAGCGATAGCTATTGTGTTTATTCTGAATCTACTGATGAGTTTCTTTTATGGTTTTTTACTTGAATCATTAAATCTTTCAAATACTGAACCTTTGATAACTATAATCGGTTGGTTAGTAGGAATACTAACTTTTGGCTTTTTAATGATTACCTCAAGACTTGGTGCTGGACTCTACCTCTCCCAACAGGAGTCTGATAAAAAGGTTGCTATATATGGTGCTGGGTCAGCAGGTATTCAGCTTGCAAGTGCTTTAAGAGTTAGTCAAGAAATGGAACCAACTGTATTTGTTGACAATAATCAGTCACTTCAGGGTACTTACTTAGGCGGAATTAAAGTTCTCCATCCTGATAAATTAAAGAAACTGGCTCAAAGAGGGAAGATAGATGAAGTGCTTATTGCAATGCCATCTGCATCAAAATCAACTTTGAGATCATTATTAAAGCAAATTGAAGATTATTCGCTGAGAGTAAGAATTCTCCCAGGTTTAGCTGAATTAGCACAAGGAAAAATTTCGGTTTCCGAATTAAAAGAGGTCGATATCACAGATTTACTAGGCAGATATGAGGTTGAGGCAAAGCACAACTTAATTAATGAAAATATCAAAGATAAAGTAGTATTGATTACTGGTGCGGGAGGTTCAATTGGTTCAGAAATATCTAGGCAATCAGTCAAAAATGGTGCCTCCAAGATCATTCTTCTTGACTCAAATGAATATGCTTTATACTCAATTAAAAATGAAATTGAAACTTACTCTGAAAAGCCCGCAGTCTTTTCAATACTCGCAAGTGTAAAAAACAAAAAGAGAATAATGGAGGTATGTAATGCTTTTTGTGTTGATACAATTTATCATGCTGCGGCCTATAAGCATGTTCCATTAGTTGAAGAAAATCCCTTCGAAGCTGTTCAAAACAATATATTTGGAACGATGTCTTGTGCTCAAGCAGCAATTGAGTCTAATGTCGATACCTTTGTATTAGTCTCTACAGACAAGGCTGTAAGACCGACTAATATAATGGGGGCAACAAAAAGATTTGCAGAACTGATACTTCAATCTCTTTCAGTTGACTGTAAAACAAGGATGACCATGGTTCGTTTTGGAAATGTAATAGGATCATCAGGTTCAGCAATACCCCTTTTTCAACAACAAATAAAGAATGGCGGTCCTGTTACTGTTACTCATAAGGAGGTAACTCGTTATTTCATGTCTATACCTGAAGCAGCACAATTGGTTATTCAAGCAGGGGCTATGGGACAGGGAGGTGATGTTTTTGTACTGGATATGGGGGAACCTGTAGAAATCTATGAATTAGCTAAGAGACTAATTAATCTCAGCGGGATGGAAGTTAAAGATGAAAAAAATCCTAATGGCGATATTGAAATTGTATTCACCGGATTAAGACCTGGTGAGAAGCTATATGAGGAGTTGTTGATTGGTGACAATGTTAGCGAAACTGATCATAAGCAGATACTAAGAGCTGAAGAGATTTCAATATCCTCAGTAGAATTGGAAAAACATTTAGAATCATTAAAAAAAGCTGATGAAAATGGAGATGTTTTAATGCTAATTGATATTCTTAAAAAAGTCGTATCAGGATTTTCACCTGAAGAAAGCGTCATTGATATAGTCCACCAGCAAAACCTCTCAAAAAACTAGACCTC
>CEPA01172826.1_pt1 | contig 39227 bp, 30 predicted proteins | sample 356241 | NCBI WGS metagenome assembly CEPA01 (sample SAMEA2620542, study PRJEB7988) | marine metagenome | biome: marine biome (ENVO:00000447); feature: surface water layer (ENVO:00002042); material: "saline water (ENVO:00002010), including plankton (ENVO:xxxxxxxx)" | depth 5 m
CTCACAAATGTCGTCCAGATCAACGAGCGTGATTGACCCGATCCCGGACCGAGCCAGTGCCTCAGCAACCCATGATCCCACGCCTCCAATACCGACCACGAGAACACTGGCCCCGCGAATTCTCTCGAGGCCTCCTGGTCCGTAAAGGCGTTCAACTCCACCGAATCGATAATCGTAGTTTATGGTCGTTTCCAACATTGCTCCTGCCGCTTTAAGATTGGTTGATTGGGTTGCAAGTGGAATCTTCGGTGTGTTCTTGACTGCGCTGTCCACCCAAGTAAGTAAATCGATCGATTTCTAGTATAACGCTCACCTGAACAATGGAAGAACTACTGACTGAATTCGTGCAGGATTTGCCTATCTACCTATTGCTGGTAGTGATCGCGGTCTGCATAGTGGTACTAGGAAAAGGGGCTGACGTTCTCGTTGATGAAGCCGTGACTCTGTCAATCCGTCATGGTATAAGCAAAGTGATCATTGGGGCTACGATTGTGAGTCTGGGGACCACATTACCGGAAGTAATGATTTCTTTGATGTCCGCGATCAACGGAAAGCCAGACATGGCACTGGGTAACGCGATCGGGTCAGTCATTTGCGATACGGGCTTGATCCTGGGTTTAGCTACACTGTGCGGCAAAGTGCCGATAAATCTGTATTTAATGCGACGACAGGGTCTGCTCTGTTTGGTGTTGGGATTCCTCGTTATTGCCGTTTGTCTGCCCTTCAGCAATTTGAGTTCGGTATTCGTAGGTGGCGGGCGCTTTCCTCAGATCATAGGCTTCGTATTTCTCGGGTTGCTCGCGGGATACCTGTGGGCGTCAGTACACTGGGCGAAAAACGTCAGAGAAGATTTTGGTGTGGAGTCCCATGAGAAAGGTTCCACAGCTGTGATCTTTGTTAAAATACTGATTGGACTAACATTGGTAATATCCTCCTCCCATTTGTTGATACATGCGGTCGAGGAAACCGCGATACGAGCTCAGGTGCCTCAATCCATTATAGCAGCAACGCTAGTCGCTTTTGGAACGTCGCTTCCCGAATTGGTCACCGTTGTGACTGCGGTTCGAAAGGGGCATGGCGAACTCGCGATTGGGAACGTGGTAGGTGCGGACATTCTGAATATTCTGTTGGTCGCGGGAGCTTCCGCATCCGTCACGCCGGGTGGTCTCCTTGCGAGTGGTGAGTTCTTTACTTTAATTTTCCCTGCGATGATCGGATTAATGCTGATATTTCAAGTATCCACATTCATTTGCAAGACTCACCTGACAAAGTCGACAGGCATTGCATTGCTGGGTGGGTACGCAGTCTACCTCCTACTTAGTAGTTTTTAAAGCGCTAGGGCGATGAGGGGCTCACTGAATTTCTAGCGAGAGAAGTCCCAGGAAAACCAGAATGTTCGAGGGGCTCCGATTGAGACGAGGCCGGCCGACGAAATGCCAGTCTCGATTTCCTCATTGAATAGGTTTTCAATATAGAGGGACAGAGCGTGTTGGTCTGAAAGCGCGTATTGGATGCCACCGTCAATTTGAAAGGAATCTTTCAGGATTCTCCGGTTTCCCGTATCTTCGTATTCGTTTTCCTGATAGCGGATACTAGACCAAATTTTCATTTCGTCTCGTGGAAGCCAGTCTAGCGCAATATTTGCTCGGAAAGGGGATGAGTGGGGGAACTCATTTCCGTTCAGTTCTGGAATTGCATCATTGGAAACAATTTCACTGGGTGCGTAGAGAAATCGGGCACGGGTGTTGAATGTCTCGGTTAATTGGGATTCCCAGATTATTTCGAAACCTTCTACCGTGCTCTCTGAAAGATTGAGGCGTTGTCCGCAGGAACCACCACTGGGAACAAACCCGCACAGCGGATTAAAACCTGGCTCGCTTGAAAGGACCACGTTGGCAATCATGTCGTCTAGGCTATAGGTAAAGACGTTGGTGCTGATCGACCAAGAATCGTCAGCCTTAAACCGTAGTCCGGCTTCGAACCCGAGATGCTTTTCGGTATTGAGATTCTGGTTTGCTTCAATAATGTCGTTCTTGACCCTGAAGGGCCGATAGAGCTCATTCAAAGTCGGAGCTCGAAATCCGCTTGATTGCCGTATCATGCCTCTCAGGTTCTGAGAAAAGTCGTGATATAAAGTTAGATTGTTGGAAAAAAAGCTTTCAATGGTTGGTCTGATCCGATCGTTGCGAATCTGAGCGTTGCTCTCTGTGTTCCATTCTTGTCGCTGGCCGTCGGTATTCTTTACTTTATCAGCCCGGAGGGTTGCTGCGAGGCGCGATTTATTGGAAAGGAGAATCTGTGAGGTAGAAAAAAGGCCGAATATCTCTTGTTCTCCGCCCGCCTTTCTGAGCCGAGTGAAACCGTTTCCTAAGTTTCGAAAGCGTTCATTGATATCGCCCTCCAGCAATCGGATGTCTCCCCCAATAGAAAAGTCATGTTTCTCAGCAATTCGTGTAAAGAAGTTGAAGCTTGCCCCTTCTGCTCCTGCCGGCATGGCAAATTGATCTAGCGCGGGCCGTTCGGAATTTCTATCATTGGTTACTGAGGTGAATTGATTGTGAAAGTCACGTTCCTGGGTGTAGGCAACGATATTGAATCCTGAATCTGAATCTTCGAAACGATGGAGAGCGGTGATTGAAAAGTCGGTTGCTTCAGTTCCATTGAATGATAGGGGCGTCCCATTCAATCGATCTTCCTCAAACAGTGCCGCTCGTAGTGTAAAAAGCCAGGATTCATTTGCCTCGATTCGCAGAAGGCCTTGGTAGGCATGGGCCTCTGAGTTTGCTTTTTGGTCAATCGATCCGCGTTGATCTGAACGAAGCGTGTAAAATCCGTCAGTTTCTGCGTTAAGAGCCGAGAGGTTTAACGAAACGTTTTGCGAGATTCTAGTGTCAGATGAGATTGAGGCACTTTTCGTTCCTTCGCTTCCGCCGGTTAACTTAGTATGAATACGTGACTCTTTTGGGGAAATCGATTTCAGCGATATGTGGCCGCCTGTTCCGTAGTTTCCCCAGGCTTCACTTCCACTTGAGGGCTTTACCTGGATATCGTAAAGAGAGGAGGCGTGGTATTTCTGCCAATAGATCCAGCCCCCGAAAGGGTCGTTCTGAGGCACGCCATCAAGAGTAACTATAGATCGGGACGTGGAGTTAATTCCAAGATTTCGAAGCCTCACACCTTGGGTGGTTGGGTGGGCCGCTCTCGCTGGAGTCTTCCTAAATGCGGCATAGGCAGGATACTGGGCGATGGCATTAGACAATTCCAAAAGGCCAATTTGAGCACTACCTAAAAGATTGTTTGACAAGGTCATTCCTGCATTGGAGTCGTCGTCCGCTTGAGGCTGAACCAGTCGGTCAGCGTCGATTACGAGCGGGGAAAGTTGAAGAACGCCGCTTTCCTCTTGAGAGTAAAGTTCGGGAAAGAGAGCCAGTAGACTGATCCCGAATATAACGACTGTTTTTGAGGTTTCTAGTGAGGGCATAAATCGCTTTTCGCTCTGGTTAAAAGTAGACTATTTAAGATCGGTGTGGAATGGGCTTTTTGTAAAGTGAACTACCTGTAGGTGCCAAGTCTCTCGGTTGAATAGAGCGTGCTCGTTTAAGGCTAAGTATCATTTTTGTTGAAATTCACTTTCTATCTTTCGATGAGAAATCTTGGTGTCGCAACTAATAAAAATAGCCATTCAAATTCCGAAAAAATTTGGAATTGTTGGAAAAACAACAATCTCCTTCGCCACTTCCGTCTTTTTGTCTATCGGTGGTTTCAGTCTCAACGGGGCTGACTATGATGATTCGAAAATTCAGTAGAAGCTCGATAAAGTTCTGGTAAGGAACCGTTTTGAGGAAAACCATGGAGGTACGGCGAAGCTAAGGTATGCACGTCGTAGAGATCCAGCAGTAGCGTTCTGGCAGATTGATCGAGCAGGCTACCCTATGGGTTAATGCCGTGCCGAGTGACGAATGGGAGCCGCAACGGGAACTCACGGTTGTGGAGAAAAAGAGGAGAACGAAAACTTTTTGAAAGAGGACCTCGTCCCGGTGGATATCGGAGAGGATCGCGTTGGGGCGAACAACCATTTCGGAGGCGCTTGTTTTAAAAGTGATGAGGAATTCACCACTGAAATGAAGTTTGGGATGGATGACCTGACGTTCTCGAGATTCTTCGGATAGATGGCAGATCGCTAATGTAGGCAGATTAATTTCGAAGCCTATGAGATTGGGAGGAAAAAACAGACTATGCTGGAAGTTAGAGAACAGGAAAGCAACGCGTCGAAGCAGAGGTGATGAAAAAGGATCATAAGCGAGAGATTTTCTGCCGTCACTGTTGATTTGGATTGGGATCGCTTCTTACCTTAGATTGATTCGTGTAAGCGGTCCGATTAGACATTTAATGGTTGGATTTTATGCATTGCCCTTTGATTGGCTATCCTTCGTGGTTGGCGGATGGCCTATGAACTCTGGCAGTGGCTGTTCTTCGGAATAGCCGCTATGATTATTGGAATGAGCAAATGCGGAATTCCTGGTTTAGGGATTCTCAACGTTGCTATTTTTCAAAATATCCTGCTGGCCAAGGATGCTACTGGATTTGGACTTCCTCTGCTCGTGGTTGGAGATATCTGTGCATTGATTGCGTTTCGGCGTCATGCCGACTGGCTTAAAATACTAAAACTGATTCCTTGGGCTGGTATCGGCGTAGTTGTCGGCTTTTTTGTACTCGGAAATATCGACAATGCACAGGCTAGACTCTTGATTGGAATGTCCTTTCTCGTGATGATTGCCCTTCACCTATCGAACCGAAATACCGGAAACATCAAAAAGTCTGGTCTTCTCGCAACAGGTGTGGGGCCAGTTATTGGAGGGATGGCGGGATTCGTCTCTATGATCTCCAATGCAGCAGGACCCCTGATGACCCTCTACCTTTTGGCGATGCAGATGCCGAAGATGGCATTTCTCGGCACGAGCGTCTACTTCTTTACTTTACTGAATTTTTTTAAGATTCCTTTTCTTGTGTATTTGAATATCATTACGATTGAGAGTGCGAGTGCGAATGTACGATTGGTTCCATTTGTTGTCGCGGGTGCATTTCTTGGGTTTTCTTTTGCAAAGAAGGTGAATCAATTGTGGTTTGAGAGAAGTGCGTTTTGGCTTACAATCGTAGCCGTTGGATACATGATCTGGAACTCGATAAAGGAGGTCTTCGCCATCTATGGCTAAAAAAAGTTCAAGGCAACTTTGGGCTGACAAAGTTAGTGGGAAATCGACTCATTCTTCTTCGAAGAGTGGATACGTGAATTCTCGGATTCCATTCAATGGCGTGATTCTCGGTATCGACCCCAGTCTTAGGGGGACCGGGCTCGCTGTAATTGAGTTTTCCAAGGCAGATCTACGGTTATTGCTTCATAGCCGAACGGTTAAAATAAAGCCTTCAATCTCAATGTTCGATTGTTTGGGGCAGATAAACGCAAACGTGACGGAGCTCCTAGAAACGTATGCGATCGACGCGGTGGCAGTAGAGCAGACGATTTACGTGCAAAATTTTCAAACAGCTCAGATACTAGGAGCTGCGAGGGGAGCAGCGATAGCGGCAGCAGCTGTTTCAGGAAAGTCGGTTTTTGAATACGCCCCGCTCCGAGTGAAGCAAGCGGTCGTCGGCGTTGGGCGGGCCAGCAAGGACCAGGTTGCGCGTACGGTTATGGGACTGGTTGGACACGGACGCACTATGGCTCACGATGAAGCCGATGCAGCGGCAGTTGCGATATGCCATGCGTTCACTCATGTTTCCAAATCTATTTAGCTCAGGGAGCCTGAAGCTGTATTTTGGAAGTAGAATTAGGATCAGGTTGCCATTTTGAGATGGAGCAGAAGGCCCTCCTAAAATGAGAGGCTTACCCTTGTCTTGGTTGAAAGTGGTGTTTAACAACATTCGGTGTAAGTCAGACCATTTAACGCTCAGGCGAACTTTGCTCTAGTCGCTTGGTTGGGCATTGAGCTCAATCCGATGGCCAGTACAAAGGCTGATTCTCGATTTTCCGGGTATGCTCAGTCTCGCATTAGAACATCCCTGCACCTGGAGTGAAATGTATTTGTACAGCTTTTTCAAATTGCCCTCATAGGCTTTGAGAGCAGGGTTGATACTCTCACCTTGCTAGGACGCAAAGATGAGAGTTTCACTAACGCTGGTTTGTTGAGCAGAGGCGTCTGACGCGGCAAATTGAACGCAGATTGCGAGCAGTTTTGTAGGGGCAAGTAGTTTTCTAATGTTCATGACAGGAACTCTTTCATATAAAATTAAAAGGCGGTGCGGGCATTGAAAATTCGGGACAAAGCAGTGCTCGTCCTAGAATTGTTTTTTTTTTCGGCTATCTTTTTGAAGGTTAGTCCGTCAATTTCTCTTAAAATCAGCACCACTTTGTGATTTTCTGGGAGCCTGTTCAAAGCTTTTAACAAACCCTCTCTGATCACTTGGTTGTCAAGATTGCTTACTTGTTCGGGGGGGTGCAATCAAGGATGTTGAATCACCTGTGATATTCGCTTCTTCAAGATCATCGATGTTCGTTTGCTTCCTCGAATCTCTCTTCTTGATTGCGTCTAGAGCTGTGAATGTGGCGACTCGGTAGATCCAGCTCGAAATGCGGACTCGAAGTGAAAAGTTCCAATCTTTTTCCAAGCCTTAATCCATGCAAGCTGAGTAACATCTATTGCGTCTTCAGTATTGCTAACCTTGCGAAGTATCTGGCCAAAGAATCGGTTGTGATTTAAATCAACTAGCTTTCCAAATGCCGCTTGATCACCATTGTGAGCTCGGGCTACCAAGTTGTTTACCTGTGTGGACTCCTTGTCGCTCATCGTTGTCGGAGAGAATGAAAACGCTCCAATTCTGCAAATCTAAACACTTGAATAGAGAATATAAGGCTAAGAAGGGCAGCGGACTTTCCTATTCAAACTTGGGTAGGCAGTCCAAAAAATGGAAATGTTATAATGAAACGGCGGTAGATGTCGATTCTAGGAAAAAAATGGGCGAAATCGATTGATCACTCTGACATCACTTGTCAGAGATCGGATCTGAGGGTCTATTTTTCCTTAGTGTTTGGGCTTTTTTAATATGAAAATTTGTTGTTTAGGAGCGGGCTACGTAGGTGGTCCAACGATGGCGATGATCGCTCACAAGTGTCCTCATATTACAGTCACGGTTGCAGACATTAACGAAGCCAGGATCGCCGCTTGGAACTCGGACGAGCTTCCTGTTTTTGAGCCTGGATTGGATGAGATCGTAATGTCCTGCCGGGGAGTAAATTTATTTTTTACAACTGACAAGGTAAATGCAATCCGTGAGGCTGACGTCATTTTCGTAAGTGTGGGAACCCCCACAAAAACCTATGGCACGGCTGCGGGCAGGGCAGCAGATCTGAAATATGTCGAACTCTGTGCCCGTGACATCGCGGCGCACTCAGATAGATCAAAAATTGTAATAGAGAAATCAACGATTCCCGTAAGGACTGCAGAGTCGTTGAAAGCGGTGCTTAGTGCTAACTCAAGCGACAGCATCAGTTTTCAGGTGCTCTCCAATCCTGAATTTCTTTCGGAAGGGACGGCCATGGAGAACCTTGACAATCCAGATCGCGTTCTCATCGGGGGTGAGGAAACGCCTGAAGGTAAGACGGCGATGGAAACCCTGGCAGGTGTCTATGCAACTTGGATTGCAAGGGATAAGATTATCCAAACCAATTTATGGTCATCTGAATTGTCAAAACTGGTGGCGAATGCCTTTCTCGCCCAGAGAATTTCTAGCATTAATTCAATTTCTGCCTTGTGCGAGGAAACGGGAGCGAATGTTGATGAAGTAGCCTCTGCGATCGGTAAGGATTCCAGAATTGGGTCAAAATTCTTGAAGTCGTCAGTCGGATTTGGCGGCTCTTGTTTCCAGAAAGACCTGCTCAATTTGGTTTATTTGTGTGAACATTTTGGCCTTACAGAAGTAGCACAATACTGGCGATGTGTCATTGGTATGAATGACTGGCAAAAGCGGCGATTCTCAAATCGTATTGTTAATTCCCTCTTCAACACCGTTAACGGCAAGCGGATAGCGATTCTTGGATTTGCGTTCAAAAAAGACACAAATGACACGCGGGAATCGCCTGCAATATACATCGGTAGAGATCTTCTTGAAGAGGAAGCCAAGTTGGCGATTTATGATCCGAAAGTAACCTCGGATCAAATCTATTCAGAACTCGGAGCGAAGACTGAGTCCAACCGTGAAGAAAAAATTGAAGTCTGCAGTGACGCATACGAGGCAGTTGAAGGGGCTCATGCACTAGCGATATTAACCGAGTGGGATGAATTCAGGGATCTGGATTATCGAAAAATCTACGACCGCATGATGAAACCCGCCTTCATTTTCGACGGGCGAAATATCGCGAATAGAAAAGAGCTAATTGATATTGGTTTTAAGGTCTACGCAATTGGCAGGTAGTGCCGATTGGGGAGTCCACGCGCTGTTGAAAAATATTACGTGAGTTCCGTTTTTCTAAAACAGGTTTGTGGCGTTGAAGCTTGCAATGTGAGTTTGGAGTTCAGGATTGAAAGTATCAACCCAACATCGACATTATCGGGATCCTTTTAATGCTTAATGACGATAAATGCGATAGAGAATCCGAGCAATGAGTTTATGACAAGGAACGTTATGCCACCACATCGAATCGAAGCTGGATGATGTGTTGAAATCACTAATGTGTACAAAGTAAATGCTGATCACTTTCATGAATTAGAAAATTATGCCTGAGAGTATAGATCACTTGGTTTGATTGGCCGTTGATGCCATTACAGTGCGGATTAAGAGATCGATTAAGCTGTCAGAATTGGAAAGCCTTGGATTAAGGTATACGCACCTTAAAACCTAATTATTAGCAATTTACTTAAACTTGGCCAATGAATTTTCGCTTGTTTATTATGCTTCAACTAGGAATTTGTCGCACGCTACTCGAAGGGGGAAGAGTAGCTAGATTTTTGGGGTGATCTTTTTCTTCGGAGCCTTTTTCGCAGCCTTCTTGGGTGCCCGCGGCGGAAACTCAAAATTCGTTTTCCCAGAGTCGTTAATAACCAAATACGCATCAAAAGGCCGCTTTGTGCGTTTTGACCAAAACTTGTCGAGAAGATCAGTTTTCCCAGTTTCGAGAAGTTTGATCACTTGTTCACGCGGGATCTCGCGATCCAATATTTTTCTGCTAATGCGAATTGGTTTAGCATCACTTTTGCCGTTCGGTAGATTTACCACGTAGGCATTGGCAGTCTCGTAAACATCCCCGCCCGTGCGTGGGCACTTGGCGAAAGGGGTCAGTGCTGAAAAGTCGATTTCACCGCCCTGTTCATCTCCGTTGCCGAAGTCGAACTTAACTCGCTTGGTCTCATCGTCCAGATTAAGGTAGGCGCTATAGCGTTTGCCGCGTTTCGAACGAAAGCCGTCGATTGGGCCAATGCGTTTCTTTTCAAGAAGTTCGCGCAACTCCTCTCTGTCCATCTTTCGGTTTCCTATGATTTTATAGATTGCGAAAGAGTTGTCCTTTGTTCGGTAAGCTCTTAGCGATTCGAAAAGTGGTTCGCCATCATAGGGTGATACTAAGTCACTGGGTGACAAGTCGTCGTCGCTCTCCTCATACGATTTGATGCTCTCGACTACGGCTTTTGTCATCGAGACAATCTCTTTCATGAAGGTCTTGCTGTCGAGTTCCCCGTCCTCGATTTTATGTAGTTTGAATTCCCATTCTCCGGTTAGTGCAGGCTTAGTTAAAGCGTCTGCTTTGATTGCCGCGAGGAAGTCGAGGAGGGTTTCCGCTTTTGGTGTTGGAGCGAGTGACCGGTGGTCCCGCTCCATGTATCTTTCGGCGATCAATCGCTCTATAATGGTTGCTCGAGTTGCGGGAGTTCCCAACCCGCTTTCCTTCATAGCCTCTGCAAGTTCATCCTCCTCGACGAGCTTACCGGCGCTTTCCATCGCAGAAAGCAGAGTGGCTTCCGTGTATCGGGCGGGTGGCCTTGTCTGTTCGTGTTTGCACTCGGTTTCGGAAATACTTGACTGGGGAGGGTTGCCATCAGCATCACTCAGTGCAGGAAGGGTTTCAGGGTTTGCTGTGAGAACCGACTTCCCGTAAACTTCCAGCCAGCCAGGGTCGACGAGAACTTTGCCTTCAGTCTTAAAAATGTGAGTTTCTACCTCACTGAAACGCGTCGTAACATTGAATTCGGCAGATGGGTAGAAGATTGAGATAAAACGACGGGCGATCATGTCGTAAATCTTCGCTTCGTCATCGTTTAGCTTTTTCGGGCTCTCAGGAGTTGGAATAATGGCGAAGTGATCAGAGATCTGCTTGTTGTTGAAAACTCGTTTATTGGAAGGGTTTATCCAGTTTCTGGCGACGACCTTTCTCGCGGGGTCGGCTAGATCATTGTCAAGACTCTTGAGAGTTCGTGCGCAGGTTTCAGGATAGTCTTCTGGGAGAGCTTTAGAGTCCGTACGCGGGTACGTGATCATCTTGTGCTTTTCGTAGAGGGCTTGAGCAAGCTGGAGAGTGCGACGAGCGGGATAGCCAAAGCGGTTGTTGGCTTCACGTTGCAGTGTGGTTAGGTCGTAAAGACGGGGCGCGGCTTGACGGGACTTCTTTGTCTCATCTGATACGGTGGCTTTCCCACCGTTCTTGACCGATTCGACGAGGGCATTGGCTGCACTCTCTGCCCAAATACGATCGATTCGATCATGCTGGTCATCTGATTTCTTGAAGTCCGGCTTTTGATAGGTTCCCTGGTAAATTCCATTAGAAATTTGGAATTCTACGACGATTTGCCAGTAGTCTCTTGGCTTGAACATCTCTATTTCACGTTCGCGTTCTACTACCATGCCCAACGTAGGTGTTTGTACGCGACCAACTCCTGCTACATTTCCGGCTCGAGAACCGTATAGTCGCTTCGTCACTCCGCGAGTACAGTTGATTCCAATGAGCCAATCCGCTTCCGATCGTGACTGTGCCGCCTCGGCGAGATTTTTCATCTCATCTCCCGATTTCATGTTTTGGAATGCCTCTTTAATACTAGAGGGTGTCATCGAGAGCATCCAAAGTCGTTTTACTGGTTTTTTGCTTTTCGAAAGTTTGTACAAGTAGCTGAAGATGAGTTCTCCCTCACGGCCGGCGTCACAAGCGTTGATGATGGTGCCAACGTCTTTTCGGTTGATGAGTCTCTTGACCCCTTTATATTTAGATTCGGTCGTTTCAATTGGCTTTAGCTTAAATGTGGAGGGAATGATTGGTAGATTTGCGAGTCTCCAGAAGGCATCTCGTTTGTCGTAGTCTTCGGGCATGCAAAGCTCGACGATGTGCCCCACTGCGGAAGTAACGACGTAGTCGTCGTTTTCAAAGTGATCGTCCTGCTTCGCAAATGTGCCACCTAAGGCTTTGCAGAGGTCTTTGGCGACACTGGGTTTCTCGGCAATTACAAGGGACTTCATTGTTGTTTCTTTGAGTGGGTCGTCAAAATTGCTTCTGTTGGTTGGTTACCAAAAATTTTTTCCTATGAGTCTACTTTCTTCTGTAAGGAGCCCATACGACTCCCTCTAAATCCTTAAAAGCGGGTCGATGAAGCACGGATTAACTTGTGGCAAGTACAAATTTTCTAGAGTTAGGTTGTACACGCTTTTGAAGCAAAGTTGCTTTTCCTCTCGTAATCGAGAAACGATTAACCCCATATTTTGGATTCTTAGTTGCTGGTTTACAGCGTAGTATGGCAATTTCACGTTTTAGAAAAACGCTTTCTCAAATCGGGGAGTTTGCGGTCGATGTTTTTTATGATCGGCGGCGGGGAAAGAGAGCGTTCGCTCTTGGCCTGTTTCTTTATGGGCTTTCCCTAATCTTTGGTTTTTTGGCGCGTCTTCGTTTTTTCCTCTACAAGAAACGGATTTTGAAGGATCAGCCCTTGGGATGCTTAGTGGTTGTCGTTGGCAATCTCACGGTAGGGGGAACCGGTAAAACTCCGGTTGTGGAGAAATTTGCCCGTTCGCTTCAGCAAAGGGGAAGGCGAGTGGCTATTCTGAGTCGAGGGTACAAGAGCAAAAACATAACTAAAGAGTCTCGCTTGCAAAAACTCTGGAGGACGTTTGTAACCGGAGAGGATCCTCCCCCGCCCAAAATTGTAAGCGATGGCGAGGCCGTTCTACTCGATTCTGAATTCGCGGGCGATGAGCCTTTTATGTTGGCAAGAAATCTTCCGGGAGTGATCGTCCTTGTCGATAAAGACCGAGTGAAGAGTGGAACCTATGCGATAAAACGATTTGGATGCGACACTTTGGTTTTGGATGACGGGTTTCAGTACTTGCCCTTAAAAGGGCGTCTCAATCTCCTCCTTGTGGATAAAAGCAACCCTTTTGGGAATCAGCATCTAATGCCGCGCGGCATCCTTCGCGAGCCAGTGAGGCATTTAAAGAGAGCGTCTTACGTGTTTCTAACAAAATCAGATGGGGTACCGGATCCAGAGCTGGAGGCGTTGATACAGAAGCATAATCCGGGGGTGGATGTGATCGAGTGTGCCCATAAGCCGCAATTCCTTCAGGAGGTCAACGGAGAAAAACGATTGCCATTGGATGAACTCTTGAAGAAGAGAATCGGGGCGTTTAGTGGCATAGCGGTCCCTGAAAGCTTCGAGTGTTTCCTGCACGATTTCGGAGCGAATTTAATCTACACAAAGCGATTTCTGGATCACCACAGATTTGATACAGAGGAACTCCACGAAATTTTCAAAGAAGCAGCTGCCGCAAATTTGGATTTTATTGTTACGACCGAAAAAGATGCGGTGCGAATTCCCGAAGATACAGATTTTCCATTACCTTTATATTTCTTGAGATTAGAGATCGAGATACTGCGTGGTGTGAACGATTTCGACGCGGCTGTATCCAAGATTTGTTTTCCCGATGAGGGAAGACGGACATTTGCGGTTAAGTCGAGCTAGTTGCGTCCAATTTTTGTTAAGTTTGCAAGGAAAGTTGCAACTTGTGGAAATTTATTTTGTCTAGGTCCTAATGCTCGATCCTAGGCTCTCCAAACTAGCACGAAATTTGACCTCGTACTCCACTCGATTGGACCCGGGCGAAAAAGTGTTGATTGATGCATTTGATGTCCCCGACGAGATGATCGTCGAATTGCTGCGGGCGACTAGAGCCTGCGGGGCCATCCCTTACGTGAATCTGAACCACGCTCGAGTTTCCCGGGAATTTGTGCTCGAGGCGACGGAGGACCAAATGCGTATCCATGGAGCCATAGAGCTACAGCGGATGAAGTCTATGGACGCTTACATCGCGCTCAGAGGTTCGATGAACATCTTTGAGTCCTCTGATGTTTCCAGCGAGCAAGTTAAGATGGTTTCCGAGGTGATGAAGCCTGTTTTGGACTGGAGGGTAAAGCATACGAAGTGGGTTGTATTGCGATGGCCAACGCCATCCATGGCACAGCAGGCGATGATGAGTACAGAGGCTTTCGAAGATTTCTTTTTCAACGTGTGCACCCTCGACTATAGTCGTATGGAAGAAGGAAGTAATCAGCTTGCTGCTTTGATGAGAGAGACCGACCGGATAGAAATAAAGGGTAATGGAACCGATCTTTCGTTTTCCATAAAAGGAATAAACGCTATCGCTTGTGTCGGTACTCACAACATTCCTGACGGTGAGGTTTTCTCATGTCCCATACGAGATAGTGTTGAAGGTGTTATTCAGTACAACGCTCCTACTGTCTACCAAGGGGTGTCTTTTGACGACATTAGGCTAGAATTCAAAGAGGGAAAGATTGTGGATGCCCAATCGAGCAATACAACTCGCCTGAACGAGATTCTAGACTCTGATATTGGAGCCAGATACATTGGCGAATTCGCCATCGGATTCAATCCCTACATTCGGGAGCCCATGCGCGACATTCTCTTTGATGAGAAGATCGGAGGGTCTTTTCACTTGACTCCGGGACAGGCCTATGAGGAAGCGGATAACGGAAACAAGTCTCAAGTTCACTGGGACATGGTTTGTATACAGCGAGCAGATTACGGTGGAGGCGAGATATGGTTCGACGGTGATTTGATTCGAAAAGATGGTATTTTCATCCGGGATTCATTGAAATCGTTGAATCCTGAAAACCTCCTGTAGTCGCTTAGATCCAGGATGGGTAGGATTAAATCGAGAACTGAGGTCGATGAGTCTGTCGTGGACTGGCTCACGAAAATTCCCAAGGCAGAGACGCACCTCCACATCGAGGGAGCGCTGCCCTATACATTGCTGCGAGAGTTGGACCCCGATCGTTTTCCGGCAAACCCGTTTTTCCGTGAGCCTGGTTATCGTTTCCCAAATTTTGTTGATTTTGAAACGCTGCTAGTCGACCATGCTGTTTCGTGGTATACGAGCCCAGAACGGTACCACGAAGCTTGCAAGCTCATATTTTCTGGGCTGGCAGACCAAAATGTTAAGTACTTGGAGGCCAGTCTCCATTTGGCGATAATTGAACTCACTGGCTCAGACGGGCATGAATTAATCCACGCCATTAAATCAGCAGCTCCCAAGGGGCTTGAAATTAGAGTGATTGCTGGCCTGACCCGTGATGGCTACACGGAAGTGATGAGCCCAATTATCGATTCCCTCCCCACATGGGATGATCTCGATGGCATCGATCTACATGGGCAGGAGTGGCTAAAATTGGAGGCTTGGGCCCCTCGTATTTGGAAACAGTGCCAGGAAGCAGGGAAAATTGTCAAAGTTCATGCGGGTGAATTTGGAGGAGCAGATAAGATTTACGAAGCTTTAGATCTTCTTCGTGCTGAGAGAATACAGCACGGCACACGAGCTTTTGAAGATCCAGACTTGGTCCAGCGACTCGTTGATGAAGACGTGATTTTGGACATGTGTCCGATTAGCAACGAGAAGCTTAGGGTAGTCGAAAAATTGGAAGATCATCCCATTCGGGGGTATTTCGATGCGGGAGTCGCGTGCACGATTAATACGGACGATCCGCTTTGCTTCGCGAACACGCTTTCTGGCGAATATGAAGCCTTGTACGATCGACTTGGATTTAAGCGAAGCGAGCTCGCTAAGATTGCTAAAAACGGATTTAGGTTTGCTCGAATGGACGAGGAACTAAAAAATTCTTATATCGCGGAAATTGATTCTCTGCTACCAGAGGAAATTGAGTAATCGTATCACAGAATTCGTCGTGCCTGAGGGAACGAAAAAAATCCGTGCAGATAAACTGCTGGCGGAAGCCTTTCCTGATCTCAGCCGCTCAGATTTTCATCGGGCGTTTGATGCGTCGCTTGTTCGATTAGAAGGGCGGCCCATATCGAAGAATCGGAAAATTTCACAGGGGGATGTGCTTTTTTTTGAAATGCCAGAGATCCAAAAGTACAACATGGATCCCGTGGATCTGAATCTTAGTACTGTTTACGAAGACGAGTACCTGGTGGTCATTGATAAGCCTGCTGGTCTTATTACCCACCCGGGGGCGGGGACTCCCGAAGCGACACTAGCTCACGGTCTGCTTTTCCACTGCCAGGGCCAACTTAGTGGGATCGGTGGTGTTGAAAGACCGGGAATCGTCCACCGTTTGGACCGGGATACCAGTGGGTTGATAGTGGCAGCCAAAACGGACGTCGCTCATAGGCAACTAGGTGAATTGTTTCATTCGCGTTCACTGGTCAAAGAATATCTGGCACTAGCTAGAGGTAGACCAGAACTGATTAGCGGTTCCATTAGAAAGCCAATCGAAAGAAATCTGACTCAGAGGCATAAGATGAGAGTTTGTCAGGAAGGGCATGGGAGAGAGGCCCATACGGATTGGAAGCTGGAGGGGTTTTATCAGGGGGGATATTCGTTACTAAGATGCCGTATCCACACGGGAAGGACGCATCAGATTCGCGTACACTTGAGAAGTCTGGGTTTTCCGATCCTCGGCGATGTGGTATACGGGTATCGAGCTCTGCCTTTTTTGCCAGCGGTGCCGAGTCGGGTTATGTTGCACAGTGCTCACTTGGTGTTTGAGCATCCGATTACGGGTGAATCACTAGACTTAAGTGCACCTCTGCCAGAGGTTTTTGAGCCCTTTTTAGACGTCAGCCTGCGGCTAGAATAGGCGTATATTGTGGCTGTTTGGACACTCGGTATTTCAAATTCTAGCGAAACCGAGGCTTGCACGGATTCAAGGGACTCGCACACTGCCGAGAATGTCAAAAGCAGACTGGAAAATTGTAAAAGATTACGAAGATATTTGCTATGAGAAGTGGCAGGGCATAGCTAAGATCACTATCAATCGGCCGGAAAAACGGAATGCGTTCCGTCCTAAGACCGTGTTTGAAATGTTCGAAGCGTTTTGTGACGCCAGGGAAGACCAGTCGATCGCGGCGATTTTGCTTACTGGAGCCGGTCCACATACTGACGGAAAATACGCGTTTTGCTCGGGTGGCGATCAGGGCGTTCGCGGGCATGCGGGATACGTAGGAGCAGATGGTGTTCCCCGATTGAACGTGCTGGATCTGCAGAAACTCATTCGCTCAATCCCCAAGGTGGTGATTGCCTTGGTTTCGGGATATGCGATCGGGGGAGGGCATGTACTGCACGTTATTTGTGATATGTCGATTGCCGCCGACAACGCAATTTTTGGCCAAACCGGTCCTAAGGTTGGAAGCTTTGATGGTGGTTTTGGTGCGAGCTATTTAGCCAGTATTGTGGGTCATAAAAAGGCCCGTGAGATATGGTATTTATGTCGGCAATACAATGCTCAGGAGGCTTTGGAAATGGGGTTGGTCAATAAAGTCGTTCCTGTGGAAGAGCTCGAGGAAGAAGGAATCCAATGGGCGACAGAAGTGGTGGAAAAGAGTCCCATCGCGATTCGCTGCTTGAAGTCTGCTTTTAATGCGGATCTGGACGGTCAAGCAGGGATTCAAGAACTAGCGGGAAACGCGACCTACTTGTATTATATGACCGAAGAGGGAGCTGAAGGAAAGCAGGCCTTTTTAGAAAAACGGAAGCCGGACTTTTCCAAATATCCTTGGATGCCTTGAGAGCGTCCCCAGGCTTATCCATCGCTATGGCAATATCGAGTCCAGTTAACTTTCAGAGGTCCATTCTAAACCAATTTTAACTATGCAAGCTGCATCATTTTTAAATCCTGAAACTGCTTTTCGTGTTCGAGAGGAGATCGGAACCCCATGTTACGTTTACGACGAAGCTTCATTGCGTTCCGCCGCGGCTAAGGTATCGGATTTCCCCAATGCCTTTGGGCTGACAGCACGGTTCGCCATGAAGGCCTGTCCGAATGCAAACATACTCCGATTGTTCAAATCGATGGGATTGAAAATCGACGCTAGTTCAATTTATGAAGCGGAAAGAGCCGTCGCTGCTGGATTCAACGCGTCAGATATTTCTCTAAGCACGCAGGAATTTCCAACGGATGATCGCCTATTGTCCCTTGTTGCAAAGGGCATGTCGGTCAACGCTTGCTCTCTTAACCAACTCGAGCGATGCGGAATGCTTTTCCCTAATGCCAAAGTAGGGTTACGCTTCAATCCCGGTCTGGGTTCGGGGGGAACGCAACGAACCAACGTGGGTGGTCCTGCTTCGAGCTTCGGAATTTGGTTTGAAGACATAGAAAAAGTTAAAAAGATAGTATTGGGTCATGGCTTGGAGGTATTTCGTATTCATACCCACATTGGGAGTGGAAGTGATCCCGAAGTTTGGGTTAAGGCAGTGGGATTAAGTTTAAATCTCGTCCGATCTTTTGATGCTGTTACCGTTCTGAATCTTGGCGGTGGCTACAAAGTGGGTAGAATGCCAGATGAGGAAACAACTGATCTGCAAGTTATTGGTGCCCCCATGCGTGAGGCATTTGAGCGTTTTCAGTCTGAAACAGGCCGCAAATTGCATCTCGAAATTGAACCGGGCACTTATTTGATGGCCAACAGTTGCGTACTCATATCAACGGTTCAGGATCTCACATCAACAGGGGAAGATGGATACGATTTCATCAAGCTGGATACCGGCATGACTGAGAATGTGCGTCCTTCGATGTATGGGGCACAGCATCCTATGGAGCTGTTGGCATGCGATGGAGATACGCGTGAAGCACACACTTACGTTATCACAGGTCATTGCTGTGAATCAGGTGATATTCTGACTCCTGCTCCTGGAGATGCAGAAGAGCTCCTTCCTCGGAAGTTGGTCGATGCAAAAATTGGAGATATTCTGGCGATTGGCGGTGCGGGTGCCTACTGCTCTGCCATGTCGACGAAGAACTACAATTCCTTTCCAGAGTGTCCTGAGGTAATGCTTCGAATCGACGGAAGCCTAAGTGTAATCCGAAAGCGTCAGACCCTAAAACAAATCCTGGCCAACGAAACTGAAATTTTATTTTAACAAAAATCCGATGATTATTCCGAAAACCCCAAAATTGACAGACGTCCAGTTGGAAGAGGTCTCGCTGATCGCAGCAGAATTTGGGTGCCGGATCCAGCTGATTGAAGGGGCGGCTCAAAGTATTTTTGCAATCGTTGGCGACGAACGCCATGAACTGCTGATCAATCGGATAGAGGGTCTCGATTATATTGATCGAGTGGATACGATTCAGTCCCCTCATAAATTGCTGGACATCCGCTCTGAGCTTAAGAACCAAAAAACGGTTTTCGGTGGGATTGAATTGGGGAAGGATCTACTCGCTATCGCGGGACCTTGCACGATAGACCCTTCGAATCCAAACCGATTTTACGAAACGGCTGAAGCCCTTAAGGAGGCCGGTGCTCACGCACTGAGAGGTGGAGTTTGGAAGCCTAGAACAAACCCTTACTCCTATCAAGGAGACAATAAGGCTTTAGACATATTAATGGAAGGTGCACGGCGGACGGGTCTTCCCGTAAACACCGAGGTGATGGATGAAGAAAATTTGGAGCTAGCCTTAGATGCAGGCGTAGACATGCTTCAAATCGGAACACGCAACGCACTGAATTACTCTCTGCTTCGAAAAGTTGGGCAAGCGATTGCAGGGAAAAACACCGTGGTACTGCTCAAGCGCGGACGGCACATCGGTCCGATTAACGAATTTATTTCAGCTGCGGAGTACATCGTAAATTTTGGGAATCCGAATGTGATGCTCTGTCCTCGCGGAACATTGCCCGGTCTCGAAGGCTATCGAAATCATCCAGACGAGTCGATCACTCCGCTCCTCAAGGAAAAGACCTGGGCACCGGTTGTGGTAGATCCGTCTCACTCAGTCGGTAAATCGGTGTATGTCGAGGCCTGTTCAATGGCTGCGGTCGCTTATGGTACGGATGGATTGTGCATTGAAGCGAATATTGATCCAGCGCGTGGGTTGGGAGATGATCCTAAACAAGCGATTACTCCAGAAGCATTTCGGCAGCTGATGGAGAAGTGCCAAGCTATTTGGAACCTCAATTCGCCGCCCGAAAGCTCAGAATAGGCTTTCTTTTGCTAGCCGATCGACCGTTACTGAGCGATGTTCCAAAAAGTTGAAGAGAGGATAGCGGCAAGTCGTTCGATTGTAGAGAAGCAAGCTAAGTTTTTTGAAAGGCGTTTTGGACGAGTCGATAGCCAGTGGAAGTACGATGGTTCTAGGGTGACCGAGGCGGATCTAAATATTTCCAATGCGTTGCAGAGGCAGTTGAAAAGCCAATTTCCTGAAGATCTGTTCCTGAGTGAGGAGACTGATCCGGAGAAGGGAACCGTTGTTTTAGATACTGAGTACACATGGCTTGTTGATCCCATTGACGGAACAAATAACTTCGCTCGAGGAATTCCTGCCTGCGCTATCTCCTTAGCTCTACTTAGGGACGGGGTTCCGGTTTATGGTATTATATATGACCACATGTCACGATCGCTTATCCATGGAGGCCCTGGAGCCGGGGTCTTTGTTGGAGATCGAAAAATCCAGATATCCTTTGAATCCCCCTCAGTCCATTGCATCGTGGGGGCGCAGCATTGCGAGATTGGCGAAAGAGAGAGTGATGATCGTGCTTTGCAGCGAATGTTCAAGATACGTAATTTGGGAAGTAGTGCGATCCAATTGGCCTATGTCTCAGTTGGCTGGTTGGATGGAGTTGTCGCACATCGGGTCAATTCATGGGACATTGCAGCAGGGGTTGCATTGATTCGGGAGGTGAAGGGAGATATCAAATATTTTGATTCAGACCCATTCCCCCTAATGCAATTTGACGTTAAGAACCCGTCGTTTGGCTATGCTGCCGGTTCTCCCGCCATATTAAAGCAGATACTTGCCGCGATTGACCGATAACCAGATTGAATAGCTTCCTAGAATTCCCAAATTAAGGGAATCAGGCAAACTGAAGTAATGAAGCAGATGATATTGAGCGGTAGCCCTGCCTTTGTGAAATCAGAAAACCGGTACCCACCCGCCCCGTAGACATACGTGTTGGTCTGATAGCCTATAGGCGTTGCGAAACTTGCGGAAGCGGCAATAGCTACCGCGAAAAGAAAAGGCCGCATGCTAATCCCGAGTGTCTCAGCGATTCCAATGGCAAGTGTGGCCATTAGAACGGCGGCCGCGTTGTTAGAAAGCGATTCGGTCAACGCGTTCGTCAAAAGGTACACGCACGCCAGCATGACATAAGGCTGCCATTCGGGTGCCACAAATCCAGTAACAGCACCGATCAAGTTGTTGGCCAAAAACAATGATGCTCCGGTTTCCTCCATTGCGACACCCATTCCTAGCATACCGTATATGATAAAGAGAAGATTCCATTGGACAGCCCCATAGCCTTCCTTAGGGCGGATACAGTCAGTGACGAAAAGAGCGACGCAGGCGACGATAGCCGCGACGGCGATGGGTGCGATCCCTGTAGCCGCTGAAATGACAATGCCCGCTACTGCGGCAAGAACCAGTCCCATCTTTAATTTTGATGTCTTGGACTGAATGGCGTTGTTGGACATCAGGATGATGTCCTCACTCGCTTGCAGATTCTGAATGGCGTTGTCAGTTCCCAGCAAAAGTAAGGTATCCCCAAACTCCAGTCTCAGAGAAGCGATTTTTTCTCGAAGATTCTTTCCTTTCCGATGTACCGCCAGAACAACCATGCGGTAATGCTGTCTGAAATTCACTTCTTCGATGGTCTTCCCTAAGACATTGGAATTAGGCCCTAAGATCGCCTCAACCATTATACCCTCGTGGGCTGCGATTTGTTCAAGTCCAAGCTTTTCCTCTATTTCAAGATCGAGCCAAGAGATACTTCGAGCTTTGGCGATTCCGGATGCCCGACAAGCGAGTACCAAGCGATCACCTTCCTCAAGAATGACTTTGTCCAATCGCGTTTGAAGTGAAGATCCCGAACGTACGATATCGATGACGCGGATACCGTTGACGCCTTGAATCCCCGACTCTTTAAGGCTTTTGCCGATGACGGTCGAAGTGTGGTTTACAAATGCCTCTGTGATGTACTCCCGTCTCTCATCTTCTGATAAAATCGACGTTAACGTTTCTCGGGTCGGGAGAACCCTGTTCCCGAAAATCGTCAAATAAATCAGGCCGGCGATGAAAAGCGGAACACCTACCAGTGCGAACTCGAACATTCCCAGTGGTTTTTCTCCCGCCGCTTCGGCTACGCCGCTCACGATGATATTTGTGCTGGTCCCAAGGAGAGTGCAAGTACCTCCTAAAATCGAAGCATAGGAAAGAGGTATTAGAACTTTGGATCCAGAGATTCCTATCTTTCTGGAAAGCGTTAGAACGACGGGAAGCAAGACAACGACAACCGGCGTGTTATTGATGAATGCGGACACGATACCGGCCAGTAGCATTATCACTAAGATAAAGGGCCGAAAGCTGAGTTTTGATAGTCCTTGCAAGCCGAAACCGAGGCGATCGATGACACCGCACTTGTCTAACGCGGCGCTAATGATAAACATCGCACCAATTGTAAGGGGAGCTGGATTTGAGAATACGCTAAATGCCTTTTCAGTAGAGAGTACTCCCGAAACTAACAAAATCGAGAAGAGGGAGAGGGCGGTGACGTCAGGAGGGAGCTTTTCCCATACGAAACTAGCCAGTGCGAGGATGAGCAGCACGAATACGAAGATGATTTCCCAAGGCATGTGATGGCGTCGGAGAGCGAAACTGCTTCAGGCAAACTCTAAGAAAGTGTCCAATAAGTTGTTCAGAGGTCGTGTCGTTTTATCTGATATTCAAAATTTGGCTTTCGAGTTGAGGAATACTCGGAGAGTAACGCGATGCGATTAAACGAATTTTGGATCTCAAATATAACCAAAAAACGAAAAAATTCGATTTATGGGATAATGTCGAGAGGAGGAAACCAAACATATATCGAAAAGTAAACCAATACTCCTGTAACGGAAACATAAAGCCAGATCGGGTAAGTCCATCGAGCCCACTTTTTATGGGATTCGTAGCGTCCCTTGATCGCCAGAAAGAAGGTTCTTAGGACGAGTGGAACAATCGCCATTGCCAGAAGAACGTGGGTAAGTAGCATCAGCAAATAAATGCTTTTGATCGTTCCCTCGGCTCCAATCGAACGGTTTTGCCAATTGACAGACCATTTGTGGAAAAGGTATCCGGCAAGGAATAAGACCGATACGAATAATGCAGCAGTCATAAAAGAGCGATGTGTTTTCTCTTTTCCTTTTGTGATACAGATGAGTCCGCTAACGATTAGGATGGTTGCAATCGAATTCAGAATCGCGTTGAGAGCGGGAATTTGATGAATTTCCATAAGTGCAGTGAAATTAATGCAACCCGTGTATCCAGCGATCTATCACCAAGCTTAAAAGCACAGCTGGGAGGTAGAGGATGGAGTTCAGAAATAAACTCCTAGCTGTGACTTCGCGATTTTCCGATTGGGTAAATGCTAATGCGTGCCTCACAAGCCACAATCCAAATAAGGTAGCGACAATACCGTAGATCCATTGGCAGTACCCCAGGAAAACGGGAAGCATGCTTACGGGAACTAGCGCTACTGCATTGATCACAGCCCAGCGAGCAACGCGATTTCCTCCTTGGTCGATAACGGAAAGCATGGGGAATCCTGCTTTCTTGTAGTCATCGCGATAGAGCCAGGCTATTGCCATGAAGTGAGGAATTTGCCATATAGCCAGAATCCCGAAGATTATCCAGGCGAGAGTTGTGATAGTCCCTTCAGCCGCTGCCCAGCCGATTAGAGGAGGGATCGCCCCGGGAATCGCCCCAAATTCAGTTGCCCAGCGGGTCGTCTTCTTCATGGGGGTGTAGATCACCACGTAGCTAATGATCGTGGCTGCCCCTAGGAATCCTGCGAGTGGATTGGCTCCAAAGTAGAGTTGAAGAGAACCGACTACTGAGAGGGTGAGACCGAAGATCAGGGCGGCTTGCGGCGTTATCATTTGATTGGGAATGGGGCGTTCCCGGGTCCGTTCCATAATCGAGTCTGGCTCCCGTTCGAGCCATTGATTTAATGTTGCAGCTCCCGCAGCACAAAGGGCGGTGCCGCTGAGGAAATTGAGAAGCGAAGTCAGATCTCGGCTGGGTAGTGCGGCCAGATAACCCACGAGTGCTGTGATCAATGATAGCAGGCTCAGTCGTGGCTTGGTAAGTTCGTAGAATGCAAACCACGGAAAGTCTTTCTTGCTCGTTTGATCGATCAATTCGCTGGCGGTTAAAATGTGGTTACGCTGTTTTAGGCTCATGCGTGACCAGTTTTTTCCAATTCGCCGAGCAGAACGTCCGTTTCGGGTGCGCGTTGAGAAAGGTGTGGGGCTTCCAATCGAAATTTCAAGCTTCGGAGAGTCATCATCCAACAAATCGATAGAAGAAAAGCCCCATTTAGCATATGGAAAGTCGCTACGTGGGGATTTCGCACTGTCCAGATGGTCATGGCTCCCAGGTAAATCTGGACTCCCAGGAGGGCGATAAGGGTGATCGCTGAATTGCCTAACGCTTTGCGGCTCTGCGATTCTTGCCATATCTTCATTGTGAACGCAATAATTGCAATGCTTACCACTATGCCACCGACCCTATGTGCGAAATGGATGGCGACCTTGAAGTTGAATGCGGGAGGGATCCAGTAGCCATCGGGATGACTGTAGGGAAAGCTCGTGATCGCTAGTCCAGCATAGCTGTGCCGCATTACCGCTCCCATGATCAGTTGGAGTATGATTGTAAGGCAGGCAATCAGGCCGAAGAGACTTACGCTGCTAGAGGGGGCTGCGGTGAATCCTGCCTTTCGCTGGATCCAGGACTTGCTGTTCATTACTGTGAAGGCGACAAGCAGACAGAGAAAAATTTGGGCCAGAGTGCCGTGGGCGACGGCGAAGGTCTGGGCGTACAAATTATGATCGATATCGAGATTGAGGGCATCGAGCTTTACGCGGAGACCTCCGAGCAGTCCTTGGGTCACGACGATTATGACCAGCCAGATTCCTAGCTTTCGGATCCGTGGGCTCGCCCTCTGCACGTATGCTGTGACGCAAAGAGCAATGGAAAGGAGTCCCATGATCGCTCCTAGGAGGCGGTGGCTATGCTCCGCCATCATATCTTCATTCTCCAGCCATCCCTCAGGATTGATCGAGCCGTTGGATAGCGGCCAGTCGAGAAAGGCCATCCCCGCCCGAATACTGGTAGTGAAACCACCGGCGTAAAGGAGGAAGGTGATCCAAATGAGCGTAAAGAATCCAAACCAAAATAAGAATGGCTTGTATGCAGTATAATCGAACGCTTCTGGTTTTGATTTCATCGGAAAGTTGTTTGCATAAGGAGAGTAGCGATAGTTTAAACAATTTCCAGACAATGAATCGGAAACTTAAAAATATTAGTTGGGTGAATAAGCGTTTTAAGCAGAGCTCGGTCTGGGTACTCGTCTTTGGGATGTTGGCGGGTTGCAGCCCAAAGGAGGTATCCTTGGGAGATGGGGACACGGAAGGCCATCTGCTGATTGGCACGATTATCGCGGTCGATGAGGCGGCGGGTCTGCTGGAAGTGGCTCATGAAGATATACCTGATTTGATGCCAGCGATGACGATGAAGTTCGAAGTGTCCGCCGGCGATTTGAAAAATGGCAAAGAAGGACAGAAAATCCGGGCTCGTTTAATACGAGATGAAAACGGGGCTTTTCAGTTAATCAAGATCTGGCCGCTCGACGAACAGGTTTCGAATGACTTGAAGAGCGTAAATCAGCGATTGCAGGAACAGGCCAAAAGACTTCCGTCGGGCTACTACTATGGGGAAGGGGACGAATCGCCCGACTTCGCTCTGCTCGACCAGTTTGGCGAAGTCGTTACCAACGACCAGTTTTACGGTAAGCCCCTCATGCTGAATTTCATTTTTACCCGCTGCACAGATGCCAACATGTGCCCGCTATCGACCTCAAAAATGGCTCAATTGCAGAAGCTTGCCCAGGCTTCCAAGCTGGACGTAAATTTTGTCTCCATCACACTGGACCCGCAATACGATACGCCCGGAGTACTCCGACAATACGCGGAGGCCTACGGAATCGATGGAAGCAACTTCAAGTTTGTCACCGGCCCAAAGTCGGCGGTTCGCAATCTAGTCAAGTCTCATGGTGTCACCTCTATAGACAAGGTGGATACCATAATGCACAGCCTGGCCACTGTCTTGATCGACGAAGACGGCACGATCGCCAAACGCTCCGACAAAAGTGCTTGGACTCCTGAAGAGTTCTTGGAGATTTTGAGGTAAGTGTTTACCGAATTCCATTCGGTTCAACACGTCGTCTGTCTAGTTTAGAGGGCGGTCTTCGTGTGCTCATTAAAGGATCCAATATGTGGGTAATCGGAGAATGCCCGCTACCATAAAATACTTTGGGACTTGAGTCGTAAAAGGTTGAATCCCATTTTCCGGATACCTACCGACCCCTCAGTTTTGAAAGAAGACGGAGCATCTCGATGTAGAGCCATATGAGGGTTACGAGCAAGCCGAAGGCAGCATACCATTCCATGTATTTGGGCGCTCCTCGCTCGGCCCCTCTTTCGATAAAGTCGAAGTCGAGCACTAGATTGAGGGCAGCGATCACAACGACGAAGAGACTGAACAAGATTCCAATGGTGCCGCTTCCATGAATATAGGGGATGGATACTCCGAAGAAGCTAAGTATGAAGGTAGTCAGGTAGATGAGAGCGATGCCTCCAGTGGCGGCGAAAACGCCAAGCTTAAAATTCTCGGTCGCCTTTATGACCCCAGAGCGGTAGGCCATCAACAGGGCAAAGAGCGTTCCAAAAGTCAGAAGGATTGCTTGGAAAACGAGACCAGGAAACTGCATCTCGTAAAAGGCGGACAATATGCCGAGGAGAATGCCCTCTATCGCCGCGTAGATCGGAGCGGTAATCGGAGCAGCGGTCTTTTTAAAAACTGTTATAAGCGCCACGACGAACCCTGCGATACCGCTTCCAATGAGCCATGGGTAGAGCTCTCCCGGATTCACAGCGCTGTAGGCGCGGTCCCAGCTGAAAATGGCCGTGAACATGAGCAAGCAAATTAGAATACCCGTACGGTTCACCGTTCCGTTGATCGTCATGACGTCCCCAGTGGAGCGTCCCAGATCGAATACCTTGTCGTTAAGTGCAGGATTAGATGTTCTCATTGTTGTTGATAAAGTGCGTTTGGGTAGAATTCAGGCGGTGTCGCACTACTATGGTTGAACGTCAATTCGGATTTCTTGTTCAATAGTGCTGGGTGATGCCACTAGCTGCCTAAATCGGCTAGATATCACATTTTTTGTGGTGCTTGGGTTGGCCACTTTGGCACTTTGTACGTCATGCTTCTAGGTAGATCTTCTCTCGATTCAATCTTCGGTATTACGAACGCTGAGATTATACAAGAGCGACTGTAGCGAATTGTGTACGCCGAATCATTGGAATTGTTTGAATAGACCATGATAGTTGTATAAATATCTTTAAATCTTTATACCCGTAACGAAAACTTGCCAGTTTACGGCTTTTTCGGGCGTGGCCAGTTGACCAGAATGAGTTGCGTTCTTGTTGAGGAAGGTAGTGGATTTTGATTCGATTACATCCATCAGTTCGCTAGAGAAGCTCCTGATGCCTTTAAACTGGACCTCATCGCTTGTCAGCAGGTAGGGCTCATCCATCGCTGCGTCCTCGAAGTCTTTCAAACGCTTCGATAGGTTTAACGAACTGATGCAGGCGGGTAAACTTTTCTTACCGGTTTGCAACATATTCATTTCAAAGGTTTGAGTTGATTTAATTAGAGCGGTTTGTAGGGACGAGGCGTCCTTTTGTCTCAAGACTCGTTCTTGACGTGGAGGTAGATTTCACCGAGCTCGAGAAGGATTTTTTCGAGCGCATCGTAGTATTCGCTCTCGTCTAGTTTCTCCTTCTTAGCTCGTAGGGTTTCGAGTTCCGCCTCCAAACGGTCGCGGGCGAATCGCTGATCTGGGGTAAGAAGTCGTTCTTGTTCGGAAGCGATGAAGGCGATTTGGCGCGAACGAAATCCGTCGGGAATAGTGTCTCCCTCCGGTTGTTTGATCAGCCGTTCTCCGCGAAACCAGTCAGCCGGAGTGCCGACTGAATCTCCATTGTCGTCAATGAGTGCGTGCTCAGAGGCGAGTCGGCCTTCGTCCTCATAAAACTGTTTCACAGATTGGGCAGCGGACACAAAGGCTTCTAGCAGAGAAACCTGTCCATCTTGATTGGCGTCGCCTTCCCGTGACGAAATAACGCGGGCAAAGCGTTCTCCAAAACGGGCGTAGTTAAGCTCAGTGCCGCTTCGTGTAGCGGTAATAAGGATACGGTTGGGCTTGGAAAGGCGATTGATGAATGGGGCGGATGCCGAACCGCCATGAACGAAAATCAGAGTGCGTTCGAGAGGGTCAAGCCATTCGCCCAGCACCACAGCGCTCAGATCGGGACCCCGTAGATTGAGCAGTGTGCTTTTCTGGGTATGGGTTCCATGGCCTATGTAGACGATCCAGGCGGGTATGGTGCTATCGTTCTTCAAATTCGTTACCCATTCTTCTATTAGTGCTCGATCTACTCTATTAGACGCCTCTAGGCCCACGATCGTAATGCTGGCATTTGTCGATGCAGCCGCCTTTTCCCAGGCGCTTGCTGCCGACTGAAAACCATTGGCGAAACGTTCTTCTCCGGGCGCCCCCAAAATGAGAAGGAGCTCATGTTCGGTTTCCTTCGTTTCAGCCCAGGATACGCTCGAGAAGAGAAGGGCAGAGGCTATGAGAAAAGTCTTCATGCGAGTCCCTTCTTCCGACGCCATCCCCACTCCGCTAAGAAGCAGCAAAGGGACGCAGCGAAAAGCCAGCCGTTGTGCCATAACGGATACGACCAGATTTCTGTAATGGGCGTTTGTTGCTTGGATAGTTTGTCCCCGATAGTAGCAAGGGCATTCCAATCGAGTACTACACCCCGTGTTTGGTTTGCAATACGCTGGAGTAAATCCCGGTCGGGTGAAAGAGCACGATATTCATTTGCCAGAGGTTCGTTGACCCAACCCGTCTCTGCCATGCCGATTACTTCGCCTTCGGGTCCTAGAACTTCGACACTCGCAATGTAGGCCCCTTCGTCCTGTGAGGCGAAGGTAGTCGTAAACCGTCCGGGAGAGTCGATAATCGGTTCCGCGAAAAGATCGACCTCGGTAAAGCCCTTGTAGGTCGTGAGCTCTTCTTCCGTTAAGTCCACGCGTTGGATGGTGATTCGAGCCTGCCCGATATCGAGTGGTTTGTAGTCGTCGTTTCGAGCTTCAACATTAAGCACAATGCCCTTTGAGGATTCTTTGGCCTCTATTTCTACAATCTTGGGAACGTCTGTTACCAGCCAACGGGCGATCTGCCGCCAAAGTCGAGCCAGGTCTTCTTGCTCGCTTTCACCTCGCATCCCCCATCGCCACATGTCGCCGATGGCGACGCAGGCGACTTTTCCTGCTCCGAAGTTGTGCGCGACAAGGCTCGGGTATCGGTCTCCCAGCAAGTTTTCGACCTCCGCGAGAACGCGAGCTCCTGGCTTGATCTTTGGAATCGTATTCAACACGCGAAAGGGGGGCATGGTATTGAGTCGCGCTCGCTCGTCCGTTTCCAATGGTCGGACTCTCGTCCACGGTTCGACCCAGCCTTCGCGAGTGAGCTTCCAAGATAGGTTCTCGCTTGAGGCTCGTTTGAAAGTCTGGTCGAGGTAAATGGGAAGGGTTCCTGCAATCGGCGTTTCTTCATAACCGCCGTGGTCCAGAGCGTCCGCTCCGCCGAGTGCAAGGAGCCCACCCCCTCGTTCGGATACAAAGCGTCGGATCAGCGTCTGCTGATTGAAGCTGAAAAATTCGGCTTCGAGATCGTCAATGATCAGGGCGTCATACTCGAACAATTCTTCGGCCGTTTTCGGAAATCCGTCACTGAGTTCATTCTCATCGCGTGCATTGACCCGTATGAGAACCGGCTGGTCATAGTCTTCGGTTTCTTCTTCGTCGCGTCCAAATCCGCGGTAGAGCGGATTGCTGGACTCTCCAGAGCGGCCCTTGAATTCGAACTTAGGCTCACGACGGGCGACCCGGATCAAACCGGTCATCTGCAACTGCGGATCTTTGTGGAGGGCGCGGTTGAGAAACTTGTATTCCCAGTTGGGGCGTCCGGTGACATAGAGAATCCGAAAGGCCTTTTGCCCCCCGTCCACCATGGCGATACGCTCGTTGTTCGCCGCAGTGGCCTCTTCTCCCAAACTCAAGTTACTTGTCGAGAGCCGGTAAAACTGAATGCCCGTACGAATCGGGCGCCAGTCAAAAACGAGGCTGTGGTTCGATCCGCTAGCCTGGGTGCGGAAGGACTGGGGTCGAGGAAGATAGGACTCGTCGCTAACTGAGGGAAGCTCGTCTCGGATTTCGATTGGTGCAACGCTTACGGAAACATTCTGGGCGGGTAGGGAAGCAGAGGATACAAACGCTTTAAGCGAGATAGGGGCGTCGTCAAAAGCGGTTTGCCTGAGCTCGACTCTTTCGATGCTCAAGTCAGGCAATGGGGTCGAGTCTCCGACCACTACGGGATAGATTGGGGGAAGGGTGCTCAGGTTGATACTGTCGATCGCTGCGGAGTCGGTAGCGACTCCATCGGTGAACAGCAATATCCCCGCCAGGGGTAGGCCTTCGAATCGCTCTTTCAGCTGTTGGAGAGAATAGGCCAGATTGCTTCGATCCCCTTGGAAGTCCAGACTGGCAAAATCGGTCACGCGTCTGAGTTCCCGGTCGAAGCGATAGGATCGGGCTTGAAAGTTTTCACGCAGCTCGCTCAGCCAGGAGGCCTCTGTTCCGGCCAGTCTTCCTTTTAGAATTTCCCCCCGGCTCTCTTCTTGCCCGATGTCGCTTAGCTGCATACCTTGACTGTTATCCGCAACCACTGCTACGATATTGGCTCCTTTAGCGGGACGCTCTCCGGTCCAATGGGGGTCTAGTAGGCAAAGGAGCAAAAGAACAATTCCCAAAGTGCGTAGTGAAAAGCCAAGGGCGTACCCTTTGATGAGTCGGCCCTCGCTTTTCCAGGCGAAATAGGAAGAACCTAGCAGGGCGATGCCGACCAGAATAGACACCCACCACCAACTATCTCCGTTTAAGGTGATCGCTCCTATCATAACGTTGAGCACGCGGATGCGTGAGGGTAAGGAGGACCGGCACGATCCTTCGGTTGTTTAGGCGTTTGCGGAGGACCGGGCCGGTCCTCCCTACCTTCATCGGCAGACCGCTGGGTCGTGAGCTTATTTCTCGCCAAGAGATTCATAGTATTTTCTCACGGATTCTTGATAGGCACGCGGCACTGGATCGCGATCGATGGGCTGGAGGGCATTCGGATCTTCGTAGCGTGCGAGCTCCTGGGCTACCCAAGTACGAGCGTCGTTGAGGGGAGCAATGATGCCATCATTAACAACGCCCCACTTTGGCTCCGATCCGTGCCGTCGAAACTCCGCCCGAATACGCTCCGCTTCTTCGCGAGCTTGAGAAAGTCGCTGGCGAATATCCGGCTGATCCACGAGTTCCTCGACCGTACGGAGCCGCTCGGCCCAGTCGTTGAAGCCTCTGCCAGTGAGAGGAGACTCGTTTCCAGGATTACTTGAAAACTCGCGAAGAAAATCGTCTAGGGCAGAAGCGATGTCACTACCGCCATACCCGCCACCACGGCCACCAATGGGAGATCCGCCTCCTTGGGAGCCGGGTTGTCGGCCTTGTCCCGGTTGGTTGCTACCTGGACTCTGTCCGGGTTGCTGCCCTCGGCCACTGTTGGGTTGTTGGGTGACTGATTGTCCAGACTGCCCCGGTTGCTGCCCCTTTCCGCCTGCTTCGCCGCCAGGAGAACGCCCGGGCTGCTTTCCTTGACCCTCGTTCGGTTGCTGGGCGAGAGACTGCCCGGGCTCTTGACCGAGTTGACCGGATCCAGGTTGTTGTCCTGGTTGATCGGAGGGTTGTTGCCTAGGCTGATTGTTTTCCGGTCTGCCTTGTTGATAGGATCCAGGCTCGCCGGCGTCGGCTATTGACTGGCCCGGATTTTCCTCAATTGAATCCAGAATCTGGATACTGTACCCTCTTTGACCTTCTTCCTGACCCGGTTGAACTCCTTCTTGTTCGCCATTATCGGCTTGAAGATCGCGAGAAAGCGAATCGAGTTCCTCCTGGGCAAATCTAAGGGAAGTCGCTTCATCCCCTAGGACACTGCTCGCGGCCTGTTCGACGTTCTGCTGCAGTTCGTCGAAGCTACGCTGCAACTCCGGTTGCATGCTCTGGGTTTGTTCGACGAATCCTTGGCGCAACATTTCGGAACTCGTTTGCAGTTGATCGTTGATTTCGCTTTGACTTTGCTCGCGGAGGAGGTCGTAGAGCTCTCGATGGAGCTTCTGTTCACTGAATTCAGATGCCTCAGTGACCTCTCTCAAATCTCTCATCAGCGAACCGAGTCTCTCCTGCTGTTTAGCGATGCGTTCTGCGATTTCCTCGCGGTCCTCTGAATTGTCCAAGCGAGGGCCACCCTCCTGGTCTAGGTTTTCGACAGCTTCGCTAATGTTTCGCTGGTTTTCTGCCAAATCTCGAGCCGTCTTTCTCGCTTCGCGAAGTTGCTCGGTGAATTGGCTGGAAGTTTCATTTCTGAAATCCTCTCTGAGATCCTCCAAATTTTCCTGGGCACGTGTGCCGGTGGCGAGGGCTTGAGAGATCTGCTCGTTGCGCAGTGACTCGCCGATTTCGCGCATTTCTTCACGAGCTTGATCGAGTTGCTGACGTGCCTCGCGGTTGTTCTCATTTGACTGAAGTCGGTCCATCCGTTGTCGCGTCTCGTCGACATCGGCCAGCATTTGCTGCTGTTCCCCCTCTAGGCGCTTTAGCTCGCGACGAATCCTTTCGCGCTCCTCTTCATCTTTAGCCTGAGCGATCGCGGTTTGGAGTTCCTGCAGGCGCTTGTTGATATCCTCCTGGCGACGGGCTAATTGACTGAGTTTGCTCAGCACTTGTAGTTGCTCCTTTTGTTCGGGAGATGTCAGGCTCTGTGCTTGGCTGGCGGTCTCATACCGGTTCTCCTCTTGGCGAAAATCCAGTTGATCGAGTTGTCGCTGGTTGCGTGATTGGCCTCCTCCGCCACCACCCGCTTGGCGAGATCGTGATACGTTGAATTCCTTGGGCTGTATACGGAGCAGAGCTTGAGTGGCTCCCTGCGCGTTCGAAGCAGCCTTGTCCAAGGGATCCTCAACTCCATCGATGATAACGGTGTCCAATGAGATGAGGACGTTCTCCATAAGGGAACCCGCCAACTCTGCAGCCGTTTTCGCCTTCTCTTCTTCAAGCCTCTCCTTCAATGCCTCGAGCTCTTGTAATGCTTCTGTTTGCGACTCGTTGATGACCTTCGCGTCTTCTATAAACGAATCGTCGGAAAGACTGCGCTGCTTCAATTTCCAGAGCGCGATCGTGATCTGGCGTTGAGTCTCAATCAACTCCTCTCCTTGATTCCCTTGTTGCTGTTGTCCTTGAGCGCCCGCACTTTCATTTTCGCGAAAGATTTCGTCCAAAGACCTGACCTCGGCGAAATAAAGATCGCTGGTAGACCGGCGTGATTCCCCGTCGGGGCCATAATCATCGGCCCAAGCCCACCATGACAGAAGGTCATCTGCTGCTACGGACTGTTCTTCTAAATAGAGAATGGTCTCAAAATCCGAGTCTAGATCGAGCGTGTTCTTGTCGGCCGAAGAAAGGTAAACGGGTGGCTCTGTTCCAATACTAAAAGCAAGTCCATAGTCGAGTAGCCCAAAGTCGTCTCTCGCCTCTGCCTCCAAGGCGATCTCCTCAATGGGGGAGACCCGCTGGTCGCCCCGCGGAAATGCGATTGACAGTTCAGGCTTTTTGTTGGGAAGAGCCTCGATTCGTATATCGGGAGGAAAAGGGTTTTTCCGTCCCTTTTCATCACTGAGTTCTAGTGCCATTCGAAGCGAATCTTCCACGATAAGTGAAGTTTCAAACCGCGTACTTTCTGGATTGGCCGCTTCAAGAAGGACTTCCTGGCCGTCGCGACCGACCAATTTCGCTACTTCGATCGGCTTGTTCGTTTTAAAAGAGTAGGTGAGATGGGTTCCTTCGACCGCGCTGATGCGTCGCGTGTCTTCGACGAGCCGATCGGGTATTTGGGTATAGTCTGGGAAATCCAGATTCGCATCTGCCTGTATCAGAGCAGGAAGCTCAAAGATTTCTATTTTGTAGGCCTCTGAATCTCTCCCGTCGACCGCGACATGGTAACGGAGATCGGAGTCCACTTTGCGTAGGGAGTGAACAAATACAGGATCCGAAAGGCTTTGGCCCATGATGTTTCGGGTAGAGTTCCCGTTAGGGAACAAGGTGACGAGCTCTACATCTTTAGGGAGGGACTCGCCTTCGAATCGAGCCGTGATGACCACGGTCGAACCTCGTTCCGCTTCAGTGTCGCCTGGACTGACAGTGAGCGAAGCAGTTGATGAAATGACCCTCAGACGCTCGGTTTGCTTAGGCTCTACGAGGAAGGCCACGACAAGTAGACCCCATATGGGCAAAGTAGCGGCCAGATTTCTGAAGAGATACTTTTTATAGTCTTCCGTGCCTACTTGCTGCCACGAGTTGATGGTGTTGTGGTCGAGTATTTCATCGATCAGTTTTCCCTGCAGAAAGTTTAGAGGTCCGCGGCGATAGTCGCCTTGTTCCATAGCTGTAGACAACGCTTGCTTAAGAGAAGGGTTTACGGATTCGATCGCCTGGGCGGCCGCGATGTAGTCCAAGGGTGTGCGATTCGACTCGCTGCGATTCAAGAAGAGCGTGCCTGCGATGATAGTCAAAATCCCAACGATCAAAAGCGTGGCGAGGACCGAAACGAGGTAGGCACTCACGATTAAAGCGAGTGCAATCGTGAACGCGATGAGCCATCGGCGTGATTGCCGCTTCATCAAGCGGGTCGATCGAATCCGTTTGGCGACTTCGTGGGTTTCTCCTCTCAGCCTTGGGTCAGCGTGTGAACCAATCGCTTCTATGAGCACTGTTTGCTTAGGCTTCATACGGCAACGGTGTCCTCTCTATTTTGAAGTTTTAGGGCAATCAGGCTCTCAGTTGCGAGAAGGATGGCGACGAAGATGATGACCCAACGCCAAATCTGTTGCTGGCTCTCCAGTTCGACAGCGTTTTGAGTTCGGAGTTCAGCTTCGGTCGGGATCTTAGATTCCGCGAGTGATGAGGATCCTCCCAACGGTGCTCCTAGTCGTTCCCAATCCTCGAAAGCGTGGGTTTCCCATTCACTCTCTTCCGAGGAAATTTGTAAGGCAATCCAGCGGTCGGATCTCCCATCGCGTAGCCGGTAGAGGCCCGGTAGAGCTGGGGTTTCGCTTGAGGAGACATCCGCGTCTAGGAGTTGCCAGCTCGCGGTAGGGGAACTGAATTGGGAACGGACGGCATCAATGCTTACGACGCTGGGCTGATCCGGTCCACCGGCGGCCCTCTCGAAAAGCCTCTGAAGCCAAGGCACAAATTTGGTGGAAAGGACCCATTGGCTGTACTTAGGCGCCCAGTCACCCACCCAAATGGTAAGTGTACCGGTTCCAATGGACACTTCTAGTATCGCTGGGGATTCGTCATCGTATTGGGCGATCGCGACGGCGTTCGAGTCTTCCGGAAGGCGAACGGTATGAGTATGCCAGAATCGAATACGGGAAAAATCGCTGAAACGAGGATCGGCAAAAAGGTTGAAGGAAGGGTGTTGGAAATCGATTGTCCCCAATCGAGAGTCAGTTGGGTTCTCCGTCCCGGCTCTCCATCCATTTTCCCCTAGTAGGGATGCGGCGACTTCAATACGATCCGGATGGTCGAGGAGAAGCAGGCCGTGTGAACCCTCGGAAATTCTAGATCTAACTGAGGCGACTGAATTCTTATCCAGAACGGAATCTATTAGAATAAATGGTGCCGCGCGATTTTCTTCGTCATCGACCCTGTCAGGAGTTCCAAAATTAACAATTGGGTCCTCCCATCCCAATGTGGCGCGCTTAATGTAGAAGGCTGCCTGATTCGGATTGTCCGCGTTCTCAATCTCGCCGAAGTAGTGCAAGCCTATGGGCCTAGGCCTTTCTTCGGCTACGAAAAGGGTGTTGTCAAAGCTGTCAGAGTCGCCACTTAGAGACACTTTGAATGGACCCTCCATGCCGGCAGGAACGTCTAGAAGAACGAGTTTTTTGTCACCAGAATTAGAGTACAACTTGGTTGGTTTGGCGAGTTCGGCTCTTGAGGTCGCATTAGACAGTGATAGAGCGAGTTCGGGATCGTCAGTTTTTCCGGAACCTTGAACGCCGATTCGCATTTTTCTTTGATCTCCCTTGCCTGTCCAGCCAAGCCAATAAATGCCGACATTGCCAGAGTGATTTCCTGAAATAGTTTTAATCTCAAACTGGCACTCCTCCGGCCATTCGCGACCTGCTATCCCGGCGATGCGAGCGGACTTCTGCAGGTCAGAAAGAAGCACAATGCGTTTCTTGGAGGTTGCGGCGGCGCCTTCATCCACCTGTTCGAGTTCAGCCAACGCCAACTCGATAGCATCATCCAGCTGGCTTGAGCCCCAACTCGGTTTCATTTCTGAGAGTAGGGCTTTTGCGAGTGTTTGGCGTTCGTTTGGTGGCCATTCGCTCCATCGATCAAACGGAAGTTTCAATCGGGCATTCGAAGCGACGGAAATGATTGATAGCTGATCCTGGCTCTCTAGATCCTCTATGTAGGATTCCGCTTGTTGGATCGCGTTAGTCCAGGCCCCTTCACGCTGCATGCTCGCGCTGCTATCTAAGATGAGAACGAGTGTATTCGGAGGAGGGACATTTGGGGTGACTGGTAGGTTTGATTCGATGAATGGGCGGGCAAAGGCTAGGGCGAGTAGAGCAACGACGAGGCAGCGTAATGCCAGAAGCCATGGGTTTTGAATGCGGCTTTTCCGTTCTAGGAGCGGGGGGGACTCTTTCAGGAACTGAGTTGCCGAAAAGCGGATACGGTCTCTAGTCGCCCTGCGTATAAGGTGAAATATGATGGGTCCCGCAATAAGGGCTACACCGGCCAAAAACCATGGAGACAGGAGGTTCATAGGCCGACTCGTCCTTTCAGTGGCTGGCGTCTGAGAAGATCAATCAGAACGAAGTCCAGAGGCTTGTTTGTGGGAGCGATGAGATGACGAATGCCCCTCATTTCCAGTGTGCGGCTTATCGTTAACTGGTGCGCTTCGAAGCTCGCTTTGTAGGCACTGCGGGCTTCATTGGGATCGATGTAGATCTGTTCTGCCGTTTCGAGGTCTTCCCATTGGGATGCTTTACCGAATTCCAGATCGAGCTCGGCGGAATCGAGTATCTGAATCGCTCGTACATCGTGCCCGGCGGCGATTAATTGGCCCATTGACTTCTCCCATTCCTCCGGTGGTGAAAGGAAATCGGAAATGACGATAATGAGGCTCCGTTTCGGAGTCAGCTTGCCAATCTGGTCGAGCCCATTGCCAAGGTTGGTTTCTTTACCCTCAGAATCCATGCTGAGAAGAGAAAGCAATCTCTTGAACTGGCCCGGCCGCCATCGAGCAGGTAAAAATTGATGAAGATCGCGGTCGATCAGTCCCAGCCCAAAAACGTCTCGCTGCTGTAGGAGAAAGTAGCTGAGTGTCGCTGCCAAGGTTCGTGCGTATTCCGCCTTGGATGCTTCGCCCGATGTGAATTTCATGGACCGGCTCGTATCCACTAAAATCATGCAGCGAAGATTGGTTTCGTCCTCGAATTTTTTGATGAACTCCTGATCCGTTCTACCGAGGACTTTCCAGTCTAAGTAGCGCAAGTCGTCGCCCGGTGAGTAGTTTCGGTATTCCGTAAACTCCACCGAGAAACCTTCCAGCGGGCTGCGATGAAGTCCTGACCATAGACCTTCCACTGCGACACGCGCCCGAAGCTCCAAGTCGCGGATGGCGAAGAGGGCGGCGGGATCGATACCGATTGTGTTAGCGGTGGACATTTAGAATGAAGGCAATTGGGAAAATCTCGATTACGACTGCATATGCTCGATGAGTTTCTGGGTCACGGTTTCAATCGTTTCGCTTTCCGCTTCCGCCCGGTAGTTGAGTAAGATGCGGTGACGCAGTACTGGAGGAGCCAGCCTGACGATGTCGTCTTTGGTCACGTGGGCCCGGGATTGCCAGAGAGCCAATGCCTTCCCAGCGAGGATTAGACCTTGGGCGGCGCGGGTGCCGGCACCCCAACTGACCCAGGCTTTGACGAAATCAGGCGATTCTAGGTTTTTAGGACGAGACGCGGCAACCAGTTTTACGGCGAAGGCGATCACTTCGTCGGAAACGGGAACCTTGCGAACTAGGTGTTGAAACTCGATGATGTCTTCTGCTGAAAAGATCGACTCAATGGGATCGTGCTCTTTTGAGGTGGTTTGTTTCACGACTGCGATTTCATCCGCTTCGGGAAGGTAATCGATAAGGACGTTAAAAAGAAAGCGGTCGAGCTGCGCTTCGGGAAGCGGGTAGGTGCCTTCCATTTCAACTGGATTTTGGGTAGCGAGGACGAAAAAGGGTTCCGACAAAGTGTGGCGAGTCCCGGCGGCCGTCACTTGGTGCTCTTGCATGGCCTCGAGGAGGGCGGACTGCGTTTTTGGCGGAGTACGGTTTATTTCATCCGCCAAAAGCATATTGGTGAAAATCGGACCTTTTGAGAAAACCAGCTTCCTTCCCTCTGGGGTATTATTGAGGATTTCCGTCCCCGTTATGTCGGCAGGCATCAAATCAGGGGTGAACTGGATTCTTTGGAAATCCAGCCGGAACACCTTGGCGACAGACTTGACTAGAAGCGTTTTCGCGAGGCCGGGAGCACCCGTGATCAGACAGTGCCCACCAGAAATTAAAGCCAACAGCAATTGCTCGACGACTTCCTCTTGTCCGATGATGGCTTTGCCGAGTTCCGTCTCGACTCTTTTCCTGCCCTCTTGCAGTCGATTAAATGCGTTTTCCTGCTCCTCTGTGGTTTCTAGTAATGACATAAAATTGGTTTCGTTGGTTAAGGTTTAAGAAATTGAATACACTAGTGGGTCATGGCGTAAAAAATAATATTGATGCCCATTGGGTAGGCTCTTTTCTCCGCAAATTCTCTGAAGTACCATTCGTCCTCACCTTCCCTTTCCCACCCGTCACCTAGATCGGTGTTGTGGCAAATGATGCACATGATGCGCCCGTCGTCGTCAAAGATGGCCTTGTAGTGCACTTCTTCCGTCCCATATCCCTGATGGCTGACGATGCCGTATCCACTTCTGTAGGCCTGAACGGCGTGCCCAACGCTGGGCACTTGAGGCTTTTCCTCTAGGTCAAAGACCATATGGAAAATTGGGTGGTCAATAGATAGCTCGACGGGCTCGCGATCAGGAAAAACACGTTTCATCTCGTAGTAGAAATTGTCATACTCGTCGTCACCCCAAAAATCGTCTACCATGAGGAAACCGCCATTGATTAGGTATTTCCGAAGGGCCGTCACTTCGTCATCCATGAAAATCAGGCGACCCGGCTCGATGATGTAGAGAAAAGGATAGTTGAACAAATCCTCTTGAGTGAGCTCGACTACAACGGAGTCTGGGTTCACTTTCAGGCTGGTCATCTGCTGGAGTCGAAAAGCGAAATTGAGTTCCGCATCGGGGTAGTCTGTAGCCCATCCGCCACGTCCCCAGCCCCGTCCGCGGCCTCCCCATCCGC
>CEPA01169761.1_pt1 | contig 39221 bp, 35 predicted proteins | sample 356241 | NCBI WGS metagenome assembly CEPA01 (sample SAMEA2620542, study PRJEB7988) | marine metagenome | biome: marine biome (ENVO:00000447); feature: surface water layer (ENVO:00002042); material: "saline water (ENVO:00002010), including plankton (ENVO:xxxxxxxx)" | depth 5 m
GTAGGAGTCTTTGACAAAAAAAAGCAGATCGGCTGAGACACTCGATAAGACTTGCACGCCGCGATCATCCGCCCGCCGCCCGATCGACCCGCCCCGCCCGCTCGATCGATGTCAGAGTCTACGGCAGACTCCGACACTCTCGGCCCAGCGATCATGACCCCCACCCCCCTCGGATTTTGGGGCAGAATTGTGGCCCCCACCTGCGGATTCGGGTGCAAAAGCTCACCGCTTAACGCGCGTGCGCGCGCGCACCTGGGCGCGCGTTAAGTAGCCTGGGGGGACGGGGGGTCTCGCCGCGAAAATGCGTAACGATAGAGGGCAACACAAATTTCTCCGCCAAACATTTCGACCCAAAATCAACGGTACGCGGATAACGGTCCCCGGTTGGGATGAGGGATGGCAGAGATGATCATCGACGAGACTTAGCACCCGAACACTTCCACCGCTTCCTCGAAAGTCGTAGTGGAGAGTTGGGGTCTTTGGCAGCTTTTGGCGATCGCTTCATCTGCCCCAGTGATCGAGCGCAATACGAATCGCCCTTGGAAGTACCTGGTCGGACTCGAGGTCCGCCGCCTTTCGCCTTGCCTGCCTGCCCGTACGACACCTTGCGGGTTCGCCCGGTCTTTGGATTCTTGACGAGCTTGACCCGTGCCTTGCCTCGCGCTGGCTTTGCCATCTATCGCTTCCTCGCTGGTATCGCATGCCTGCCGGCCAACGCGAGCAACAGGCTCACATCCGGCTCCGGCAGCAAAAAGTGTTCTGGTGAGTCGAACAACGGCTCGACATCGATCGGATCAAATTGACGCAACGCTGGCGTCAATGGCGGAACTTCCGCCAGGAAGATGCTAGGGGGGGTTTGGGGGGGAGAAGGCCACTTGCGTGGCTTCTCAGCCCCCCGAGCAATCAACCCAGGGGTTGACTCTCCGAAACTCACGGCGTCCGTCAGAGGCGACTCAGGGACGATTGAGAGTATTTCTAGTGCCTTGTCAAAGACTTCTTTGCCGACGATGGTGGTCATGACGACCAGCACCATGGTCACACGTTGGTAGTGGGACTCGAGTTTCTTGTATCGATCTTCGCAGCACGAAAGCTGCTTCTCCTCTTTCTTTCGTCGCTCTTCGCACTTGGGGCAGGTCACTTCCGCCCTTTCCAGTTGACACGACCTGGTCCGGTCTTCCGTTTGGCGACGGACTTCTTGCACTGGGCCATGGTTGGCCGGCATGCTGGGTACGGGCGCTTCGACCCCGTGGCCGACTTTCGCCCGCAGGGCTTGCCGGTCTTGCAGTCGACCCACCCCTTGCCCTTGTTCTGACCGAACCAGGTTTTGAGGCTGTTGGATTTACGCTTCGCCATTACTTCTTCTTCTTCTTACCGCCGGTTCCCCAGTTCTTCGCACCGACTTTTCGGCACTTCACCAGAGCGCCAGAGGCGTAAGCTGATGGCCACTTCTTGTATCGAGATTTGACCTTGTGATAGCAGGCGTCTTTCTTAGCCACGGCGTGCCTTCTTTCGAGGTTTGGTCGCCTTCCGCCGGGCGGAGGGCGCTCGCTTGGTGGTTTTCACGTTCCGCTTCTTGGCGGCTGCGAACTCACATCGACCTGCGCCGTGCATTGCCAGCCTTCTTTGCAACTTTCTTCTTCTTCTTAGCAGCGCGTGCCGCAGCCATACCAGCCTTGGTGTAGGGGTACTTCTTTCCGTTTACTTTTGGCATGAGAATCCTCAGTGTTGAATGAATCTTGGGGGTGGCGCGCATGCGAGACCCATTGCCTCGTAATGCTCACGGAGTGCCTGCTCTTTGGCATCCGCTCTTCTTCTCTCCGCAGTGAGCTGGGGGTCGACGCCCATCGACTCTTGCCACATCTTGACGCACATGGCAAGTGCTTCGATCTCGTCATCGTGCTTCAGACAGTTGCGTTCTCGGGTGAGTCGCGTGTACTGGCGCTGAAACTCCTGATCCGTGGCGATCGCCGGCGGAATGATCAGCCGGTGTTGGTTCGTGATCGGCTCCAAGGCGGACAGAATCCGCACTTCCTTCTGGCCGGCAACCCGAACCGTGTTGATTGACGCTCCCCAATCGTCGTCAAACAGTCGATGGATGTATGGCTGGAACAACTCCACGAACATCCCCTGGCCGAAGTTGTCTTCGACGAAGATCTCGCGTACACCGTGCCGCTTAGCCTCGTTCGCCAGCGAAGACAGCACGCCAGAGGAGTAGCCTCCCTCGAGGCCAGACAGCCGCAGGACGTGCAGGTATCCATTCAACTCGCCAATGATGGCGAACGCAGTCTTATCAGCGCCTCGGCCAGACGGGTCGACCCACATCTTGACGCCCGTGTACTCGGACCAGTCGTCGGAATACATGATTGGCGAGTGGAACCCGTCCGAACCAAAGCCCAAGCTGGGGATCTCCTCCATCCGGGTCGAAGATCCGTACTTGTCAGTCATCCCCCACGCCACCGTCATGGGCGCTGAACTGGTTTCGGTGTGCATGCAGACCAGGTCCGCCAACTTGAGCGGGTACTCGAGACCATCAGTCAGCTTGGTCATGAGCATGTACTGCATGGCAAACAGAGATCGACCCTCAGAAGCCTCACGCTCGGTCAGTTCTTGATCATCAAACCGTGCCGGCCAGATGGGCGTCCCAGGCTTCATGCCGTCGTACATCAACTCTTGGATCTCAGGAGCCAAGTCGTCGGTCTGCTCACTTTCCTGCGGGACTCTGGCGGGGTAGCACTGGAACTTGTAGCCCGCGTCCATCATCTTGTCGTACAACGACTCTTGGTGGAACGGCGTTCCTAGGAAGATTACGTCACCGCCAGGAATGATGATGTTGTCCAACTCGGTGACTTCGTTCCGAAGACGCTCTCGCATCTCGTAGGTCATCGAGTTCTGCATCGATTCGATGTCGTCACCGATGATTAGGCTTGCCCGAGACCCAGTGATCTGGCCCGTGATGGAGGCAGCGGTGAATGACGGCGTCCGGTCGTTGTCCGAAGTGCCGATATCGAACTTGGTGGCGCTGTCCCGCTGCCCACCTTTGCGGTCGGGGGTCATGTGCTGGAGCCATGGCACTTGGCCAATCCACTTTCGCACCATGTACAGGGAGTCTTTGGAGTGCTTTTCTGACTTGGAGATCACCAGCACCCGCTCGTTGGGGTTCCTGAAGAGACGCCAGGTGGCGTAGCCCAAAGTTACAAACGTCTTCGACGCCCCACGGAACGCGCGTATCCCCCGCCGGCGTGGCCCGTCTTGGAGGAACCTCGCGATCCACCTCTGGTGTTCTGCGATCGGCGGTAGTCCGATCTCGGCCCAGAGCGTTTCGAGGAAGAACTCGAAGTCGTTCGCAAGTTTTGAGATGAGTTCACGGGCCTTCTCCTCTTGGTTCATCGTCGGGTCCGAAGCCTTCCAGCAGTTCCAGCCAACCGATCACGGCCACATGGTTTGTTTGCGTATAACCCCTTGGGGAATGTGAGTACCACTGTCAACGCGCCACCATTGTCCAGACTGGCAAAAGTACTAGCAAAACCAGTTGCCGTATGGTCTCTAACAACCATAGTTATTCTGGGAACAGGACCGGCTAAGTCGTCCCCAACGTAATTTTCAATTGTTGGATGCCTCGTATCACCATCGACTGTGGAATCTCCAGGCGAAGCGCCATCTGGTGGAACATTATTTGATGTAGATCCTGGGAAAATCACTTGACCCGTAAAGTTGCCAAAAACATGGTCTCGTAAGGCAGCGTAAATTTCCACGAATGGATTGCACTCTTGGAACACTTTCCCAGTCTTGTACTGATTTTGGCCTCTCATTATGAATTCAAGAGTTATTTTCGTCTGATCAGCTTCTTCTAAATCTCCAAGGAAGTTTCCAAAAGTTCCTGAGTTGATTACTGAGAGAAACAAACCAGCGCTAGCACCGGGGAAATCAGAAGCAAACTTTCCATCGATTGTGTCATTTGGGTGAAACAATTCTCTCTTGTTGTTGCTGAGATTTCTGGTGACTTGTCCATCCAGTCGAACACATGGATCGCAATTGACATCTACATATTGGAGCAAAGTCTTGGTATCGATGCCGCTGGTATCTCCAGTTGCAACTGCCATTAGTCAGCCCTCACTACTTGATATTTGATGTTGGTTCCTTCGCGGTAGAACCGCAGCCATTGAGCGCCGATGGGCTTCGGTGGCCCACCACGTTCAATATGCCATCCGCCAAACCCATCGCCGTATTCGTCTTTGTATGTCCCGCACCGAACGTGCGTCTGCTCGTCCATGAAAACTTCTCCGTTGTTGGCCAGACGCTCACGGGCGATCGGGACTTGCCACTGGTCGTGCGTGTGACCAGACACGACCAGGTGGGCGTCCGGCAGGAACACGCTCATCCGGTTGGTCTGGATGACGCCACGGGTCACAGGCCCGCCGCCTCCAGAGCCGTGGAAGTATTTCAGGTTGATCCTGATCTTGGAAGTGTTGGTCCGCTTGAAGATGAACCGAACCCAGCCGCCATATCCGCCGGCATGGACCTGCTCCCCCGTCGTCGTCTTCAGAGCTTGAGTCAGCCGCTCCGTCAGATCCGTTTCGTGACGTTTGCAGATCGCGGTTTCGTGGTTGCCCCGCCCGATCAGCACAAACTGCCTGGCGTACGGGCTGTAAAAGTCGGTCGCGACCTCGACCAATCGGTCCAGGTACTGCCCATACTGGTACTCCTCTCGCAACGCCGACCGATCGGCCCGCTTGTCCCACTTGCCCTGCATGGCGCAGAACAGGTCGCCAACGTCGATGATGCCAGCCCCACGTTCCACGCACTGATCCAAGTGCTTCTTTTCTAGATCCCAGTCCGTGTGTGCGTTGTCGTGATGCCTGTCCGAAGAGAGCAAGAACCACTGCTCGAATTTGGGCGAGTGTGCGTCGATATGAACATTCATCACCGTTCGAGAAACGGGATCCAGTGAAAAGTTCATCCCACAATCTCTTTGTCATCCGCAGGTTGCAAATATCTGATGGCAACAATCGCGACCCTGGGGATCGTGATCACATAATCGTAAGTCTCTAACTGAGGCTTGATTGCACCTGCGATGGTTATGTGGTCCTCGGCGTCCGCCACCAAGAAACCAGCTTGGAAGATCCTTTGTGGCTCAGGCAACTCGTATGCGGTGATATCAGAGTTGGGTACTGGCTCACAACTGTCGACCCAGTCGACAAATACGAAGGGGTAGCCTTCGCTTCGGGTGTCTTCCATGAATGCTCCTATGCCGTAGCGGCATCGTCAGAGTCGTCTAAATCGTGAAGTTTGAAGCCGGTCTTGGACATCTGCTCAACGATGTTGGCAATCGGGCTTCCCTGAGTTGGGACCGACGTGACACCGCAATCTTTGAGCCGCTGGCGAATGACCTGAAGGTCTGCCGCCGATGCCTCAACCTGCTGCACCTCGCCGTTTTTGTCCATTATCCGGCGACCCTCACGCAGAATCTTGAGGAGCGCTTGGTCAAACTCATTTCCCATGTTGTCGATGGTCATTGGTCAAGACCTCCAATCAGTGCTTCGAGTCTGCGGTTCACTTGCTCTCTGGCATTACTAGATCGTCTACGCAGCGGCGAACCTTCAGGAGTGTTGGTTTGGATGTTTTGATCCAAAGCGTCAATTTGCTGTTGCTTCAGTTCGAGCCAAGCAGCCTTAAGTTTTGGGTTTTCTTCAAGAGTCGTTGCCCAAGCCAGTTGACGGAAGCCCGAAACGATTGATTTGATGCTGTCCGCTGGCATCTTGCCAGTTACAGGATCTGGGTCAAATCTCATAAATCCTGGGGCTTTCTTGTCCATCTCATCAATAAAGAGTTGCAGAGTGCTTCTGAGGCTTACTGGGCCTTTTGGTGATGGGTATGTTTTCGTCATGTTCCGCATCCACTGGTCGTAGGCGCTGAACTCTCCCACGGTGGCTGGGATCTCTCGAAGGTCCAGCACGCCGAGGTAAACAGGTTTGGGTGGCCGAAGAATCACGCCAGCTCGATCGAGTTCTTTCAAGATCGGATCGTCAGTCATCAGAGACAACTTGCTGACGTTGACCCTGTTGTTGAAGTTTGCCGGAATGCCAAGCAGCGAGGCATCCATCGAAGTCTCGGTCATGGCTCGAACAGGCTCGCCCAAAGCGTTGTACTTCGGTGGGATGCCTTCGTTCAGATTTCCAAACATCGCGGTCTTGCCACGCAAGAAGTCGAGGTAGGTTCGATAGTCTCGGACGATTGGGTCTCTCGCCATGGAGATCTGAGCCTGAGCTGACGCAAATGGTATGAAGCCTTGAGTTTGGTTCCGCAAGAAGTTCTCCAGCATTCTTGGGTCTGAGTCCTGCATGACCTTCGCCAGGTTTGAAATGCCTTGAATGTATGGCTTTTCGTGCATCTGAGCGCCAAAAGTGTGAATCATCGATGAGATAAATGCCGCACCTTCGTTGTCTGAAAGATTGTCAGCCTGATCCTCGAGGTACTCGAAAGTGTCAGCAGCCATAGCCAAGTACTGAGCCAAGGGATCCCACCCCGTGTAGGACAGGTACTTGTAGACCGGCTCGCCCTTCTCATCATTGCCAGTCTTGATTCGGAATGAGTATGGTTGCCAACCAGTTTCTCGAAGCTGTGCGCGTTCGGTGAAGTCCATTGGACCACCGCCAGTCAAACCAACCTCTTCGTCTTGGGCGATGTCGTATGCAAACAACGCAAAGCCAGTGCCAAAGATTTGTCGACCGCGTGCCTCGGCAATACGTCTTGGGTCACCCGAAGCCAAGTCAGCCATGGTGTCTCTGTGAACATTGAAAAGAGCATTGTCTCTCGAAAGAGTAAACCCTTTGCCGCCTACCAGTCTGGTTGATCTGTTGGCAAGTTCAGCCAGCACGTTGGTCGGGGCCATTGAGAAGAACTTCTCTTGGATCTTCCAAGGTGTTCGGAAGAATGGCACAATGAATCGCAGAGTGCCGCCCATGAAGTTGTCAAGGAAAGCCTGAATCTGTTTGCCAACGGGGCCAAGTTCACCCTGGAACACCGCACGGGTCGCGTAGTCCTTCCCGTATCCCACGTTCCTGCTGTGAGTATCGGTGTGTTCCGTGTTGTAATAGTCTTGGATTGCCTTGATTCTGTCGACTTCATTGTCGATCGCAGCGATCTCTGGTCTGTTAACAGCCTCATCAATGATGGCGTAACCGTCACGAAGTCGACCGTCACGAATGACATTGTCCACTTCATTCTCAACCAGTCGAGAAATGTCCGATCGGTTCTGTGCGATGTAAGACTGCCGTTGCAGGCTGGTTGGTTCTGGCGGCAAGTCACCGCGATCGATCGCAGCTTTGATAACTCGCTCTTGAACTTCTGGCATGAACTTCTGGGACAGAGCAACCCTGGCGCTCATTTGACGGAAGAACTCGTCAAACGTCATGATCGCGCGAGATGGAGTGCGAACAATTGCACCAACTCCATTCACAGCACCACGAATCAGTGGGTTGCTCGAATCTGATCGAATGGCTGGTCCACTGGTCGCGTCGTCCAAGTGAGTGCCTGGCATAAGCGTGGCCTCGCCAGTCTTGAGTGTACGAACCATGTATTCAAATGAAGCAGCAAGTGATTGACGAGCGTAGCCAATAGCGTTCAGTTGCTCACGAATGACTTGCGTGCCGCCAGTGATGTTTCCGGTGGCAATCATTCCCATAGCCCCCATCGTCTTGCTCAAAGAGTCGACGGTTTGGTTGAGCATTGGCGAGAACACACTGAGAGTGAAGAACGTCTTTGGCCCTGAAAGCAAGTTGTTGACGTAGTACTCTCGAATCATGCTCATCGCACGGTTGTTTGGCTTGCCTCCATTCTTGCCCATCTCGCGAACAACCTTGCCAACGAAGCCCAAGTCATCAGGCAATTCGACTTGAGTCAACGCTTCGGCAAGAGCGTTGCTGTCGCCAATCAAAGCACCTTCGTCCATGCCAAGTGAGACCAAGAATGCGTCAGCAGTTTGGACTGATTGCAACTCGTCAGGAGATGGCAGCTTGACATTCTGCATTGCCACACCAGCACGTCCCCAGTTCGTGCCGGCAGCAGCGACGGAGGATTGGACAACCTGATACTCCAGCGCCGCCCTGTGCATTTCTGCGATCGCCACCTTGTCGCCACCCTTGGCTCGCTTGGCAGCGGACACAAGTGCCTGTGCCTTCATGGCCAGCAGCATGTTTGAAGCCATGACTCTGGAGTCCAAAGCCCCTTGTCCAGTTGTGACTCGCATGTCAACGCCACTGAGCAGTTCGCTCATGGTCTGCTCGATGTCGACATTGTCTCGACCAAGCGCCATGTTCAATCTCTCAATAGCCATTTGGCGCATGGCGTCTACGTTGCGTGGTCGAACCAGAACGTCTCGTTCCATCAGATCACGGGTGAATGCGTTCATGTACGCGATCATTCTGAGAGCATCTTCTGGAGTCTCGGCACTGAACCTTTCAGCCAGTCGTTTGTCGCGAGTCGTGCCAAGGATGTCCTCTGGCTTGACAATCTGAGTCCAGTCCTCGCCAGCGGCCTCTGCCTCTTCGATCTGTTTGATCAACTTGTCGAAGTTGCCCATGCGAACGTACCGACCTGGTGCGTACTTCTGGGGCAAGACATTGTTTGCAAGCAAGTCGTCGAGCATCTTGCCGGCAGTTGCATTCATTTTGACGCCAGCATCCCGAGAGTCCTTCAGAACTTCTCGAGTGTGGGCGGCAGCAAATTCAAATGCATCTTGGACACCTTCCGGCAAGTCACGGTGAAGCTGGCCTCGGGGTCCGCCATCCGCAATCCAAGCCACAAAGTCTTGGGCAAACTTCTCTTCTTGCGCCCGAGTCCAGTTGCCGCCCTTGACGCCGTACTGCTCTTCGACCCGGAGGACAGATTCCTCCTGTACTGGCCCTATGCCTGCTTTGGAGCGTCGTCCGAAGGCGGTGACTCTGATGGCGTGGCCCGCTTCGTGGACGGCTGTTGTGCCATCGGCTGCTCGGTAGAAGCCGAGGAGGGCGACTCCTGCGTCTTGGTCGACAATCGCACGCCCGCCTGGGGTGGCGATTTCTCCGCCCGGTTGCGAAGGGTCTGACTGGTAGAGGGTTTGGTCGCCACCGTCTGTAGGAGGATCCGGTTCTTCTCTCGGGCCTCCGGCGTCTGGGCTTTCCGGCGGTTCAGTGCGGCCTGAAGTTCTTTCGTTCCAGGGTCGTCCGTCCCAAACTTCTCTAGCGACTTCTTCAGCATTTGTTCCAGCATTTCCTAGTACCTTATCAGCTCTTTGTGTGTATTGAAGGCTGTCGCCAATCACGGCAGTGTCGACAGCAATTGGATCGATTCGTGCGACTCCGTCAACCAGAGCAACGTCACGGAATATATCAACATAAAACTCTTCAAACTTTTCAGCCATCCGCAACTTGTATGCGTTTGCGTCTAGCGCCTGCTCTGCTGCACCCCATTCGTATTCGGGGATGAACTGAGTTCGGATTCCAATGATTCGGTCTGCTGATTCTGCGGATCTTGTTGCACCAGGCTGCACGTCCAGAATCGTCTGAAGACCTTCTACCCGCCCGCCCATGCGGCCAATCAATCCAGAAAGTTCTTCTCTCGTCTTCGGTGCGTCAAAGAAGATTTCCAAACCAGGTCGTGCGTTGGGGAACTGGGTCAGCAGTTCGTCGACCGTCATGTCTCTCGGTACAGCTCCAGCCCCAGTAGTTGTGCTGTCAAGAACACGGGAGACAATGACGCTGTCTTGCTCGAACTTCTGTTGCAAATCTGCGGCAGCACGAAGAATGCTTTGCAGTGTTGGTTCTTCCTGCAACGGGTAAACAGTTCGGCCTGTTGCTCTATCAAACTGCTGCTGGCCAGCAAGTCCTCGGAACCTGCCGTATGTGATTTCAGCAGCAATGGAGTCTTCGCCTTCCTTCAGGAACAACCCAGTGTTCTTGCCGACATTGAATCCAAGCACTGTGTCGTCAGCACTCAGGGCAGTTTCAATGATCGAAATCGCTTCTGCGTCGTCCACTGGCAACGCCTGTCGAACTTGCAAGTCTCCGATTTGTCGAGGTGGGTTGTCGGTGACTGTTGATGCACCTAGGGTCACACGTCCAGTCAAATCAGATTGAGCGTTCGCGAGCGTTTGGTCTCCCAAGCCTCTCGCGGTTTCTGCGTTGCCGAAGAATTTGTCAGCCTCAAGGTCGAACGATCCATCAGCGCCAGCGGAGTTCGTCCAACCTCGCTTGCTCCATCGCTCTTTCTCAAGGAACCAAACCATGGCCTGGAGGTCGTCTGGCCTCATGTCCCCAAACTGCTCTGGGTACTTCTCACGAAGACGTGTAGCAATTTCGTCCATGGCTCGTTGGCCAATACCAAACTGGCTTGTGGCAGCACCTGCATCCGAGGTGGCATCCAGCCTGAAGTCAGCAGCCTGATTGGCTGTAGCAAAGTTGCCAGCCACGCCTTGCTCGGCTGCTGGCGGCACAGGCTTTGCTCCTGACATTCGATCAAGGAACCGACCAGCCCACACGTCAATTGTCGCAGCACGACTTACAGCACCTACGCCAGCTCGGCTTCCTTTTCTTGATGCACCCAAGTTCAAAGCGAAGTTGATTGCTTTGGGAGCAGCACCTTCGATAGGGAGTTGAGCGCCACGATATGAGGCTGACTCGACGATTTGGAGCAACGCATCTTGAGTCTCAGTAAGTGAGTCTCCTGCTTTTGCTTTCGTCAGAGCAGACTTCAGATCGTCAACGATGGCTCTGAAGCCCATCCGCTCAAACCTGGCGGGAAGATCCTCAAACCCTTCAAGTCCAATATCAGCCAAAGCCTCTGGGTCGACACGACCATTTTCGTCGAACGGTAGTTTGAGGATTCCGCGTCGGACGTAGTCGTCGACCTGGTCAGGGTCAAAGATGAACCTATCGAATCGGTTGGAGATCCAGTGGCCGGCAAGAGTGTCCATCACCTTTTGAGAGTTGATGCCGTAACGACTGAGTCCAGCTTGGGCGCTGAAGTCAGCGTTGGGAGCCATTCGTCCTCGAGTACCAATGATTGGGTTGCCACCTTCGACCCAGTCTTTGAAAGAGCCGCCGTTGTCCAAGTGGGTGACATAGTCGTTAAGAAGGTCATCAAACGTACCGCGAGAGTACTGCTGCATCACATCAATAGTTGACGCAAAGTTTTCGGCAACCTTTGTTCTAGGAGACAAAGCCCCCAAGAGTTCAGCAAACAGTGGTGCGCTGTTGCCCCATTCCCGGCCAAGACGCTTACGCATGGCCGCATACCAGCCACGAGCATGGAAGATGTTCTGAGCCTGTACGTCGCCAGCCTCAACACGTTGCATCAAGGCATCAATCTCGGCAACGCCGCGTGTTGCAATCTGATCTACCCGAGCGTCTGCTTCAGGTGATCCAAAGCGTACGTTTTTGCCAGTTCTGCTTTTGGGATTCGTGTCCGCAAACGAGTAGGGTCTAGGCGCGAACGCAATGTCCACCTGCGGCAGATCTCGATTCCTAGGGTCAAACTTTCCGACTCCGCCTTCTTTCCACGCGATGAAAGGCGTGGCCCCAGAAGATGGTTCCAGTTTGCTCCACTCCGCCAGCGGGAAGTCCTGTAGGGTCGTGCTAACACGCTCACGAAGTGCTTGCACGTTGGCTTTGGACAATCCGTTTTCTTCAGCGAACGCTTTGATCTGTGCCGTCATCTCCGCAGAAAGTCTGCCTGGCCCTTGGCTTCGTTCGCTTCGTGCAACCGTCTCGGCCATGGTGCGTGGGTCTTGAGATTGGAACAGCACCTGATTTGCTTCGCGACCAAGTTCCTCAGTCACAGTGCCTTGAACAAAGGTTCGGTTTGGGTCGAGCATCTGTGATGATGCACGCCAGGATTCGATAGGCGCTTCACCTGGTCTGCCCAAACTTGTGGTGTAAGCCGCTTGCGCCCACGCTTCTCTTGCAGCAGCAGTTATCTCAGATGAAGGGTACTCTGCCTCTACCTTTGCGAAGATTTCAGCAACAGGCATCTCTGGATTTCTACGGAGAAGTTCTGCTGCCCTCGCGTTTCTTGCGATGTAGTTTGCGACCAAACTGTTGAAAGCCTTTGCGCCTTCTTGGCTCAAGGGCGTGTCTAAGATCTCTGCCGGCAAACCTGTAGTTCCACCTGCTTCGATTCTGTCTCCGCTCACATCCAGAAGTTTTCTTTGCCTTGAGAAATTTCTTGCATCTTGAATGGCCTCGCCCCCAATTCTCCTCAAACCTCTCAAGGTACGGAGGGCAGTTCTCAAAGTGGCATCGGCAGCGAGACCCAGCCCGCCACCTTCAGCCAAACTGCGAAGTCGCGCAGAGTATTCGCCATCCTTTTCGTAAACTTCTTTAGCATCTAAGTTCGCAAGGGTTTCTTCTCCAACACCTAGTTCGCGAAGGAACGTGGTGGCGTTGCCATTCCTTGGGTCAAACGCGGTGAAATCAACAACTGCCCCAACCCCGTATGCCCTAGTAAATCCACCACCAGTTCCTCCTGACATGACAAAGGGAACCATGAACTGAGAGAAACCCTCAGTAAGTGCGAACACAGTGTCAGCAGATCCCTGCCCTTCAGCTCCATAATCAACAGGAGTCAAGGCGGTTTGAGGGTTTGGCAGGTAGTCCAAGTCAGCGCCCATGAAGCTGTACAGGCTGTTGGCAATCGACACATATCCTTTAGTAGCACCACGACGCACGGAATGCAGAAAGCCCATGAAAGAGTTGTCGTACCGCTCGACTGGCATGCCGTCTTCGTTGACATCGTCACCGGCCCAGAATGGCTTGTCGGCAGGGTTGCCCCAGTAGTAGGCGTAGTTGAAAGCACGATCGGCTACGAATCGTCCAGCGGGTGTGTCTTGGATCAAGTTCAGAGTAGAGCCAGGAGCATTCATGAACGCTTCGCGAGCTTCATCTTTTCTGACTTGATCGTCTGGAGTTGCCTCAAGAGTTGGACCAGTTGAAATGTCTTCAGGGTCAAAGATTCGACCATCGGTTTTGACGTTCGGGTTGCTGCGTTCAAACTCAGCGAGCGACTGAGCAAGACGAATCTTGTCGTCCTCTTCTTTTTGCTCACTGGCTTCAAGCGCCCTCGCTTTGGCAACCTCCTCTTGAAGTCGGAGTTCGTCTTCGTTTGGTCCGATGTCAACCAATTCGTCGCTCATGGGTTATTCCTATCCGATTGTGCTTCGCCAGAGAAGAAATAGCCAGCCTCTCCGGCCTCTGGAATGTACAGCTCTCCAAGCCTTTTCAACTCGTCTCGCAATCCTCTATTGAATTCAACAGGGTCAGATTCCAGCAAACTACTGTTTTCTCTGAGCCAAGTTGCGTAGTCATTTCTGAAATCGAACAGCAAACTTCTAAGTTTGAGACGCGCTGCTGCTTCGTCAATATCCCCCCCTAATAATATAGACAATTCACCACCTATACTTTCAACGATGGATTCAGTCCCAGTCCTTGCAACGAAAGTTTGCGCGATGTCTTTTTCTGTTTCTCGAACGTACCGAGACGTTTTGAAGGGAGCAAGTTTCTGTTCCGAATCTCTTGCGGCCAAAATGCTCTTGAAGTCTGCGAACGAAATCTTGCCTTGATCGACAGCGGCCTTGACTTCATTCCTCATAAACTCTCTTTGCGCAACAGGGTCATACAATTCCATCATCTGAAGCACTAGGCCGGCAGCCGTTGCGTCGGTGTCCGCGTTTGTGTCGCCGGCATACTGCTCTTTGAGTTTGAGTTCTTGGTAATCGTTAAAGTAGTCTTTGCCATCGTTACCAAATTTATCGATTAGCACCTGGCGGTATTGGTCTTCGTAGCCATCATTCTTGCTATCTACGTTTCCAACTTTGCCCATCTGAAGCAACTCAAGTGACATCAATCTGGCTTGGTACTTGTTTTCTTTGCGTGCGTCAGCCAACTGTTGTGATTCGGACTCTTCGTCAGGAACCCGTGCAATGGCGTTGCTGACTTCGTTCCAAGCGGGGCTGAACGGTGACACAGTAACTAGCATCTGACTAAGTGCGGTAAGTTTGTCCTCTCGCATAACCGCAGGGTTGGCCGCGTATGTATTGACCGAAACTTTTAAAGCAGTGACCAGCTCAGGATCTTGCTCTGCTTCACCGAAAAATCTTTTGGTTTGAGTCAGTTCAGGCGGTCCCATCAAGGCAGAGACTACTTGGAAAGACATCAACTCTTCAGTGACTGATGCCCCCACGCTTTGAGACAATGCTTCTTTCGCCTGGCCGAATGCCCTGTACCAGTTGGCATCTCTGTTTGACTCTGGGACCAGGTCGAGCAGTTCGTTTGCTCTGCTGAATCGGCTCATGCCAACTGCAACAGATGCAGCGTCCACCAGCACCGCAGAAGTTTCAAGATCTGAAAGCGTGCCAACAAATTCAGACTTTTCGGTCTCTGACCTTAGTTCGTCAAACTTAACTGGATCGTTGTTTGCGGCCAAACCTTCCGAGACTCCCCGCAGGATGATGCCCTGCTTTTCTTGGAGTTTGCCCTGATACCAGTCGTTCGCAGCCTGCAACACTGGGTTGTAGAAGCCTGACTCGTAGGTGTCTCTGGCATCGTCAGACCGGAACGAACTCATGGTTGGCTCTGCCAGCCCAGTCAGCCAGTTCTGAATCCCGACCTCTGGGGTGTCAGCATCTTCGATGGCATTGAACAGAAGATCCTCCATCGTGACAGCAGCCACACCGGCTTGGTCGTTTGCCGGCGAGATCTCAAGTTGGTCTAGCGTGTCGTTGCGAAGGGCGGCGACCAGAGGCACACGGTCCTCTACGGACGATCGAGCAGCGAACCCAGACTCCTCGAGAGCCTCGGCTTTGTTGTATTTCTGGATTGTCGACCCAAACTGGCCAAGCGACTCCACGACCCCCATGATCTGTCGCAGCTCCTGGCTTGGACGTTCAGGTCGGATCTGGGTTGCAAGCGACAGAGAAGGAACCTGAGGCGCTGACATGCTCGGGGCAATAGACCCTGGCAATACCTGTTCTTGAATCTGCTGTCGTACGTTGCGTTTTGCCATGTTTATGTTACCGCTGTTGGTCTAGGAATGAATTGGAAACTCTGACCAATGCCTGCCCCCTCAAGGCCAGAACCCAAGTTGTATCCGGCAGAAGCACCACTGAGCGCCCCTGAAAGACCAGACAGGAATGGGGATGAAAGCATCGACTCCGCCTGAGCCATGGTGTTCTGCATGGCAGCTTCAGTGTCAAAGATTTGGTTCTGAGATTGGGAGGCAATCGTTTTCAGGTCAGACATGGTGTTGGACCCGATGGTTGCCATGAGTTCGTCCCGGCGGTCAAACACATTCATGACTTGTGTTTCAGTCGTACCGGAGAACCCAACGCCAGCACCAGCGGCAGCAGCCAGTCTTGCACCTCGTTCTCGGGCAGACCTTTTGACCGTCTCCAAGCGTTGTTGGTCAGATCGCTTGGACACCTGCTCACGCAGAATCAACTCTCGTTCTCGGATCGCCCCATACCGTTTTTTGGCTTGCTCGGCTGCTTGCCTTGCTGCTTTTTGAGCAGCCTTGTTCATTTGGGATGCCTGAGACGCAGAAGCCGCACCGCCCACGATGGCGCTTGCGATTGCGAGTTCAATACCCATGGCTACTCCGTAATTGTGTTGTGCCATCCGTGAGCTTCATACCCACTGATGACCATTTCGTATGAGTTGTTAGAACGAATTTCGATTTTGGTGTCTTCGGCTTTGGCGTTGACACGAACCGTGATATCCCCGTCACCGATAGTCGTTGACGTTCGTCGGGTCACGCGGTTGGGAACTTGCGTTGTTGCAAGAGTTCGATGACTCAAAGTGATGCTGAACGGACCCGAATCATTGTGCCGAACCACGACTTTGTCCAGAGACAATCTACCGTTCACGATTGGCTGGTTCTGGGGAGTCCGTGCTATTTGTTCAGAAAGGACAATCGAAGCGTCAACTCTTCGTCCAATCAAGTAGTTGCCCTGAGCCATGCCCGCCGGGGTATTGACTGTTCTCCCGTTGCCACTCATGGTTATGGGGTACTCAGTGCCATCAGCCCCAACCAACCTGTCATATGAAGTGCTTGCAATTTCATCGCTGATGCTGATTGTCGTAGCGGGAGAACCCGGATGATTAACGATTGACATGTGGTCAAGTGTTACATTTCGAGTGGATTCAAAGCCAGACGGCAAAGTGGAAGTTACTCCCTCATTATCCAAGTTGATCTGATCAATCTTCAGTCTGGTTGTCCCAGAGTCTGGGCTGGTGTGTTTCCAAAGCACGAACAATTTGTCTTCCAAACAGAAGATGTCTTGGATCGCGTCCCCTTCAAAGTTGAACTTAGACCATGCACTCTGGATCCGTTCACGTCCCTGGAAGTAAGTGTTGTAAACATAGATGTCAGAAACGATGTCAGCGTTTTGCTCGGTGATTGTTGCAGCAAACCCTGGAGGGGTGTAGCCATTAAAAGTAACAACGTGTCCGGCTGTGATTTGCGCGTTGTCTTGTGGGGTGGGTGCTGACCCATCTGACCAGGTTGAACCCTCGTACCAGAAGTCCGTGCCATCAGTGTCGTTTGAACCATCTTTCACGGAGACTTCAAACCCTTCTGGCGCAACAACAGTTTCACCATCGTCACCAGTAGTACGGGGCAAAACAAACACCATCTGTGGCGAAGTGCAAGTTGCAATCCTAATCACGTCCTTGGGAAGCAAGCTGGTGACCTGCAAAGAAACGTCTTCTGCAATGTTTGACACAGCGTTGTCACTGAAGTAGTACTCGAGCAAACTACTGCTTTGGTCTCTGGCCCCACACATGTAAAGCCGGTCTCCAAGAAGCTGGGGCCGGGCTGGTCTGATGTCGTACTGAGTTGCAGGCGTAACAGTTGCTGTGCTGGGAGTGAACACACCATTAGACGAAATTTCAAACTGCCGGCCAGACTTCGTAAAGACCAGGATGCTGCCTCGATAAGGCACGCAGTAGTCGACAATGTTCACGTCGTTTGCTGCGAGTTGGAGGTCGATTGGGTCGGCATCGGTTGGAGCAATTGGTGTTTCTTGAAAGAAGGCAAAGACGTTGTCGGTTCTTGAAAACGAAACAAACTCATCCGACGCAAAGGCAAGTCGGCCTTGGAAGAACGTCACGTCTCGGATCGGAAGCCCTAGTCGAAGGAACTCAGGTGCTGGGTCAGACTGATCGTCGCCTCTGGTGATAATCACATCAACATCATTTTCGTTTTCTACATCAGTTACCAAAAGTCGATCGATAGCGGCGTCAGCACTGAAGTTAATCTTGACAGGCTCACTCAGAAGAGGGCCACCTGTGCAAATAACTTTGCCAAAGGTAACGAATTGGTTGGGGTCATTCTGATTGCCGCCCAAACCATCCCTGGTCATTCCAAGTTTGCCGCTGGCCTCTTGGACAAAGATATTCATTGGGTTGCCGTCGCTGTCAACCTTTTCTCGTCGTTCACCAATACCGTTTCCCTCGATTGCCTCTTGAACCTCTTTGGCTCCAGCGGTGTACGAGATTCGAGATTGCTCGGTTGATTCAAATGTGATTGGGGTTTGAGAACCAGTTGCAAGTTTTTCACTTTTTAAGCCAAACCTTGCTGTTGTTATAGGCACTGGCGCGGTTGGGTTATTCATACTCGCTGTCAAAACCTGCTGCCTAAATGATTTGGCCTCGAAGGTGCTGACATCGCATTCAAAAACAAGCGGACTCAAACTGGTTCTTTTTAACGCCACCGGCATTCTGGTGTTTGTGATGACGCTATTAGTTTCGGTCAACTGAGTGTTCACCAAAGTGTTGACAATGAAAGTTGTGTCTGCAATCGTGACCAGACGGTAGTCGTCGTACTGAGGATTGTTCTGTGACAAGTAGGCGTTGGCGTTACTGGTCAGAGTTGTAGTAGCGAAAGTATTGTTCACCAGGTCAAACACCTGAAGAAACATGGCATCTGCCTGGCGTCCAATGATCAACGCATACTCTTCATCATCGTCACGCTCAATCTTGTGCATCTTAAATTTGAAGTCAGGCGACACTGCACTTGAGAATGCTTTGGTAAATGATCCGTGACGTTTCCGAGCGCCCAACGCTGTATCGAAGATTATGTTCTTTGCATCTTCCACCTGAGCTGGAAACCGTAACGCGGCATCCTGTTGGCTGATGCCTTGGTTCAGGTTCTGGACTACGTTGGTGAACTTGTTAGTGGTCATCGTTCACGTTGCTGCTGTGGCTGACCCATGCCAGGAACCATGGGCCGCTGGTTGAATGGTTGCGAAGCGATGTCTGCGATGTTGCGTTCGATCTGTGCTTCGGCCTGAGCATACTCCTGCATGAGTGCGGTGTCCATGTTCAGGTTGCCCTGCATGCGGCGTTGGAAGGCCACTTTGGACAAACCAATGATTATGTCCTGCAAGTGAGGCGTTAGGTTTCCAAACGCTAGCAACTCAACCTGGTCCACAAACACAGTTTCGGTTCCAAGGTTGAAAGAGTTTAGACGTGCGTCGAAGATCTTGGGCGTGGCATTATCAGCCTGATCAACCCTAATAGTCAAAGTTCGATGTTCACTTGGACCGCTGCTTTGAAGACGCAAAACTGTTGGACTCAAATCTACGTTGTTGTTGTCAGATCCATTCGGGGTGTACGCCTTGCCAAACACTGTGTTCTCTGGGAACCCCTGAGATTGTACCCGCTTGTTGTATCGGTCAATGAACTCTTCGGCTCTCGCGTAGATCGAAGTTGTGTCTGATGGGTTTAGAGCGGATGGCTTGGTGATTCCGCTCATGGGGAACTCGCCAATGGTCTCCACCACCTCGTTGATTGCCTCGACGAATGTGAATCCTGGGCCTGCCATTAGAAGATACTCCTGTTCATTGTGCGGCGACGACCGCGAATCTGAGCCATGTCTTCCGTGTCAAGAACGCGAACGTCAGCGTTCCGCATTTCTTCGCGGAAGAAGTTGGATTGTGCAAGTTGCTCCTCGGCCATCAAGACCTGCATCATGCGGTCCTCTTTGTTGTACGACCGATCAAACCGACGAGCAGCCCTGGCAACGACCCAGTTCCTGAATGACTCCGGTGCGACTGGATTACTGCCTGAATCTACAGTCAAATCAACCTTGAAGGTGTACTGGACCTTGATGCTGCTGATCTGATCTGTGTTGTCAGTAAGGTTGTACAAGATCGAGTCTCGACGAACCACGTCAATGTGAGCGTCTTCAGCATCAGAATCGATTTGGAAGATTTCACGGGAGCCTTCGATTGTGTCAATGATGATTCTGCCATCGTTGTTGGCAGTGAGCTGCACGTTGCGTTTGCTGTTGAAGTGCCAACCCCTGGCTTGCAGCTCTCGGTCGGCTGAGTCGATCATCCGCTCCACCAGCCCAGACAAACTGTTCGTGCCAATTGCTGAACCCAAGTTTGATACAGGAAGTTTCCCGATCCGCTCAAGCACATCATTGATCAGGTTAAGTTTTGTTGAAGCCATTATTTCATCACCGAGAATGCAACCACGATTGTGCCGGTGACAGCGGCGTGGTTTGATAGTTGGAAGGTAAATCCTGTTGTGGATTTGGTGATTGATTCGACAGTTGCTCGAGGCAGGCCAGCGGCAACAATCGAGTCCCGAGGAGAAATCAGAAGGGTGTACTCATTGGACGCAAGTGCGGCTGAGAAAGTCACCGTGTATGTGCCGGCGTTGTGAGAAACGCTGGCGATGTTACCTGACCCAGGAACCACTGCCGGCGTACCCGCCAGAGTTCCGCTCGAAACAGATTCGGTGATTTCGCCAAAAGCACGGGGTGCAAAGGCTCCAGCAAAGTTTGAATTCTCAGTAATTGAACCAGTAACAACCAGGTCGCCTTTGATGGTGTGACTGCTTTCTGAATCCTCACCAAGCGTGGTGTTCCCCTGAACTTGCAACGTACCGGCTACCTGTGCGTTTCCAGTCGTAATGGCTCCTCCGAGCTGTAGACTAGGCCCGTTTACCGTGACTTGATTAAGACTTTGGCTAACTGTAAAAATGCCTGTTCCACTAGAATTCTTAATAACAAGTCCACCGCCAGTATTGTCCATCCCAGCCAACGGGCCGATTTCAACTCCTGTTGGAGTAGTTTTGAACGTGCTGCCTGTAGTTATCCCCGACCCACTAGTTTGCTTGGTCTCAACCAGAAGTCTTTCGTCGTCGGGCGGCTGGATTGTCACCCCGCCTGTTGAGGTGAGACCCTGGGTGAAGGAGACTGCTGCGCTGGTAAGTGATCGAACTGTGTTGACTCTTAGTTCTGACATTAGATGAACACCATCCCCGCTACATATGAATTTGATGCTACAACCGTTGGTCCTGTAATCGCAAATCTTTCCTGAAGCCTTGCTCCACCTGCAACGCCCCCAGAAATGTCATCACTGTTGTGATAGCAAGACCACCCTGAAATACTCCCCCCAGTAAAAAACTTGCCAAAAACTACGACCGTGTAATTGTTGCTTGGCGGCAAAGTTTTGAAAAGCATTTGAAACCTTGATGCCGCGCGATAATTATTCGCTGCTTTCCCAAACGTGAAGTAGTCAAATCGACCGTTGTTTACAACATCTTCTACGGCGTCTGTTTCTTGATACCCGTCTACCGCCGTCCCGTTACTAGTTCGGTATCCACCAAAGTAAAGGTTTTGCAATCTTTCGTAGAAGATCGTTGGGCCGTCCCACCCATACGCAAAGGACGCAAAAGGCGGCTTGGTTTTGATTGCCGATCCTTGGAAATTTAGATTAGTAGTTGTCAGTGTGTTTGCGTTTAGCGTTCCGCTACTTGAGGTTGCCGTCGTTAATACAGTTCCATCACCAGCAACACCTAGGTTAGCAGCGTTGATACTGCCGGTGACTGAGCTTAGATCTTTAACATCGATAGTTGAACATGTCAGAGTTTGAACTATCGAGTTCACCGGACACACAATCTTTGAAACCGAGGTCGAAGAAGTTCCGTTCTGACCTTTGATTGTGTTTACTCTCAACTCAGTCATCACGAAAGATCCTGGAAGATTGCCATGTCCAAATCCCGGTTATCACCGTTTCGTACTTCCACATCAAACCCACTACTAGTAAGGTTTTTTACATCAACTCTCAAGCCGCCAGAGAGTGCGATGATTGGGTGTATCGTGACGAGCGGTAAATAATTTGAACCGTCTGCCGCTGTTGAAAAGGTAAATCCATATCGGAAAGTGCTGTTCCCGAGGTCAGTTCTGGTGATTGTGTTTGACAGGTTAAACCTCACAGTACTTGAGATGTTGTTATCTCCATCAATTAGAAAAGACCCGAAGGCAAAGCATCCAATTTCACTGTAAGGAACTCCAGACACTGTGAGGTTAGTGGCGTTGACCGTTGTTGCCGTAGCAGTTGTGATGTTTGCAGTAGTCAAGGTGCTGTTACCGCTTACAGACAGACCTGGGGCTGTCAATGTACCTGTGGTCGTTATGTCGCCAGACGCACTGACTGTCCCAGTAACGGACAAGTTTCCACTCACGTTTGCTGTGCCAGTCACGTTCAGGCCGTTCACAAAGCTGACCGCAGAACTGGTCAGCGAAGTGATGGTGTCAACCCTCAGCTCCGACATCGTCGCCCTCTTCTTCGACGTTTAGAAACGCCTGGCCTTCACCAAAGCCCTGCTCCCAAGCAGCCTCAAGTTGCTTCTTGGTTCCTGGCTTGCGAACGAAGATGCCGGCGAGCATCGATACACCGCCGACAATCACCGCACCACCAGGTACGGTTTGCATTGGACCGCTCAGGGCGCTGAGTCCCATGTCGGTCAGGCTGTTGATCAAGATCAACGTGGACCGACCCTCTTCGATCTCAGCCGCAAACCGCTCGGAGTTGAGCTTGATGTGGTTGGACCACTCGTTCCATGCGTAGCCGGCATCGGCCAGAGAGATCTGGCTTTCCACACCAATGGCCTTTTGCACTGCCGGAGGAGTCTTGATCTGGATCAGGTCATCTGCCTTGCACCCGCTCAGGGTGGCCAGCAGCATCACGACCGCCAGCACAATCACGATGGTGATGGTAGCGGTCTTGTTGTCCTTCACGAACTCTTTGATGTATTCCTTGATCACAGGAGGCCCACCGTTGCGAATCGTGCCGAGCCACCGAAAGTCAGTCCAGTGGCATCCATGGTCAGCACCAGGTACTCAGCACCTTGCAGGTCAATAGTCAGCGTGGCGATCTCGTTGGGTCCGTTGCTGATCCGAGTACTGGAGTCTCCCTCTTCTTTGCCAAAGAGATCAACGAAGTCTTCATTCTCAGTCAGCACGCCACTGGACGCGCCAGTCTTTGTGCCGAAGGTGCAGAGAAACTTCCCAATGAAGTGAGGAATGTATGTGGTGGTTGAACCAGAAGTGAGTGAGTTCACCCCAAAGGCGTACAAACGAATCTGGTCGTTGTTTGTTGTACCAGTCGCAGCCACGCTTACCTTCGCTAGGTTTGCGTAAGAGCATTGGAGGCCAGATGCGTTGTTGCTCACGGCGACAGTTGAAGCATTACCAAAGGTGCTGGGGTAAAGCACCGATGTGGCTTTTTCAGTTAGAAGAAGATGTGAAATTGGCATTTTGAATTTGGTCCTGCTTGTCTTCGATTCGGTTGATTCGTTCTATGACCATCTCCTGACGTGTCATGATGACACTCAGTTGTCGGTCATGATGTATGTACACCGCGAACAACGATCCAAGAATGGTCATGATTGATGCGAGAATGCCGCACCAATCTTTTGCGCTCAGTGAAACTGTACGGTCTGAATTGACGGTCATGACGATACCCAAAGCCCCCACCATCCTCTCGGCCCCGAAGGACCGAGAGGTGGCTGGAGGAGAAGAGAAAGGGAAGGATCAGGCTTTACGCTTCATGTTGATGACGCCCGCACAGAACGGAGCCAACACATCGAAGCCAACGTGGAGTTGAGCCTTCATGAACTTCACGTTACGACGCTCGTCATCTTCGATGACAGTCCGCATACCGGAGGCTTGCACCATGCCGATAGCAGGCTGACCCATGCTTGCACCGCAAAGTGCAATAGCAGCAGGACGAGACTCGTCGTTCGCGCTAAGGTCGGCATCGAAGTCGTACTTAGCGAAGTTGGTGTCGATCAAGTTGTAACGACCGTTGGTCGTGCCGGTCCAATCACCAGGAAGGTTATTGGTCAAGATCAACTGGAAGCCTTCAAGCACGCCGATGGTTCGGGTGTTGAGAGTTCCTGCAACCGATCCATCGTTGAAGTCACGATTGAAGATGTTCGTTTCGTGACGCAAGATTGAACGGAGGTAAGGACTAATGAACAAGAAGCGACCTTCTTGCGGCACGTTGTCTTCGTCAAACTGACGAGCCAAAGATGCACAGTCGTCTCTAAAGTTAGTCGCACCAGCAGAACTGTCAGCAAAGAAGTCAGCCTGAGTTGTTGGCGCGCCAGTAACTTCACGGGTAACAGACTGACCGCCCGGCATCACACCAGCAATAGCGCTGGTCGTAGCAGCCTTGAGGGCAATCGCCGCAATCTTGCGGTCGAGGTCAGTTGCAAGCGAACGACCCAACTTCTGGCTGAACGGGGTCAGCACGTCAAAGTGGGAAAGATCCAGGTCGGCAAATGGCACGTCAATCGCAGCCACAAGAACGTCGTCCACGCGGACAGTCTTCTCGGACATCTTGATTTTCTTACCACTGATGAAGTCGCCTGGGTTGTGGTAGCCAGCCTTGAGGCCACCTTCAGCGCCAACGTCAGCAGCATCTTCAAACGTGTTGCCGTCGTTATCGACGTTGTCATCCAACGCATTGAACAAGTCAATGTCATCACCGATGACTGGGAACTGAGCGACGTGTCCGCCGTCAAGTTGACGCTGTGCGATGAACTCGCCCATGCGATCGTAGAAGACAGAGTTGGTGTAGAACTGCTCAAGCGTTGTGCCTGAGAAAATCTTCAGTGCAAGCTCACGGCTGTCAGCACCGAATTCTTTGGAGAGGGTGCGAGTAGCGCCGAATGGGACTGCGGTTGGTCCTGCGCCTGCACCTGAAGGGAGATCGAGAGCCATAATGACTTTCCTTTTTGTAAGAGGTGTAAGAGTAGAGGTAACAGTCCAAGGTATCCGTACGCTTCGGGGCGCTTACGCGGTATCCCTAGCCTTACGGGCTTGAGTTGATTTGTTAGAGAGTGCCTTCGTTCACATCCAAGTCGGCATCGTCATCTTCAGTAGCCGGCGAATCAGGTTGATCCGTTTCCGTTGCTTCATCAGATTGTTGAGCCGCCAGTTTGGACTCCAGATCCTTGATCTTCTTAGTGAGATCTGCATTGTCCTTGGTGAGGGTCTCTTCTTTGGTTCCCTGCGGCACGAAGGTTTCAAGTGCAAGTCGGAATGAATCTTCTTCTGTCGAGCCTTTTGCACTGTGTACCGCCTTTTCAGTTTTGACATCAACCAGTTCGCACTCAACTCCACCATTGTCAGATAGGTGTGAGAACCTAGGTCTCAAGCTGTGATTCATTTCAAGAATGGCAGCACGCTTCACAAGTTTTGCGTCTCGTCTCATCGATCAACTCCTCGGATGATGTGTTCGGGTGTGTTTGAAAGTCTCTTCAAGTAGGCGGCATTGAAGCCATTCAGTCTCGCCTCTGCTGATGCTTTGACGTACTCGTCGACTGTTGCAAATCCAGACATGGTGTTGGGCATTGGCGTGCCTTGCACCAGCTCCTGGGTCATGCCAGTACCGCTGGCCTGCTTCCAATCAAACATCAACTCTTTGACCGCCGACTCGTACTGACGTGGGTCAGCAAGTCTTTGGTTCAGGGAATCAACTCTGTCGGCAGGCAGATTCTGGCCAGCCCAGTTGAATAGGTTCTCCAACTGCTCTTCGCCGCCGGCAATGGATGACGCACGACTCTTCGCCTGCTGGACTTCGTAACCAGTGTTCTGCGAGATGGCTGCTTGGCCACGCAAGAACTGGTCGACAATCTCTCTGTTGAACCCAACGCCAGCCAACTTCTGGTACTGCTCGTCAGTGAGCTTTCCGTCGTTGACCCAGTTGGTTCCAATCTCCTCTCCGCTGACTCCTGCCTGCTGCATCAAATCATCCAGCCCAAGCTGGCTGTTGTCTGGGCGTTCGCCCATCTTCTTCTGCAACTCCAGGTATGACTTCTCGAGATCCTCCGGCGAGTTGAACTTCCCAGCGTATTGCCTTTGATGCTCGACCTCGACGGACCCAGTGGCTGGCATGGCAGTCTCTTCGACCTGGGCCTCTGCTTTCGGCGTACCGCCTGGCGACTGGATCGAAAGATCCGTGCCTTGAACTTCTCCTTCAGACATTTGGATTCTCCATTTGACCCATCGCCGCCTCGACGAGGGCTTGACCTCCAGACTGTGCCACCTGTTGGCCGGCAGTCTGCATGATTTGTTGTTGCTGTTGCTGGGCAGTCTCCTGCTGCATCACCTCTTCGGACTTGACCAGACCAGGTTCGTACACCCCAGAGTGCCTGACCAAGATGTCGAGCAGGAGGCTGCGGTCGAATCGCTGCATCATGTCCGGCCCCATCTGTGCGATGGTCTGCAACAGTTGCAGCAGCTTCTGCTGGTCGCCCTCTCGGGACAGAGCCGAGATGCCGGTCACAGCCTCGACCTCGACCGAGTCTGCCGGCAGGGATGGCATGACCCCGTCCCGCTCCAGGAGGTGCATCAGGCGCTCGACCAGTGGGATCTGAAGGGCATCTGCTATCGGAGCGTAGACGCCGCCCAGAGCGCCTTCTAGTTCCATTGCGACCCTCTCAACGTGGAGCCGGGAGGCACGCTCGTATGTCGGCAGTTGCTCGGCTTCCATCATCATGACCTTGGACAGGTCACGCGACAGAGATTCCCGCACGTTCTGGACCACGCCGAAGTCGCCGGCACGGTCGGTGCGGAGGATGCCCACATCGGTGACCTGCCCTCCCTGAACCCTCGCTTGGAATACGGAGCCAGTTGGCAGCGCCAGATCCTGGGGTCGGACCTGACTCGAGTAATCCAAGGCGAAGAGGTGCTTCGAGCTGAGGGCGGCAAAGTCAAGAAGCCGCTCGGTCAACTCGTTGATGGCACGCACGTCGCCCAGATTCTCCTCAATGATTCCTCGACCGTAGTGTCCAGTCGGGGGCAGGGAATACGGGATAGCGAAGTACGGTGAGACCTTCTCCTCGGAGGTCACGATCGTCACATCTTTGATTTGCTGCTCCACCACCCAGCGCTTGGACATCGGGTTCCACTCGCACTTGGTGTAGAGATCTTGCATCCGGTCGTAGGCCGGAGTGTTCATCTCGGTCTCCAGATCCAAGCCGATCATTTCGATCTGCTCGGGAGACAGAGAGAGTGAGTCCACCTGCTCACGGGTAATCATGTACATCACATCACCCGAGGTGCTACGCCGCACGACATAGTTGTCCCGGCGGTGGATTCGGATCTGGTACTCATCCGTCATCTGGATCAGCACGTCCCCGGTCACCAAAAGCTGCGAGATAGCAGACCGCATCCGAGACCTGAAGCCAGCACGGCGGGCGTTGGTCCCACCATCGCTGTCGTCCTTCTCCAACTTGGCAATCATGATCATCTCATGGATTCTCAACTTGTCTTCAAATGATTGGAGCAGGCTGGGGTCCACCTCTGGATCGAACTTGAACTTGGTCGCTGGCTTCAGCCGAAAGAATGGCTGGCCAGTTGGGAACAAAGCCAAGAGGAGGCGACCCTCCAGGTTGGTGATGCCACGGCTTGCAAGGGCGCTGAAAGCCTGGGGCAAAGTTTCACCATCGTTCCAGCCCTCGGGGGGAAGGATGTGAGGCTTGGTCAGTTCGGCACACAGGCGTGCCTTGTCCAGAGAATCACCGCGTTCGCTGTCATCTCGCTCGAACGCAGCACGGATTGATGGAAGCATATCAGTCCGGGTTCACGCCAGTCCCAGACGCATAGGTCGGGATTCGCAGAGAAGTTCGTGAGCCTCGACGACGGCTGTCATCGTCCTCGTCCGTCTCCTTGAACGGGGCAGGCTCGGTGGTTTTCGCTGGCAAAGGTGGGGGTGGAGGTGGCGGTGGGATATCAATATCAGGTGCGCCCATTGCTTTCCCTTTCTAAAAGTCTTAAGAGTTCGTCGACTACCGACCTCCTGCCGGCGTCAAATATCAGATGATTCGGTTGGTTCAGACAGCCCGGAGTCTGCACAATCGGAGGCTTCACAACTTGATCCAGCTCCCGTATCAGTTGATCCACCGTCAGTGGTAGCCTTGTCGGCAACGAGGATGTTCCAGACATATCCATTCTCCAAAAGCCAAGTGGCCAGTACTGGGCCAGCCCAAACGTGGGACGGAACTTCGATCCCAGCCCCCTGCTTCATGGCCACATAAATGTTTGTGAGGCAAGTCTTTCCCTGCCAAGCACCCCAAGTAAACAGGGTTCCGTAGTACCGTACGTTGCTCAGAATAAACTCGAGCCACATAGGACGGCGCTTGAGATTCAACTCGTCGAAAGACCAGCAGCGGCGTACTGGGATATCAACCCACCCAATGATGTTGGGGTACGCCTTCGCGAACCGCTGCTCATCCATGACGAGTGTCGTCCTGAACTGGTGGTCGACCACCTGCCCATCGCATGCCATGACGACGTGCCGCATATCACTGTGAAATACCTTCGCAATCACAGAGGATCCAATGCAGCCAAGCAAGACACCTGGTCGTCGCATCGTCCAGCGCCAGCCCATGCGGCGGATGAAGTCTCCTAAACCCCAGCCTTTAACGAAGTAAAGCCTGAGCGGTTTTGTTCCATTATCCGGGGAACACTCAAGAGAAGAAGTAGTCACTGTTCATAATCTCCTGTAAATCGAGTTTGCCTTTCGGCGGTGGGGGTTCAATATCCGCGAGAGGGTAGTTGAATTTCCAGAACTTGTAGATCTCACCGATCTGGTCTTGGTCGTGCATCTCGATGAATTGTTCCTTCGTGATCTCAACCACTCTGTCCATGTTCTCGGCGTGGGCGAGGTACGCATCGTGAATGCCGGCGAAGTCAATCCCCTCGTCGAAGCAGATGATTGCGACCATCCCTTCGTGAGCGCCATCCCAAGAGTGGACGATGTTTGGCGGGCCACCCTGGCGCTGCTTGCCCTTGGACACCGGCAGGTCTTCACGCCTATGCCCCAGGATCACACGCTGCATCACGGTCTTCACCTCGACCCGCTTGGTCTGACGGTATGGCTGTACAGCCACCACACCCATGGGAGTCTTCCACTTCAGGCCGACGCTGGGGTACACCTTGCAGATTGACTTGGTTGATTCCTCGATCCAACGCATCAACTGCTGCGGTCCAGTAAACACGTCACCAAGTGAGTCCAAGGTTACGTTCGCCAAGTACATCGAGCAGGGCTTGAGTCGTTCGTTCGGGAACTCAGCATCCTTCAGCTTCTGCTTCACTTGGTCCTTCGCACCAATGCGAGTGACGTTGTAGTTGGAAGTCATGACCGGCTGCTTGATGACGCTGCGACTGAGGTACGGCAAGACCTCGTCCGACATTGGGTTGGAGTCAGCCTCGATATTCAACTGGGCCACTCGCCTTACTTCTTCGTATGCATCTTGAGGTGAGTCGCTTGGGATTAGGTTCACCCACTTGCCACCTTCGGCATCCCGAGCTGCGGCACAGTAGTGCTGAGTCCCGTTGCAACTTCCGTCGATGTGGACCGCAAGACGTGAGCCATACCTGTCATCGCAGAGCGCCTTGCATGCCGCAAGAAACTGGAACGGCTTGTCTGCCTGGCTCCACCACTCCACCATCGACATGGGATCTTTGGCCGTCATCTTGATTTGAGATGCCATGTCTTTGACATACTGGATGCGGCCATCGAAGTCTGCTTTGTCGTAGCCCCACATGTTTGCGGCATGGATCAGCAGCCAACGACGGCCCTTGTCTGTCAGCTCAATTTGCTTTGCGAAGTGAAGCAGCCCACGGGATGAGTCGTTGCCATGGTGGTTCAGCCAAACCGGGATTGGGTAGTACCTGAATCGAAAGCACATCTGATGCGGGAAGTAGAACTCATCCTTATCAAGCATCCGCTGTGCCATCGATATCTTCTGCACGAACTCAATCCGCTGGCCTCTGATGCTGGCGTTCTTGCCATGCACATCGTGGGCCTCCTGCTTCCAACGCTTCAGGCTTTCTTCATTGGTCTCGATGTCGATGGGCTTTGGCGGCATCGGGACCAGGTCGGCACGCGGTATGCCAGCGAAGCCTCCGCCCTGATCCCAAAGTTTGCTCATCACATCCAGCACAAAGTCATTGACCTTCCAAGCTGTAGAGTTGATTGCGTTCAGGGACTGGTATAGAACCTCGGTGTTGCTCTCCTCCAAAGCAGCCATCTGGTCGGAGGTCGGCTTGGATATGAGAGGGGTCTTGACATTGACATACCCCCCACGCAACTCATCGCACCACTCGTATGGTGGGACCAGCATGGGCATGAACCTTGGCCGCAAATGCTGACGGAACATGTGGCCATCCTCAATGGCCCTGAAGGTTGCGTCACTCAAACGGATGCAGCCCTTTTGCTTTTTGTCCCGCCACTGCCGCTCATGAATGAATGACTTCTGCATGACGACCTCGTCGTCCACCTCTGCCGGCAAGGTGCAGATCTCAACGGCACAGTTAATCAGGATGGAGCCAGTGGTCACGCAGGCTTTGCGATTCCAAAGGTGATCATCCAGAGAGTTCTTCGCCCAGTGGTTCACGCGGGCTGGCGTGATCCGTCTGAACCTGGAGTCGAGCGCCTCCATGTCCCGGCGGTCGTGTTCCCTGATCATGTCGTGGTGAATCTCTGCGATGACTGCGTTGCCAACGGCGTACGCCATCTTCATGAACAGATCGCCAGCAGGCTCTTGGACACAGCGACCGAGCATGGTGTTGAGTGTGATCACAGCCAAGCGGTCGACATCTAAAGAACAAACGACCGGACCTCCAATGGCCCGGCCGTTGCCTGCGTTCCCTGCAAGTATCTCTTCTTGCTCATGCTTTATTCGGTTGACCAGCCATGGGAACCAACTGACGATCAACCGCTCGACTGGCTTCAAGCTGCCAGCTTCTCCTCGAGCCACCGCTTCATCGCACAACTTGCGATACCTCTGGACTCCCATTTGAATAGCGTCAATCTCAAGTGATATCTGCTCTCCAAGTTTGGAGTCGACCAGCGCGTCACCTACTCGGAGCGGCATTGATCACCTCCACTTCTTTGAAGCCTGACCCCTGGCGCTTGACGATCTTGAGTTTGCCTCGACCGTACGCGGCCCAGAGTTTCTTGTCCTTCTTGAACTTGGCTGTCTCAACGCCCTTGACATCGACATACCAACCCATGCCAATGGACGGGTGAGGTATCACGAAGAAGTCTGGAACGTACACGTTCTCAGGTACGCCGAGCCAGACACGGGGCTGGCAAATGTAGTCGATGATCGAGCCAGTCTTGACAGAGTCCTCGAGCATCTTGCAGTACTCCATCTCTGCTTTGGAGCCGAAGGTGCGACCGAGGTACTGCCTCTCGTTCGCTGGCGATACTTTGTACTTACTCATCCGTGAGTCCTCCTTGGGACGGAACAGTGTGCCGGACTTCTTATGTGGCACTATGACATATCCGCTCGGTGGTGTGTTGCTTCGCATGCAAAGCAGTGTGCCGTCCGGGGCAACTCCACACCAAGATTTCTTACCGCAGACTACGCATGGATTCCTCGCGTCAACCCGCTTCCACCCTTTCATCCATCACCTCTTTCAATAAATGTACGAATGCTTTCGCTGCTACCTCTGGCACGACCGCGTTGCCCAGGCTTCGCAGTCTGTCCACCCGACCGGGAAGTTCATTAGTTGTTCCACCCATGCTGGGTTTAACAACCCTTGGCTCTTCCCAAACGTGCTGCGCTTCTCCGGGTCTGGCTGGCCAGCGACTGGCTTGGCTCTCACTTCCCGGTCTGGTTCGCCCTGAATCTCCGGGTGATTGCTCAGTGCCTTCTGCCCAAAGTTGGGGCTGTTCGAGACCTTGCCCCCCTCGGCCACCGTAGGTGTCGGCCAGTTCACCTGACCCGCCAGCCTCCGCTTCTTGGCCGCAGCTTCGTAGTCTGTGTTCGGCCCCCGGTCCTTCCAATCCCTGGAGGTCGGAGTCGCCCAACGCGGGGAACCCTCCGCTGTCTCCGAAGTCAAGTTCACGGCTACCCCAAGACTCTTCCCGGGCTTGCCTTTGGCTCTGCCTTCTTCGTAATCCTTGACCCTCTTCTGGTAGTTCTCGACTGGCTCGTCGTGGTTCCCCCTGATCGCATGGATCGGAGTCGGCGTTGGCCAGTTCACTGCGTGTTGAAGATTCTTCCCGGTCTTCCGACTCTCCACATCCGCTCCGCCCGTCGATGCTCTTGGCGTTGGCCAGTTGACTCTGATCGCATCGGTCAAGGTTGTCCCCGGATGCATCACCCCCGTGGTGGTTGTGTGACGAGCCGACGACCTCGAGTCCCCCACTGTCGCAGTCGGCCAAGCCAAGGATAAACCAACGCTTTCGTCGATGAGGTGCGCCGACTTCCTCCGCACTAAAGCATCCTGCCGTTGCTCGGTAACCCATTTCTTCCAAGTCGCACAGGACATTGTGCAGAACGGAGTGGTATCCGGGTGACTTGGCTGTTGCGATTCCTTCGACGTTCTCGAAGAAGCAGACTCCAGGTCGGAGAACAGCAAGCCCTGCTTTGATGTGGGGCCAGAGGTGACGGTCGTCTTCGGTCGACTTGCGAAGCCCAGCCTCACTGAAAGGCTGACATGGGAAGCCGCCAGAGACGATGTCCACCACTCCTCGATACTTCTGCCAAGGGAACCGGAGTAGGTCCGCGTAGATAGGGCAAGGATCCAACTCTCCCTCTTCCATCGCTTTGACCAAGTTGGCGCAGCAGAAGGCTTCCCTCTCCACCATAGCCACGGTGCGGATGTTGCCGACCACTCGTCGCAACCCAAGATCGATTCCTCCGATACCAGCGCAGAGGGATAGATGATGTATTGGCATAACTCCTCCATCAGTCATCGAGCCGCACAGCCCGGCCACAGTTTTTGCAGACCATCAGACCTGGTCGAATCTCTTCGTCCATGTGCAGGCACTCTCTTTGGTGCATGATCTTTTCGTTCGCTTCGGTGATGTCACCCGTCAGGTACGGATCGTTCTCTGGGTCCACCGCTTTTGGTGGCTGGCTGTAATCAGACACTTTGCTTTCCTCCGTTGATGTAGTAGTCAATCAGTTCACTGGCTTTGGCCTTGGTGATCTCGGTGTCTTGGACACCGTACGCTTTCAGGATCCTGCACTGTGCAATGGTGCAGAGTCCGTGCTTCTGACGGCGGAAAATCTCCCGCTGCAGCTTGGTGGCATCTGACTTACGCATGAAGCGTGCGTCAACTTTCCACTTGCTCAGGAAGTCACACTGACGATCGGTCGCCAGCGCCTCGTCCTCGGATGGCAGAGTCGGTGCATCCATGTCAAGCACAGCAAACGGATCGACCACGGTGGAACCGAAGTCAACCCTTGCTCGGACCACCGCCCGCCGCTCCTCACGCTCCCGCTCCAACTGACGTGCGTCCTCCTCCAGGGATTCGTCTGCTTCTTCAAGGCAATCCTCGAGGTCGACAGGCTCATCCTTGGTGGCGGCGATACGCTTGGCACGGTTCAACCTTGGCCCAGAGTCAGGCTCGATCAGGTCGAAGGCGTTGGCCAGCCGATGCTTTGAACAGTTGCCAACGAAGTCAAGCACCAAACATTCAGGCTTGTCCGAGCTGGCGATCGCGGCCCGTCTCTCCCCGGCAGATCCACCCGCCGACGACAATACATCAGGGAGAGGACGGAGACCGCGACCAACCATTTGGGCATACAGCGCCCTGCTCTTTGTTGGACGTGCGAGTACCACCACTTCACACTCGGGGCAGTCCCATCCCTCGGTTGCAATCATGCAGTTGCAGAGGTATCGGATCTTGCCTTCCGAGAATTGTTGGAACGAGATCTGTCTCTCGTCCGCTGGAGTCAGGCCGGATACAGCAACGGCACTGTCAGGTTCAGCGCGGTTGAGTATCTCTGCCAGGCGTGTGGCCTGCTCGACTGACACGCAGAAGATCACCGCCCGCTTCCCGGCAGCAAGTTCCCGTGTTGGTTCAGCCACCGCATGCAGGTGCTTCTCCTGCCCCATGATTCGGGAGACCTCCAACTTGTTGAGGTCACCAGCAGTGCTTCGCACCTGGTCCAAATCAATCGACTTCACCTCGACCACCCGGTACTTGATCGGGACAAGGTAGCCGTCATCCATCGCCTGCTTGAGCGTGTACTCATGGGCGACGGTGTCGAAGATCTCAAGCAAGCTCCGCTTGTCCATGCGGTCAGGGGTAGCCGTGACCCCGAGCAACTTGTGGCTGGAGTTCTTAAACATGTGCGCCAGGATTTTGCGGTACGACTTGGCCGCAGCATGGTGGGCTTCGTCAATGACGGTCAGGCTCCAGTGGTCTGGGTTCGTGACCACATGCTCAAGCCTGCTGCCACTTGTGATGCTGGCGACTGATGCGACCACGACCCGTGGCCGGGATAACAATCCCTGATCCAACGTGGTCTTGGTATTCATCTCGATGCCGACATCGATGCCCGCGTCGGTCATCGTTTGCCAAAGCTGCATCACCAACTCTTCGCGGTGAGCCAGCACCAGCACGTTGCCTGCCCTTGCCTTGTCGACGATGGCAGTGATGATCACGGTCTTGCCTGTGCCAGTCGGACTGATCAGCAATTGGGATGGGTGGCGACGGAACCCCGTCACCACCGCATCCACTTGCTCCGATTGAATGGGTCGGAGTTCACGCATCAGAACGGCAGATCATCTTGCGAGGCGACTGGCTCGATCACCTCTGGTTCAATGGCCTTGCCAGATTCGGGCAGGATAACCTCATGACCCTCGAGGTCATTGCCCCACTGGGTCTCGGTGTACTCGAGGCGGATTGGCTTCCCGGCCTCGAAGTCATTCATCACCTTGACTGCGACCCACCGCTTCATGGTTCCCATCTTGGAACCGTCAGCGAGATGGACGAAGTGCTTGGTGTATGCCTTGCCTGCCTTGCTTTGCAGCTCGACATCAAGTTCGACTTGGACAATGTTGTGACTGCCGTCTTCGTTGACCGCATCGCCACCCCCTGCCCCCGACGCCAAGGGTGGACGAGGCGTCGGGGTTCTGGGAGGTGACTCGGAGGTACGGTTCCCGCCGGAGTGGGGAGCCTCCGGCGGGGGAGACGCAGGTAGGGACTCCTGCGTGGCCTTGTGTTCTTCAAGTGATACACCGAGTTCGGTCTCACCTTCAGACTCAACATACACGGGGGCAGCACCCAGTGCATCAGGGCAATGCTCACGATAGCCTGCACTGATCGCTCTTGCAAACAACATTGCCTTGGGAAATTTTTTCCAGTTGGCCCCACCCAGACCAGCCCTGCCTGCATCCTCCATGGAGAACTCGGTGGTCCCGATCTCTTCGCCCGTCCCCAGGTTCACAAAGGTGATGCGGCAATACTCGGTCGTGGTCTCAGCACGATAGTCGTACTTGCCCGACCGCTTGATCGCAGCGGCCATGAGGTTCGCAGCCAAGACGACCTTGCCATTGATAACGTGAAGGCCAGCCATGGCGTCGTACGGAGTGAGGCCCAAGCCCTGCCCGACCGCCAGCTTGGTGGCACATTGGGCAGCGTTGCGGGCGTCAGGGAACATGCCCGACTGGGCGAAGATAGCACCCAATTGAACTGGGTCATACGGTTGAATCTGGTTCATTTCAAACCTCCTATGGTTGTCTTGTACTCTGCTTGTCCCCAACTTGCAAGCGGGGAATCCTCAATTGCACGGATAACTTTGCGAGCGTACTCCAATGATGACTTACGCCACGGACCTCGAGGACCACCCACCCAAGTGCGTGCCTTGTCCATGTTGGTGGGCTTCCTACCCAGGCGTTTCTCTGTGCAGTACCGGGCCAGATACGCTCGCTGAATCTTGAGTGAGTACTCCAGGTGCTGGCAGTCCTCGTACTTGCCACCGATGCTGGGGTCGAATTCCAGCGCGTCCTTCCAACACGCCACGCTGATCTGGAGTGGACCCAAGCTGCGGCCCTCGTCCCCCCAGATCATTCCCTCTTTGCGGCTGGTCTCAACGAACCAAACCGCGTCTTCAAACTTGGTCATGTCGACCGTTGACAATGCTGCAATCAGTAAAGAAATCATGAGTAGTGTTCCTCCGATACGGATAAGTAATGCTTCTGAGCAACGCGCTCAGAGTGTCCAAGCCACACGTTGCAGACGTGCGACGGATACGTTTGATGCCAGATCACATCGCGGGTGCGGCGTAGATCTGCGAACGTGAACGGTTCTACATCGACCACTTCCATGGCGTCCTTTACCACGCGGTACGGATTCGATGGTCTTTTTGCCATGGCCTGAAGGTACTTGCCATGCTGCTTCCACCACAGGCGGAGGCTTGGCTCGATGCGGATGACCCGCTGCTTCTGCTTGGTGGTCTCGTACTCGCCACGCGGATACAGGATGTAGCGATCCTCGTCCAACTCTTGGAACCCGTTGATCAGCAGACCAGCGGTGTGTTGGCACTCGCCCGTACGCATGCCAGTCCAATACCCAAGTTGAACCATGAGCGCCACGCCAGCACGGGTCTTGAATCCCTCCCACCCAGCGGCGGTCTTGGGCTTCTGCTCCAGCAGATACTGCGTGACCTTGGTCACGTCCTCGATGGTGACGTGCCGCTCCCGCTGGGCTGGCGTTGGCTCCGCGCCGGATATGTGTGCGAATGGATTGACGGGAACCTCGCCCTCGTTGAGGGCGTGGGTGAACACGGTCTTCGCGATGCGGACCCACTTGGCCACGGTGGCTGGACCCACAAGCGTGCGCCAGGAGGCGACGACATCGTTGGCTCGGGCAGGCGTGAGCGCCATCACCAACTCGTTCGGTCGGTATGCATTCTCGGTCAAAAGCTTGACCACCTGATGGTGCATGACCATGGTCTTGGGCATCAACTCTGCATTTCGGTTGGCCAAATATCGCTCGGACCACCTGGTCCAGAGGGACCGGGCAGCAGCCCGGCCTTCGCGATTCTCGTTCAAGCTGGCTTGCAGCTCGAGCCTGCGAGCTTTCGCAGTCTTGCGGTTAACCTTGGATTTGTGGCCGATGCCACGCCGGATACGCTTGCCTGTGGGGTCTGTCCAAGAAAGTTGCCAGTAGTCCCCATTGGAATTCAGTTGTACTTCAATCATTGGTTGGTTCCTGATATGGTTGGGGCTGATCTCCGTGGTAGGGATCCGACACCCCCGCTCAATGCGGGGGTGTCTTCTTCCCATCGGAGACTCGCCGTCACTCGGAGTGTTCGATGACCCACTCTTCGATCCCGGTCAGGTCATCTTCGCGGTAGGACCCGTCGAAATCGACAGGCACGTCGTTCACCGCTGGCCCGTACCAGACGATGGCGTTGCAGTCGTGGTGTTCGCCAATGTAAATCAGGAACCGACTCCAATCACGCATGCGATCGAGGTCTCGTTCGGATATGTCGTACTCCCAGAAGTCGACGAGCGTGTCCTGCGGGTCGTCCTCCCAGTGGTACGCGAGGTCGTGGGCGACCATGGCCGCGACGAATCGGCAGGCCACGTCGGACAGGCGGTCTTCCAATTCGCCCGTGATACGCTCGTCCACCTGCGCCTGGAGTTCAGCAAACTCGGCGTCGGTCATGACCGCGTCGAGCAGTTCGGTGATGCCGTGGTTGGCAACGTAAGACTTGGTGGTTTTCTCGTATCTCGCACCCATCGCATCCATGTAGAAACGGATACGGTCGGCGTACAGTTGGCCCCCGTGTTCGGGGAAGGTGAAGCGTTGCATGGTGAATCTCCTATGCGTGGTAAGTGAATGAGCAGAGTTGCCCAATGCCTGCCCCGTGGGGCAGGCGATGGATAACTGTGATCAGTTGGTGAGATTGAAGGACAGTTGGATCTTGCCACCGCGCCAGTGGTCGGTGATGTTCAGGCAGATCTCGCCGTTGTTCGATGGGGATTCCCAAACCTCGTCCGAATCGAAGGACTCAATGTCAGTGCCTTCGTTCAGTGCGAAGTCAACAAGGTTGACCCAGCATTCAGTCAACCCGTGGATCTCACTTCGGTCGATGATGGTCCATGAGTCGATCTCGTTGTGCAGGATATGCAAGTCGCACGGACACTCGATGGATCGGCAGAAGGTCAACATCAGTTCATAAAGTTCTGCATGTTGCTTGACCCAACTTTCAGTCAACCCAGTGAGCGGCGAATATATCTCTGACGGTCGACCACACTCAACGAGTTTTGCATCCACCAGCATGGACTTGTATGCGTCCAGACACGTTTGGGTGCAGCCGAGTTCGTGGAGGTCGGGACACAGTTCGAGCAGGAGCCGGACAAGGTCGTCGTGAGTCGTCTTCAAATCGGCGGAGGAGGAGGCGAGCCAAGGCGAGTTGGCGTCGGCTTCGGTCTGGGTCAGGAAGGTGATGCCAGTGATTTCTTCAAGGCCGTAGGCTTGAAGCATGAGAGTTGCAATCTCATTGAATTCGAGGGTGTAAGACATTGTGAATCTCCAAAAGCTTTGTGGTAGGAAAGGTTGGCAGAGTCGCCAGATGCCTGCCCCGCAGGGCAGGCGACTGATGACTGTGTCAGTCGAGAAGGTGTTGAACGCTTCGGCCCTTCAAGCCGTTGTCCTCGACGAGCAGGATATAGCACTCGATGATCTCCACCTGCGTGGCCTTCAGGAACCAAGGGTGGTTGTCGTAATCGCCCATGCGGATTTCATGGTGGGACTCAAGCCGATCCCCGAAGGCGACCCACTGGTTCTCGTACCGTTCGCAGTCGCTGGCGCACACGGGGTCTTCGTCACCGATGAGGGCGATAAGGTCGCGGCCCATGCGGACGGTCTCGTCGATGGTGTCCATGTCTGCGATGGGGTTGTCGTTGATCTCCTCGGCCTCGTAGGTGGCACGCCACCCGTCAGCCACGCGGTGGATGTACTCGCCAATGCGGATCCATACGTCCTCGCCATCGAGGGTGTGCAGGTTGTCGTCATTGATGCCAACGGCGGCGAACGCCTCGCAGAGCAGGCGAGGGATAAGGCCCATGTCCCAGACGCCCCATTCGGGGTTCTCGAAGTACAGGTACTCGTACCGTTCGCCGTCTTGGTCGGCCCACTCCTCGATCTCGGTGTAGATCGTGGCTGCGAGTTCGATGATCTTCTGGCGGCGTGCCACGATGCCGATGTTGCTGCACGCGGGGAGGAAGTCGGACGATGGGCCACGCTCATTGTTGAACCATTGCGTGAGGTGAATGGGACCGTCCCACTCGCCTGCGGCGATCTGCGAAAGCAGGACCAAGGTGTGATTGTTGAGTTTGATTTCAGACATTGTGAATCTCCAGAATACGGTAGGGAAAAGGCAGAGTTGCCGAATGCTGCCCCCGCAGGGGCAGCGATCGGGAACTGTGACTGAATCAGCAGTGGTCTTGGACGTACTCTCGAACGCGGGGGGAGACACGCTCGACCAAGTTGCGAGCCAACTTGCGAACGTCGACGAGGTCGGGGCCGCTGCCCATGTTGATGGCCACGTCGCAGTCGCGTTGGATACCGTCGCAGATGGCCTCGTTCGGATCCGCGAGGCACTCCAAGGCGGTCAGGATCCGACCGAGTTCCACGACCATGTCGCGGTCGTCAGGGTTGCCGAGGAAGTGATTGACGTGTTCGATCCATGCGGACTCTGGACGGGATTCGTTGGACACGTTGCAGTCTTCACGGATGACCTCCAACGCCTCATCGATGAGGGCATCGTGGTCCTCGTTCGAGATCCATTCGTGGGCGATCCACTGCATGAGCAGGTTGTGGGTGAGGGTCTCGATTGGCTTGCCGTCGCGGACGGACTCCTGCTCGATTTGCATGGCGTCTTCGAGGAGGTACGAGTTGTGGTCGAGGAAGTCGCGGTCGCAGTGGATGGCGAGTTCAAACAGTTGGGCATTGCTGAGGCGATCTTCGATGTCTCCGAAGTCGCGAATGATGCCAGTGAAGTCGGTTGAAGTAGTCATGGTGATCTCCAGATCGGGGTGGTAGGAAGACGCCACAAACGGCGTCGAGATTGAAGTGTACACGATATCGGCTCGGAGTGTAGGAGTCTTTGACAAAAAAAAGCAGA
>CEPA01171203.1_pt1 | contig 38814 bp, 37 predicted proteins | sample 356241 | NCBI WGS metagenome assembly CEPA01 (sample SAMEA2620542, study PRJEB7988) | marine metagenome | biome: marine biome (ENVO:00000447); feature: surface water layer (ENVO:00002042); material: "saline water (ENVO:00002010), including plankton (ENVO:xxxxxxxx)" | depth 5 m
TATGATGACGCGGGACATGCCTTCCATTTTGAAAAAATGGACGACTTCAATCCGCGCGTCTTAGAATGGCTCAACAACCATTAATTCATTCGCCTCGTTAATCGCAACGATCTTTTCGAATTTAGTTCTTTGACCGATTCCAAATCGGAATTTTTCGATTTGGAAATCAACTCTAATGCAATTTCGCATTCCTAATCGGATGGATTGACTAGTTGCCGATACATCTCATTTGACGAAAGAGTACTCTCATTTTTCATCATGACCCCAGAACAGCTCGTATCGATTCGCCTAAAAGTAGAAAAGCGAATCGCCGAGATTGACGTGTCTCTCGCGGAAGACGATCCTGAGTCAAAACCGGTCGCTCCGGACGTAGCCATCGGGAGACTATCCCGTTTGGAATCAATTCAATCCCAGCAAATGAGCCTCGCCCAACGGAGACGCCAGCGTGAAGAGAAAGAAAGATTGGAAAACGCGCTCGACCGCATTAATAACTTTTCCTACGGAAACTGTGCTTATTGCTTATCACCCATATCCTACGAACGTCTTGAAGCCATGCCCGATGCTGTGGTCTGCGTAAGGTGTGCTAGATAAGAAAAAGTAATTTAGACTGACCGAAATCTCGAAGCCTTTTTATTTCACGTCGGTCGAAACAAATCAGTAGGGAACCTGCTAAAATTGGAGTAGACTGGGTTTGGATTAATCTTTCCAAATATAAAACCCGCTACTGCGTCCCACACCACTGGCGATCGGATGTTTCGTCGCCGGAGTTCGGCCTTAACGAAACGCAAAGAAATCAGGTTTACACGGTCTACTTCGGTCAATCGCTCAAAATGACTGAAAACTTTTCGGATCCCAAGAACATGCAGGAATCGTAAATATCATCCAACGAGTAAGTTAGGTAGATTCTAAATGAGGAATAGTACAAGAGGTTCCAAACAATCAGGGAAAACCAAAACTCTGGCGATTTCAAAATAATCGCTCGGCTGTTAGAGGTGATTCTCTTTTTGTTCCGTTGACCTCCAAGCCCTGTCAAAATAGTTTTGATTTGATGGATATTGAAAAAGAGAAAAACTTACTCGGAGGACCACTAGAAAATTGCAGCAAAAATCCGCTAACCGGGTTTCACCGAACGGGTAAATGCCAAACGGGCCCTACGGATCATGGGTGCCATGCCATCTGCGTAATCGTCACCAACGAATTCCTGGAATTCTCAAAAGCCAACGGAAACGACTTGAGCACTCCGGCCCCCCAATATTCCTTTTCTGGTTTGAAGGAAGGAGACCGTTGGTGCCTTTGTGCTCTGCGCTGGAAAGAGGCCTACGATGCTGGCGTCGCTCCCATGGTCATCCTTACAGCGACCAGCGAGGCGGCATTACATCACGTTAGTCGCAGCGTTCTGGAAGAGTTTGCGTTTGTGCTTAGTGATTAAAAATAACCTCCCCACTTTGACCCGATATCGAAGGATACCTGCCTCTACTCGAGAGATTCGTGCTTCAGGGTTGAGTCGAACATCATTGTACCGAATGGAAGCAGCGAGGCAATCACAGCAATGGTCGCCCGGCTAAATTTCCACTTACGATTGATCCAAACGCGAATGAGTATCCAGATGTAAAGGATAAACAGAACTCCGTGAATCATGCCAACCACGCGGACCGCTTGCGGAATGTCCCAAATATACTTTAAAGGCATCGCCAAGAAAAGCAGTACCAAATAAGATAGGCCTTCGGCAAAAGCCACTTTTCGAAAAAACTGAAGAAGTTTCATTGTAAATTGATTCTAGCCACATCCGGCACCCAAGGGAATCTAACTGACGACTTGAAAAAGGCTCCCTAAACTATCGATTTCGATAGTGATCTCGTCACCAGATTGTAGCGTGAAATCAGTCCCCGGAATAATTCCTGTTCCTGTCATCAAGTAACAGCCATTCGAAAAGTCTAGTTCCCGATACAGGTACTCAGCCAGTTCTTCAAGTTCCCGCTTCATCTCTTTCAAGCTTGTTTGACCTTTAAATACAACCGAATCAGAACGAGCTATTGAGAGCCTGATTCCTGTTTCCTTGGAGATCGGAGTATTCAGAATATAAAGACCAGGACCAATCCCAGTTGCTCCTTCGTACGATTTAGCCTGGGGAAGATACAGCGGATTCTCCCCTTCAATACTCCGGGAGCTCATATCATTGCCAATCGTGTAACCTATGATTTGTCCCTTATCTGATATCGCCAAAGTCAATTCAGGCTCAGGAACATCCCAATCCGAGTCTTCGCGAATTCGAACGGTTTGACCATGGCCTCGGACCCTCTGAGCGATCGACTTAAAGAATAGCTCTGGTCGAGCCGCGTTATAAACTCTAGCGTAGAAATCTGCCCCACCCGCACTTTTCGACTCCTCCATCCGAGCAAGTCGACTCGAATAGTAAGTAACTCCTGAAGCCCACACTTCTTGATTACCAATAGGAGGTAATAGTTCATTCTCGACCGCGGTTCGAGCTAATTCATCATCGACGATTGAAAGTGTCGCGAGAGTATCCCTAAGTCCATCACCCTTGAAAAGTAAATCCCAATCGGAATTGAAAAAGCAGTATTGATCTTTGCGAGACGCGACCAATCCAGAAGCGGTTCGGTAAATACAGGTTGCCATTAAAAAGACGTTGGAAACGCGACTCAGTTAATGCAAGTAATTAGCGAAGCCCGCTACCTTGAGTACAGTGTTTGAACGGAAACGCTAGGCAGCGTCCTTTTTTTCGGCTTTCGGAGGTCGGATTTTCTTAATCTGGGCCTTTTTCCTGCCTTCGACTACTCCGCGATCAATGATCACTTCGTTTACATCTTCCCGACTAGGAACATCATACATGACATCCAAGGTTACACCTTCCATGATCGAACGGAGTGCTCGAGCACCCGTCTTAAGTTCGATCGCCCTTTCAGCAATCGCCCGAATTGCGTCTTTCGTTATTTTCAGCTTAACACCATCCATCGCGAACAACTTCGAGTATTGCTTTACCAGAGAATTTTTTGTGCTGAGTAAAATTTTTTCTAAGTCATCAACACTGAGCTGATCCAGGACAGACACCACTGGAAGACGTCCGATGAATTCAGGGATCATTCCGAATTTTACGAGGTCTTCTGGAGCGACCTTCTTCATCACTTCCTCCCCCTTCATCTCGGATTTGACCACAGCCCCAAAGCCAAGCGTTATTCCTTCTGAACGCTTTTTTATAATGCCGTCCAGTCCGACGAACGCCCCACCACAGATAAATAGAATCTTCGAAGTGTCGATTTGTACGTACTCCTGGTTCGGATGCTTTCGTCCCCCTTGTGGCGGAACGTTACATACCGTTCCCTCTAAAATTTTCAAAAGAGCTTGTTGTACACCTTCTCCCGATACATCTCGGGTAATCGAGACATTGTCCGTCTTTCGGCCGATCTTATCAATCTCGTCGACATAAATAATCCCGCATTCAGCCTTAGTGACATCGTAGTTAGCCGATTGTAATAAGCGAAGCACGATATTCTCGACATCGTCTCCCACATAGCCCGCTTCGGTCAATGTCGTCGCATCTGCAATGGCAAAGGGCACATCCAATATTCGAGCTAGTGTACGGGCTAAAAAAGTCTTTCCCGACCCGGTTGGGCCTACGAGAAGAATGTTACTTTTCTCTACTTCGACATCATCGTATTCCGAACCTGGATTTAGGAGACTCGCTTCCGTCACCTTCTCTGCGTCGAAACTCAATCGCTTATAGTGATTATAGACCGCTACCGAGAGAACCTTTTTGGCATGCTGCTGACCAATAACGTAATCATCAAGCACCTCTTTAATCTCTGTCGGCCGAGCGAGATTAAATGCCGGGGCGCCTTCGGTTTCCGCCAAAGCACCATCTTCACCCACTAATTCCCGGTCGATAATGGTTTTGCAAACAGACACGCAACCATCGCATATGTAAACACCCGGCCCTGCTATCATCTTGCGAACTTCCGACTGCGACTTTCCGCAGAAAGAGCAAAGCGTCATGCGTGAGGATTTTGCCATACGTATCTTGTTTGAAGCGGCGCTTTAAGATTTCTTGGATTTTTCGGTGGGTTCCATCACCTCGTCAACTAATCCGTAGATTTTGGCTTCATCGGCACTCATGTAAAAGTCCCGATCGGAATCCTTCTTTATCTCGTCTGAAGTTTTGCCAGTGCAATCAGCTAGGACTTCATTCAGCCTTTCCCGCCAGCGAATGATTTCCTTAGCCGCGATCGATATATCCGAAGCCTGCCCCGTGGCACCTCCAGACGGCTGGTGAATCATAATCCGACTGTTGGGCAGTGCGAAACGTTTTCCCTTGGTACCTGCTGCTAAAAGTACCGTTCCCATACTTGCCGCCATGCCAATGCAATACGTAGATACATCGCAAGTGAGGTAATTCATCGTATCGTAAATCGCCATACCCCCCGTAACTACTCCTCCGGGGGAGTTGATATACATATGAACATCCTTCTTGGGGTCATCCATCTGAAGAAAAAGCAGCTGAGCCACAATCGCACTAGCTATCTCATCATTAATTGGTGTGCCAATGAAAATAATCCGGTCCTTGAGAAGGCGGGTATAGATGTCCATGGACTGCTCGCCGCGGCCCGTGTTTTCGATGATATGTGGTAAGTAGTATGACACGATTTATTGCAAATTATTAATGATTAAAGGGTTAATCTAACTCAGCTCTTCTCGCCTTTAACACCTTTGACAGTAGATTCGTCAATTAGGAATTCAAGCGTCTTATCGAAAAGTACCGACTGTTGAGCCATTCTCAAACGATTTTGATCTTTCTTTAGTTCTTTAACGAACTGTTCGGGCTTTTGACCGCTTTGATATGCCTGATTAAAGATAAATTGGCTCATATCCTGGTCCGTAACCTCAATTTCCTCCTTGCCTGCGACCTGATCCAGGATCAGTTGCAGCTTAACACGATTCTCAGCGTTTTTAAGGGACTGGGCATGGATGTCTTCCTTGTTTTCTTCTATCTGCTCTTGCGGAATGCCGCGTCGTATGTTTTCCGTTACCACTTGCCGCATGGCATTCTCCGTTTCCGCTTCGATTAAGCTACCGGGGAGCGGAAAATCGACCGAATCCATAAGCTTTTCGGAGATCTGACGTCGCAGATCAGCACGGCGTTCCTGGGCCTTTTGGTTTTTCAGCCAACCAGAAACCCGCTCCTTTAGATCATCTAGATTCTTAACCTGCTGAGACTCGAAAAACGCCTCGTCAATCTCGGGAAGCTTACGTTCGCGAACCTCAAGCAGCTCAACTGAATAAACCGCCTTCATCCCCTGCAACCCTTCAACGGTAAAATCTGCCGGGAACTCAACCGTAAGGTTTTCTTTATCACCCGTCTTCAAACCCTCCAACTGGTCGCCAAGACCGGGAATGAGGCCTTGGTCGCTCCCGATTTCTTCCCATGTTTGGGGCATTTTCGCGTAAACGGGTTTGTCCTCGACTATTTCGCTGATCGGTTTTCCGTCGATGTTTCCCTCGTGAGAAAATTTAACATAGTCCCCTTTCTGGGCTTCACGCTCGACTGGAGAAAATTCAGCCCGCTCTTTCCGGATATTCTCTATCGCCTCATCTACCTCATTATCAAGAACTTCATCAGAAAGACCCTCGAGCTCAATTCCCTTGTAGTTGTCTACCTTGAAGGCCGGTCGTACATCGAGAGTGAACGTTATCACCGCTTCCTGGCCGGCCTTGATCACACCCTCTGTGACGTCAATCGGGTTAATTAGGTTCACTTTCGCCTTCTTGAGGCCTTCCTTGTAAGCCTTGGAAACCACTCGCTGACTGAGCTCGCCGGCGATTTCCTTAGCGAATTTCTTGCTCACTATCGCAACGGGTGCCTTGCCCGGACGGAATCCGGGAATCTTAGCCATGCCCGAAAACTGGGAAAGAAGGCCTTTTTCTTCTGCCTCCACTTCATTTGCATCGAGCGTTACGGCTAGCGTTTTACGGGTTTCGGTGACGTCTTTTAAGTCAATTTTCACGGGATGTGACGATTCAGGATTGATAGCTACTCTTGGAAAAGCGCGGACAGTAGAAGACATAATTAAAAGGGGTCAATGTATTTGGAAGGGATGATGCAAGAAGACCTGACTTCAGGATTGGCAACGGGCACCGGTCGATCCTAACCCTCAGCACTTCAGGAAAGCGAATGAATCGACTGTTTTTCCCTTCTGGAGTCCTCCTCAGATCCAATCGCCAGGGCCGTAGTTCCCTACCCCAGCACTAAAGAGCCGGCACTCGCCTGATGCAGCGTTGGAATGAATTGGGAGCTCATACCAGTAGAAGTGCTGACCCCTTATTGCTGTGACATTCTTTCTGACTATTCCGGTTGTGGCTACCTCGAAGCACCGATTCTGTCAAATACCCTGCATTTTCCGCTTGAGGGAGACACCACAAAAGTGCTGATTCAAATTAATGGCCAGCCCACCCGATCTCCAGCGAATGCTCGCGATTGACACGTCGTCTCGCAGAGCCTGTGTCGGACTCTTCGACGAAAAGGGCACCCTATCATGTAAGACAAGCGAGGAGGATGCATCGCTTTCTCTCTTTCCGCTGATTAAGCACCTACTCAAGGAATTCAATTGGCAGCTCTCCGATATAAACTCGATCGCTTTTTGCAAAGGGCCCGGTTCCATGCTCGGGATCCGCACTGCGATCATGGGGATCCGAACCTGGCAGGGGGTTAAATTAATCGAAGGAAAGCAGATTTACTCGTTCAGCAGCCTCGCTATTGGGGCCGAGCTTGTTCGTCATTCCTCGCCTTCTGAGAAGACATATCTAGTCATTACGGATGCGCGGCGAAACAGCTGGAACGCTCTAAAGGTGAAAGAAACATCCATAGGACCAGTTCAGTTTATCGATAACGCTACCCTTGAGGCGGAAAATATCCCCCTGTTCTCGTTTAACGAGTTCCCGAAATGGACGCGTACGCAGGCCCATATCCAATACCTCTCCTATCTTCCTGAAAATGTCTTATCGTCCCCGCGATTCCCTCTGTTTTTAGAGAAAAACTCAGACGCCAACCACATAGACTTGCGCTCGATAGAATTCGCCAAGTGGATACCAACAGCGAGGACCGCAGACCGAATTAAGTCGTGAGGCAATCCGCAACAACGCCATACCGCTGCTGGGCGGAGATCGATTTGGCCGCTCTCGAGCGAAATCTAAAATCGATCCGGGCCGACCTCCCCGATTACATTAAATACATTGCGGTTGTGAAAGCCGACGCCTATGGCCATGGAATGCAGCAAACGGTCGCTCGACTTATGCAAGCTAATGTAGATATGTTCGCAGTGGCTAACGTAATCGAAGCCGCAAAGATTCGCGAAATTGGAACGGGCTGGCCGATTATTGTCCTAGGCGCGACCCTGGAGAATGAGGAGTCCTACTTATTTGAATACGACTTGATTCCCACGATTTCAACGATTGAAGAGGTCGAACGTCTCAATCGGAAAGCCCTTTCCTACGAAAAGCCACTCAAAGCTCACATCAAAATAGACACCGGCATGGGGCGACTCGGAATTTGGCACGAATACGCTGCTGAGCTTTTCGACGCCTTCCACAAGGCTACATTCCTCACTCTAGGCGGCGTTTACACCCATTTCGCGTCCGCAAGCCGAGATCCTGAGTTCACTCGACGGCAACGACAGCTCTTCACCGATACGATCGCTAAGGTCGACTGGCTCGAAACCGAAAAGCTCCTGATTCACGCTGACAACAGCGCTGGCATTTCAACGTTTGCACCCGACAGCGTCTACAACGCGGTTCGAATAGGATTACTCCAGTTTGGCATCGCGCCCTACCCGCTCTCCATACTAGGAGAAGTGGATACAACTCCCATTTTCAAATTCAAGTCTCGCGTCGGCATCGTTAAGCAGCTACCCGCTGGTGCAACAATCAGCTATGGAAGAAGCCACACCCTACAACGGGATAGCCGCGTAGCAATTGTATGTGCGGGCTACGGCGATGGCGTTCCTCTCAAGCTAAGCGACCGCGGAGACGTTCTCATCAACGGCGAACGCTGCCCGATTCTTGGCCAAGTAACGATGGACCAAACCATCGTAGATGTAACCGACATTGAAGGAGTGGTAAAAAGTGGAGACTTGGTCACTCTAATCGGACCGCAGGGGGAAGGTGCTATCCGTTTGCAAGAATTCAGCGAGTGGGCGGAGACGATCCCTTGGGAGATTCTTTGCTCCGTAACAAAAAGAGTTCCTCGCCTTTACCGAACGGCGATTATTACGGGCTGACCCCTGCCAAGACATCTCTGAATAGTGAAGATCCTTTGAATTTTCGCAGCCCAAAAATCGGTTATTTACACGCTTTCCGTTATACCTTAATCCTCCGCTGCGTATAATGGCAAATATACGGAACGAAATCGTTTTTATTTGTACGGCTAATACCTGCCGTAGTCCAATGGCAGAAGGATTGTTTCGCCACGCGCTAGCCGCCCAAAGCGACCCATTGGAATCGCTCAAAGTTTCCTCAGCCGGAGTATCCGTTTATGATCGGCAGCCACCCAGTCCAAATTCCGTCAAGTCCATGGCCAAAGTCGGCATCGACATCAGCGATCACCGCAGCCAACACATCACCGAGTCGATGATAGAGTCGGCTCTCGTATTTTTCACGATGACAGAAACCCACTTGGCAATGCTTTCCTACCAGATCGATCCACCGCCCGCGAATGCCTTTCTTATGCGTTCATTTATTGGAGGAAATGCGGATACCCAGATACCGGACCCATTTGGTATGAACCTTCGCGAATACGAAGCCTGCCGCGACAGCATGGTCGAGGCGATTCCGTCGCTCGTGAAGACTGTCGGGAGGCTCTATTCTGCTCAGTGCACCCAAGAATCGGACAGTAAATAGCGGAAGACCTCGGTCTCGCCACCTATGAAAAATTCGCTTTCGGACAATCTGCGACGCTCGCTGGGAGAAAACGACGGCTCCGACATATCCCTTGAGAGTATACTTGAGAACGTCGACGAACAAGGATTTGGTCTACTAATGATGGTGCTTTCCCTCCCCAGTGCCCTCCCTATACCCGCTCCTGGTTACTCTACCCCCTTTGGAATTCTATTCATCGTTCTCGGATTACAGATGCTAAATGGACGCCACCGTCCTTGGTTGCCTCAATGGGCTGCCCGTCGTACAATGACCCGAACCTCCGCAGAGAAGGCGATCGGCATTGCCACGAAATGGCTCGGCCACATCGAGAAAATTGTCCATCCACGCTTGACGTGGATTAGCAGTCCCTTCGGCTCTCGGTTTTTGAGTTTCATCGTCGTAGTTATGGCTGCCCTCATGACTCTTCCAATACCCTCTACTAACACTTTTCCGGCAGCCGTAATTTTTCTCATTGGAATAGGTCTTTCCGAAAAGGATGGTCTCTTCTGCCTCGGCGCATGCACGGTCGGTGTCCTCGCAATAGCACTTTACTCAGTCATTATCTATATTCTCGTTGCTCAAGGCATGGAAGGCGTTCTACATTCCAAGGAATGGATCAAAGGGCTCCTTGGCCTGAGCGGATCCGGTTAAGCTCCTCTGCGGTCCCTTCATTTATATACAATTAGGTAAAATATCGGCAGCCAATCTACTCAGGGTTCGAAAGCGTCGTAATAAGAACGAACCGAAGTTTCCCAAACCGCCTACCTTTTAACAAGGGGTCCAATATATCGCTTTCCAGATTTATTTGATTGCCGGATCCCGGGAGGATAGGTTTCCCCTTAGAACGATTATCTAATTGTAAGACGGCATGAGCGAACGAAAGAAACGCAGCTCGCTAATTCCTAAAGGTTAGGTGTATCTGACTACTGATGACGTGCTAAACAGGTCTTGAGAAGTCTCGAACGCCCACGGCTCGATCGCCCAATTTTCAAGGTCGCCAGGATACTGCGGAACAAGTTCCCCTTCAGACTCTCCCACTGCCGGATCCGCATTCCAGGTTTTGGGAAGCGTGTATCCCTCGAGAACTCCAGTGGCCCCTCGACCTCTAAACCCGAGCCAATTCTGCTACGCTTCCGACGCTACGTCAATGCAAGCAATCGTGGCGCACAGGAAAGAAATTGATAATTTGAAAGGTAAACGAGAACACATCTGGGACATGGGGGAGAAGACGATACATGTGGACAAGAACTACTTTGCACCGGAAAAGCAGGATCCATTTTTTTACTCCACCGCCGAATGCCCTTGGCCCATCATTGAGTCCGGTTAAGAGAAGAGTACCCGTTACAATCCCAATGGGGGACCACTACCTTTTGTATTGTATTTCTGGAGTCTCTAGCTCTCTTTTGTTCAGTGGGAATAGAAACGGTTCAACTCTTCCAAATGGCCATGAATGATCTTGGTGATATGGGCTGGGTTGAGCTCGTTCTTGTGCAATTCGAAAATGGCCACTAGCAAGGCGAGCTCAATATCGGTCTTTTTGGGGGATACCGATTTCAATTCTCTCATTAGCTCGAGAGCCTTTGCCTCCGCTTTCTTGTAGTCTTCAAAGTTCTTTTCGCTAGAAATTGCCATATCGTAGCGAACCAACTGATTCCACTACATCAAGGTCAAACTTCAAATTTTTCGAAGAGTCGACTTGCGACCCTACAACGGCTTGTATCGCCCTAGCCTTGGCGATTATCTCAACTTCATCGGAACGAAAGGGTTACGACCGAGATCGCATCCTTCTTTCTTGCACGTTGGGAGAAGGTGGCTTGAGTCACAATACCATCGCGATCTGGACAAGCTACAACCAAGGAAATCCCTTTACTAATTCGTCCCATTTCAACACGGGATTTGCCGCCTATTCCGTACTGTAGCGACTCCAAGATGAAAGGATCGGCCTCGTCGTCGAAACGGCAGCAAAGGAAGGCAACCATTACGATTGAATTTCCTTCTGCAGAATAAAACTCTCCCAGGTGGAAGAGCAGTAATTCGCTACCTTTCCCTACCGCTTTTTAAAAACATCGCTGTCTGCGATAGCGACGACTAAGTCCCTTAAGCCGTATCCGCTTTCCGCTATGTCCGTTGCGATCCCTTCAATTGCCCCATGATCCCGATAGGTCATCTCTCGACCCGTTCCATAAACAAGTAGTTTTTCCGTTAAGGTATAAGTAAAACGGTCCTTTCGATCCATCAAAACCTGCTTGAGCCCCCTCTCATCTCTAAAGCGCTCCCCGGAGGGCAATTCGCCTGATCCGTCGACCTGCTCTCCAAAAGCTCGATTATCGCCCGCATCCATCGAAGGGTAAAATTCTCTAAACCCACCAATAGGATCATAAAATTCCAGTGCAAATCCTAGCGGGTCGATCTTCGCGTGGCAATCCGCACAGGCCTGAACGTCCCGGTGTTTTTCGAGTTGATCTCGAATAGTGGTGGCTCCGCGTGTATCCGGTTCTAGCGGCTCCACATCTGGCGGTGGGGGTGATGGCGGCGTACCAAGGATATTCTCCAATATCCAAACGCCACGTACAACTGGTGAGGTTTCTACGCCGTTCGCCGTCACGGTCAAGACACTTGCATGTCCCAGCAATCCACCTCTGCGCGCATTCTTCGGCAATCTAACTCGACGAAATGCTTCTCCATTAATCCCCTCTAGGCCATAGTGCTTGGCCAATGAACCATTCAAAAACGTGTAGTCACTATCTAGGAAATCTAGAATCGAACCGTTGTTTGCCAAAAGATTCTCGAAATAAAGACGTGTTTCCTCACGCATCGCATATTCAAGGCGCTGTGAATAGTAGCTCTCAAAGCTCTTCCCATCCGGCAACATGCTACCCAAGGTATTCATTCGAAGCCACCCGTCCGTAAAGTGCTCAATAAAAGCCTTCGCCTTTGGGTCCGTTAACATTCGATCCACCTGGGAAGACAAGATCGCCGAATCCCCCAATCGGTTCGCTTCCGCCAATTGAAACAACTCCTCGTCTGGCATCGAGCTCCAAAGGAAATAGGACAAACGCGACGCCAGCTGGTAGCTATCCAGCTCCACGGCCTCCGCTTCATCTCCTTCATCCAAATACAGAAACTTGGGAGAGCTTAACATCCCAGCCAGGCCTAACTTCAACGCTGCCTGTAGCGTCTTTCCGGACTCTCTTTGCCTTCTCACAAAATCCGCATAGTGCTGAATATCATCTTGAGTCTGAGGTCTTCTAAATGCCCTCCTGGCAAACTCGAGCAACGTCCGATCAATATCGACCTCTGCCGGGCTAGTCACTTCTCCAAAAATCATCTGATGGCTTTTCGGTGGCCACTTCTCATAAGTGGGACCCGTAATCTCCAAGCTATGCACGCGAAGTCGCGGTCCCTCGTAAACTTCTCCGATCGTCTTGTTGCCCAGATTCTTGGGCTCAGCCAGACCCTCCTCCAAAAGATAATCCTGAGTCCGAACGACTTCCGGGTGGTACTTGTCCGCAACTTTTCGAATCGTTCCCTTACTGGCAACACCGTTACTCCAATGAACGAACGGCGTGCTGCCCTTCTCTAGCCAAACCAACACCTCGTAGTCGGTGGGAACTTCATCCGCCAAATCAAAAATCGCTACGTTCCTTCGCCCTTCGTGAGCGTTCTTCCGCAATAAACGCGGTTCGGGAGCAATAACCAACCCCATTTTCATGGGCTCTGAAAAATCCATTTTAAAATCGGAGTTTGAATACGGGTGATCTAGTCGATTGATCGCTTCCGCTCGTACGACAATCTTATAGTATCCATCTTCCGGTACTCCGCTCTTAGAAAACTTCAAAGGATAATTCGTATGCCGCTCTTCTGGTTGTCCGTGTCCAATGTCCAAGTACTTACCGTAGAAATTAATTCTCCATGTCACTGGAGCCCGTGTCCTTTCCTCCGGCCGCACTCCACCGAAATCGTTGGCAGTGAAACGGAGCATTTTCGAATCAGGTCTCTGATCCGAGAATCGAATCGCCTTTTCAAGGAATTCGTCTGCGACCTCTATGTATCGCCTCAATTGATAGTCGGAAAGGACCAGGGATTCTCCGTTGTTATCAAATCCGTCTACCTTGGAATCTTCAGGAAAGTCGAAAGTCGTATCAAAAGACTCCGTATGCACACCCAATAAATCTCTGAGCGTATTCGCATACTCAAAACGATTCAAACGTCGCATTACCGTGGACGCGGGTGATCGAAAGTCTGCTGCAACCGTCAACTTTCCCGTTAGCCAGTCAATCATCTGGCGAGTCTCTTCCTGGCTTGGCTGCCTTACCTTTTTCTCATCCGGCGGCATTTCTCCTAAATTCAACATGTCAAGTACTTCTTCCAACATCGTGAGGTTGCTTTCATCAAAGACATTGGCTGACAAGCCGTCCAAGCGACGATCCCCCTTCTGTTTTTCCCCTCCATGGCAACCGATGCAGTATTCAGAAACAAATTCGCTCACAAAAAGCGGAAGCGCGGTGTCGGCCGCAAACAATGAGGAGACCGCGATTGACGAAAGAGCCAATAGTGGAAGCAAACCCTTCATGCCTAAGCTAATTCCAGTCCCGTTAATGTGCCAGTCGAACTTGAAAACTGGTTGATCTCGAGACCGAATCGCTGCAGCATTGACACGAATAAATTCGCTGCACGTGTTTCCGTTCCACGCCCTTTGTCTTTCGCGTAAAGTTTGTGCTCGCCGTGGCGGAATCCGCCACCCGCCAATATCAATGGTAGATTTTTGTTACTGTGCGAACTTGCATTTCCCATGCCGCTTCCCAGCAAAGACATCGTATTATCAAAAAGCGATTTCCCGTTTGGCTCGTCGACCGATTTCAGCAAATCAAGAAATCGAGAAAACTGCGTAGTGTGGAAGCGTTCTATAATAGCGAGCTCTTCAATATAGCTCTCCACCTTTCCATGGTGTGTCAGTTGATGATATCCACGTGTTACCCCCAACCCGCCAGCATCATGCCCAATATCGTTAGATGCGAACGTGATCACCCGCGTTGAATCCGTCTGCAAAGCCAAGGCCATCAGGTCGTAGTAGAGTGGAATCCGTTCGGAAAAAGTGAGCCCATCTGCATCGGGAGGCAGCTGGTAGTCAACCGAGGGCTTTGGCCTGTCTAGCCATTCCTTTGATTGTATCAGTTTTTTCTCTACCTCTCTTACAGAAGTAAAATAGCGATCCAATTTTTCTTTATCGCGCTCTCCGACCTTACGCATCAGTCGGTCCGCGTCTGTCTTCACCAAGTCGAGAATACTCAAATGGTCCGTATAAACCCCTTTTAATTGCCTTATCTGGCTCGGGTCCGTTTTTCGAAAGAGCAGCGAATTGATCATTCTCAAATTAGCAAGCTGCGGCAGAGCAACGCCAGCACTAGACCAGGAAAGCGTATTGTTCGCATCCGACCCGCCCGACGCTAATTGCAAGGACTGAAAACGAGTCTGAACACCTACGAACTGGGCAGCCTTTTGGTCCAAGGATATGTTAGCTTCCGGCAAACCTCTCGAGTTTTTTGAAAGCAATCCGGTGAGATAAGCATGCACCCCTCCGTGGCCACCCACACCTTCTGTACCATGATCGAGTTGAGAAAATACCGAGAAGCCGTTGCGATGCCGCGCAAGCGGCTTGAGTAATACGGGCAATTCATAGCTTCGCCCCGTTTCCCTTGGAAAGAAAAGCTCTGGCACAAAGCCCAACCCCGTACCCACACATACCATACGTATGGGTACCAAAGCCGTATTGGAAACGGATCCTAAGACCATAGCATCGAGGAACGGCAATGAAAGCGACGCTCCCGCGATACCTCTAAGAAAAGTACGTCTGTTCAGAGGTTTAGTTTGATAATACATAAGCAGATTCGACGGCGGTTATAGAACCGTTTTAAACTAACTTGCGTAGAGACAAAGCAAATCGGAGCAAAAATTCGATGTTTATTTTCCTCCCAGTTCGAAATGACACCAATCAAACCCATTCGCATGCTTGGAAAGTCACAATTAAATAGAGGGGCCCAATCGAGAAGAATAGTGCCAAGTCTAGTCTTGAAAATCGGAAGAACACTCTCTTTATCGTTGGGGTTATACATTCAGGATAATAACTAAGATTATCATTAATATACACCAAACATAAAAAAACCGAGGACCCCTTAGATTATCCAGAGACGAGGTTTGAGACCAAACTAATCAATTCAGATATGGACCTTCTTGGCTCACCGCGATTAGAAATTCTCCGTGCCACCGCCGTCTTTTCTTTAAAAAATGACAACAACATCGATCGATTATCGAACGTGATCCAGTTAAGATTCTCCTGGGAACGGCGGTTAGGCGGTACGGTCTACAAGAAGTCTGGGTGCCTTTTCCCTTTACGGGATCAAGGCAAAAATGAGAAAAAAGAAAATATGAAAAATGTACTTTTAACAAACCTACGCCCCAAAAAACACCTGATTGGGCTACTCGCTCTAATCGCATCCAGCTTACTGCAGACTGGATGTGCTACCAGTGGTCACCACGAACGTAAGGGGGCGGTAGCGGGTGCTGCTACGGGAGCCTTGCTGGGAGCGATCATAGGAAACCAATCAGGCGAAGAAGGCGAGGGAGCGACCATAGGCGCGGTTGCCGGGGCCATCGTCGGACGCGAAATCGGCCGGTCGAAAGACCAAGCAGATATGAGGAACGCCCGCCCACGCAGCACGGAAGTCTACGACGCTACTCGAATCGACTACGGCTCCATGATGACCGAGGATGAAAAGCGTCGTGTCCGCAAACGGGCTGGCAAAGACGAAATCATCGACTGGGGCTACTACCTCACATCCGACGAAAAACGCCGTATCCTTGATCGTGCAGACCAAGCTATTGGCCTATAATTCGGTACGGCGTTTTTAAAGCGGCTCAGACGATTCACTCCGACCAGCTTTTAGCCTACTTGAAAATTTTCCACGTGACCAGATGGGGATCCGTTTCACTTAGTTTATTCAAACTCAAGTCTCTTATCGAATGGCTGGGCCCGCCCGCTTCCAAAACCGCTCCTTCGACAACCGCAAACCCAAGATTCGGATTTCCGACTTGCGCAATGTGTCCGTTATCCGTAAAATTGAAGTGCTACAGGGGAGATTCGCCCGGCTCTTTGAGCATGAGTACCGCTCCTGGCTCGTAACTTGCGGCTTCAATACAAAGCCCTTGCTCACTCGCATAGATCTGACCCTCCGACTGATAATCTATGGCCCACACTTCATAGGCCGATCCAACTCGCTTCAATGTGACAGCCATCAGTGATCCCTACACCTATATGTTTTGCCGTAAACCTGGAATGTCCACAAAATAGAATTCTGGCTAATCGAGCTTGTCCACCAATCGTATCCCGACAGGACTCGATTCCCCGATTGCCGCACACGGAAATAGCAACTTTATTGCAGAAAACGGTTAGATTGAATCCAACATTATCAACCAATCCGCTCTTCTCTCCCCTCATCTAGTAAAAAGCCTACTATAACCCTTCAACCTCAGCGATTCGGGCCAATATACTAATGCCATAACGACCTTCGCGACTACCTCCATTGTCTAGGTACTTCTTTACGAGCGGAAATGCCGGTTCACCGACCCAATCGATGACATTGTGAAGCATAGGCTCATTTTCCGATTTGTTTATCAATAGGCTTTCAAGAGTAGCTAAACCTAGGTCGCCTTGTCCTAGGTCGATAAGTATCCACGCTGCCATTACTCTTACTTCGTGCGATTCATCCTTAAGGGCTTTCTTGAGAAGTGCAGTCGCAGAATGGGCGTTCTTATCGAGCAAGCGCAGGCCAACCACTGCCCACCAACGCATGCCTTCATCCTCGTGCGACATCCACTCCTTAAAGGTTACCAGATTCGTCTTGTCCCTCGACAAAGCCCTATCAGCAGCATCTAAATAAGATTCGAGTGGATACAATCTCTCATCTCGAACCATTTCGTAGATGGTGAGATTATTTTCCGCAGCCCTTCGCTCGCGCATCTTCTCAGGCAAGAGCCCCGAATCGTGGATCTCGAGCTGCTTCTGACGCAGGGCTGCCTTCAGTTCGGCGATCATCGCCTGATGCTCCGGAGCATTGATTAGGTTGTGTACATTGTCAAAGTCGCTCTCGTTATCGAAAAACTCTTCGGAGGCCCGTGGCTCAAAGAACTGGCCCGTGATTTCATTTGTTTTCCCCTCTCGGTGATGCTGTTCCCAAGCTGGCGTCAGCTGAGCTTTCCACAGGTAAGCTAGGTGATGCCCTGCAGGGGCGAACGGGTAATAGTTTTTGTGATACGAGTATCGTACCGTTCGCATTAGCCGCACATGATCCAGTCGCTCGTCGGCCCGCTCCCGAAATCCGAGATGATACTTGGGCTCCGGCTCGATGCCATTCCCCAAAAAGACGGTCCCCTGAAAGGTGTCCGGAATTTCCGCTCCCGCCAAACTCAGCCACGTTTTCGGCATATCGACGAAGCTGACAAGCCGGTCGACCGTCGTTCCCGGCTCATTACCAGGATAGAGGTGCTTCATTTTTTCAGGAAGGCGTACAACGAGCGGGCAGTGAACTCCGCTCGAATAGAGGAACCGTTTGCTCCGGGCCATCACGCCACCGTGGTCCGAGTTGTAGATAATGATTGTGTCTTCGTACAAGCCATCCGCTTTGAGTGCATCGATTGCCTGCTGGACCTTACGGTCCATATTCTCAACGGCTTCAGCGTATTTGGCGTAGTTTTTCCGAATCACCGGCAGGTCCGGATGATAGGAGAAGAGTTTCATTTCAGCCGGATCCTTTTTTAACTCTTCAAGACCGCCATGAGCGAGGCTCTCGTGACTGTCCGTAATATTGAATACGGCGAAGAAAGGTTGTCCCGGCTCACGCATCCTCCAGCCGAATTTCTCCGTACCTCCCTTGTAATCCCATGGATCCTTGTCTTCTCGGCCGCCGATGTTATAGTCCGTCTTGCCGGGGTTGGAGGTATGGTATCCCGCCGCCTTTAGTAGATCCGGGTAGTATTTGATCTTTTCGTGCGGAATCAGATTACGGCTCCGCATGGGTTGCGTTCCATTGGAAATTCCATACATGCCCGTAATCCAGACCGACCGGGTCGGGGCACAGACTGCCGCGTTATCAAAACAGTTGGTGTAGCGGAAGCCTTCCTTCGCCAATTGGTCAATCGCTGGCGTATTCGCATTAGTTCCCCCGTAGCAACTTACCCACGAAATACCGTTATCCTCACTCGTTATCCAAAGAATATTCGGCTTTTTCTGAGTTTGCCGAAGAGATGTGTCCTGAGCCAGCACAAAAGGGCCGAACAGGCAAATAGCTGGCATCAATATGCGGCGGAATGACGCCAAAGATGGTCTAGTATATCGTTGCATAGTACCTTTCGAATCGAGATGAAAAGATTATAAGGGGGCTTAAGCCTGGAGAATACGCCATACTCTGGGCAAGCCCTGAGCTTTATTGGAGCCGCGGGCGATAGGTGCTCGCCTTGAGAACAATTAACGAACGTACCCGCAATTCTTAACGGTCGGGGACACGGGCACAAGGAGCACCAAGCATTGCCAGACCGGAAGGCTTTTCCCTATTTCCCAATTTCAGAAACTGGGTAGACTTCAACTTGTGGTATTTGCTCATGCCAGCCATTTCTCCAAAGTTAACGAAGTCTGCCAAAGGATGCATATATAGCACAATCGAAGCCCCCGAACTGAGGCAGCACCGGCGGTAAAACATCATGAAAGTTACGCTTTGCTTAGCTTAAAATCCCATTCTTTACGGTATTCCTTGTTGATGAGACTGTTCGCTTTGCGACTGTTCTTGAAGCTTAGGTTCGGGCCATCCCAAGCGAGCTTCTTTCCAGGGAAGTGCAAGCAGACATTGCCCAGCTGAATCGTCTCGGTGAATGGGCCGGCGTACTTGAAATTCGAGCCGGGGTAGTCGTAAGGTTTATTGCCAATAGCAGCCTCTCTGAATTCCGTATGGTGGCCTATCGAAGGTTCATAAACACGGGCGGGACGATGATCGCCGGTCTTTTCCTTGAGTTCCATGGCGACGGCACGATGAGCTTCGTGTGGAATTATTCGAGAGCTATCACCATAGTCACCCGTGACCAAAAGAGTGTTTTCCGTCCCGACGTACAGGTTACCCGAGTTCGCAAGCTCCGCTCCCTGAGCGATTTCCTCCAGCCGCTCATGGCGGCGCGGCTTACCGTTCTTATCCGTATAAGCATTGTCCGTTCCGTCGTACCAATAGACGTCGAAGCCAGGACGCTTGTCCGTAGGTCCAAAGGTCCACTTCAAAGTGGAACCTTTGGGAAAGGCGGCATCGGTTAAGGTGTCTACATTGAGTGCCTCAACGTGTGTCGGATAGCCTGGGTCGAGCGACATGAAAATCGAGTCCATGGTATGGCACGCCATGTCGGCCAAGGCACCACCGCCAAAGTCGAGCCAGCCGCGCCAGTTAAACGGGAGATAAGCGTCGCCGCGCTTCTTTGCCCGCCCCACGTCAAGTCCGCGATCGCCCAAGTAAGGACGGTCAGCAGCTGGGCCGAGCCAGTTTTGCCAGTCAAGTGTTTCCGGTATCGGATCTCCACCCTTCGGAAGCTCAAATCCCTGGGGCCAAACGGGGCGGTTGGTGAAACAATGAATTTCTTTAATGTCACCTAGGTGTCCCCCTTGGACATAGGCCGCTATCTGGCGATTGCCTTCGTTGGCGTGACCTTGGTTACCCATCTGCGTCGCTAGCTGGTAGCGATCACACGCTTCCGCCAGCTGGCGCGCCTCCCAAACCGTGTGAGTTAAGGGCTTCTGCGTAAAAACGTGCTTGCCATGCTCGAGCGCCAGGACGGTCGCTGGATAGTGACTATGGTCGGGGGTGCCGATCATGACCGCATCAAAACTGTCGGCTGCCTTGTCAAACATCTCGCGGTAGTCCTGGAAACCCTTGGCCGCTTTCCACTGCTTGGCTAGCCAGCTGTTTCCGTTTTTCTCCATGGCTGCAATGCCATTCGGGATATTTGTGTATCGGCTGGAATCGACATCGCAGTACGCCCCGCAAATATCACCATGGCTTATAGTATCGGTGATATGGCGATTGTTGATCCCCCCTACGCCGATAAACGCGACGCGCAGCTTTTCGCCCTTGGCCTCAGCACTGAGTATGGCGGGTGCGCCGAGTATCCCTACGCCGGCTGCAGTTGAAGTTTTGATGAATTGACGACGCGTTAATTTGCTCATGGGTAGATGCAGTTTGGGTTGTTAAAAAGTTTAATGGGTCCGCCTCGACACCGTAAAAGAGAGTGAAACGTAACCAAGAGTTTCGACGTTGGCGAAGCAATCCCTCCTTGGCAAGTTGCGAAATCGCAGTTTTTGATTATCTCTTACGAGTCTATCGATTCTAACATTGTTCGCCCTACCCGCCCAACGTCCTTCGCAGGAGTTGCCCCTACAATCACATCAATGGGCCGCAAATTGCTCAGCGGGTCATCTCAGCTTTCCTTATGGGAGCCTCACGCTTGATGCGGGATCGAAAATTTCCCAGGAATTGCCAGTGGGTCGGCTGGTTGAGATCTACTTCCGCCATAACAATGGTACCCCACTGGTCTGCCTCCTCGACACGGACTCCTTCACGGTTCCATACCGCGGTCTTCATCCAATTGGATTCAAGATCGCTGTAAGTGGAGAAAACCATGAATACTCCATTCTCCGCACAGCGAGCTGCGGCCAGTGATGGGTTGCCTCCCCATATAGGGAGCGCTATAACTTCTGCCCCGTTCATCGCCAACTCTCGGGCAACTTCGGGAAAGAATACATCGTAGCAAATCATTATCCCCGCTTTCCGAAACGTGTTTTGAAAACGGAGTCGCCAACTGGGAAGGCAATGACATCGATCCCAACGAGGCGATCCTGGATTGAGAGAGAAGCATCGCCCACGAATGGAACGGAGTTCACGAAGATAAGCGGGATTAGGTTTTATTGATGAACAGTATGCTCTTCGCTCGCTTTATACCGCGTTTCACGGTAACTTTATGAAGCCTTTTGGAAATTCTTATCATGGTCCTCTTCAAAAATGTTCCAACATAGGCAGCTTCTTTTTGAGTTTTGTCTGGAACCCTATCGAGGTTTATCGGTATGCTCTGATTCGATGGGACTGATTTTTACTGGGATCTGCAGATTTAGATTGCTCACATGCGTTTTAGCGGTAGCAGGCGTCGGCCAAGTTTCTTCGGCTAACTTATCTCCCAATATCGTATTCATCCTGAGCGATGATCAGGCGTGGACCGACTATGGTTTTATGGGACATCCGGACATCAAGACACCGCATCTGGATAAGTTAGCCGAGAATAGCCTTGTATTCGAGCGTGGATACGTAGCGGCTCCACTTTGCCGACCATCATTGGCATCCATGGTGACGGGATTGTTTCCATTTGAACATGGCGTTACGGGTAACGATGTGGATGGGCGGAATAATCGGGCTGAGTTGGACCTTATCGTGCGTGAGGCATTTCACGAGTACCCGAGTTTCATCAAGCTATTAACTGCGAATGGCTACTTCGCACATCAATCAGGGAAGTGGTGGGAAGGTTCCTACTCGGATGGCGGCTTCACCCATGGCATGACACATGGGGATCCGGAACGCGGTGGCAGGCATGGTGACGAGGGGTTGAAGATTGGGCGCGAAGGGATGACTCCAATAACGGATTTTATCGACAAGGCTACTGAAGCAGAGAAACCGTTCCTAGTTTGGTATGCACCTTTTCTTCCCCACAGGCCGCACAACCCGCCGGAGCGTTTGCTGAAAAAGTATCGTAAGCTCGGTCGGGCCGAGGATGTCGCCAAGTACTTTGCCATGTGTGACTTATTCGACGAAACTTGCGGCGAATTGCTTGGGTACTTAGACGAGAAATCGCTTACTCAAAATACAATGGTCATTTATATTTGCGACAACGGATGGGCGGCACAAAGTACAAACGCTGCGGACCCAGATCAGGCTTTGTGGAAGGGCTTCGCCCTTCGCTCGAAAGGTTCGCCTTACGAAAATGGTATCCGCACGCCCATTATGCTTTCTTGGCCAGGCCAGGTGGAGCCGTCTCGCTCGCCTCAATTGGCTCATGCGATAGACCTCTTCCCTACGATCGCCGCTGCCGCAGGTCTGAAAGCCCCTGCCAATCTGCCGGGAGTCAACTTGCTCGATGAGGCGGCACGAAAGAAACGCAAGACCGTTTTCGGTGTCACGAACTCGATTCATAACATGAAGCTCGGCAAGCCCAAAGAGACGCTACAATACCTCTGGTGCGTAGAGGATGATTGGAAACTTATTCTTCGTTATTCCGGCGAAGACACCACAAGATACAAAAATGTGCATATCTGGGATACCGCAACGGTCCGACTTTTCAACGTAGTGCATGACCCATATGCTAACGATGATCTTGCTTCCTCGCACCCGGAAGTCGTGGAACGATTGAAAAAGAGGATCCAAAACTGGTACGATGTGGACAGCCATTCAAGGAAATCGTTATCGGATCAATAGTTTTGTAATATAAATTTAGATACAAACTAAAATAAAAAGATAGATAGTAAAAATCGAAACGCCTGGAGCACTGATAAAACGGGGCAATAGTGAGAATTCAGCCCTTACGCGAACAATATTAAAAAACCCCCAACCCGATTGAGAGGTCTAGCTTAAACGAGTGCACGCATCGTATTGTTGAAAATCAGTCCGACCAGAGGGATCACGTTAAACCAGCGTCGTGTGGTTAAGGACCTCGGTAACTCTTCCCGCTAAGCTTCTTTCACTATGCGGAACTCCCAGTGATTGTAGCCAATGAACAGCACGACGAGAAAGGTTTTTGCATGCCGCAAGCCCTGACCTGAAAACAATGGCGAGATCCAACATGACGCTACCAAACATGAGACGCTATCGGGCCATGATATAGAACCGCTCCACGCATTAGCCGGCGTCCTTGCACTCTTTCACCCTCCAAATAACTGATCAAAATCTATTGGCAAATAGAACTAAATTTTAACAACTAAGACTAAAATATAAACGTAATAGGTTGGAGAGTTTGGGCCAAACGGCAAACGGTTTTTTGAGTCGCTTATTAACTATTTCGGGGTTCTCTATTTTCGAGTTCTGAGGCCATTTTTTTGGACTTTTTGATACAATCACTAACAGAGACTCCTCCATGAAAATTTCCCATAACATAAAAGTCTTTATTTCTTGCTTGAAATCGAGCGATTGAATCAAGCAATTCTTGATGATTCATGTCATACTGAGGAATTCCCTTTTTCCATCTGAAATGATTTTTAAAAATAACTTCTCCATCATGTTGAAGAAGCTCTTCTAATTCAGATAAAACAATTTTTTCTAGGTCTTCTATCGGCAAGTCACAGAGCTCCCGCTGCCTCTCTCCACCTACAATCACTGTGTACAACTCAAAATCCTCAGGAGCTATATGACCAAACGTCCTGCTGCTGAATAATACTCCCAAATACTTTTTGCCATCAGATGGTTTCGTCAAGACGCCAAAACCCTGTTTCTTGTTTTTTATGTTTTCTTTTTTTAATCCATAATGAAAAACGTTTACTGGACTGTAATTCACCTTCTCAAGTACTTGAACGAATGATTGATCTACAATCAATCGCTTTAAACCATGAGCCGGAATTGTAGAAATAAGTCGTTTGCACAAAATAAGATCCTTCCCAGTATCTATTTCATATCCGTTCGACTTAGTCGTGATTTTTTGTACTGTGCAATTTAATTGGATTCTCTCCCCTAGGAGATCAGCTATTTTTTCCGTCAATTGAGACAAGCCAATCGGTAAATGAAAAGAACCCTGTCCTTGTTTATTTTTATCTCGTCTAAAAAAACCTTTAATAATACTCCCATGTTTTTGCTCTAGCTCCCACAGGATTTTCAAACTGTGCTGAGCACTCATTTTTTTCGTGTTACCAGCATAGATACCTGTAATGAAAGGTTCAACCAATTGGTCGTGAATTTCCATTCCAAAACGAGCCGAAACAAAATCATAAACCGTCGTGTTTTGAGTATGCCTCTTAACAAACAGATCTCTTAAGATACCTATCTTACCCCTTGCTGAAAGTAAGGGTGTACAGATGAATTTCAAAAGAGAAGTAGGCACCATTGTCAATTTTCCCTCACGCAAAACAAAACGATTCTTGTCGGCAACAGTCGTAGGATATTCGAGCTTTTCAATTAATCCACAATCCTTGATAAGCTCCAAAATAGCCTCGTTATTCAGAAGGACCGTGTTCGGACCGTTTTCGCATATGAATTGATTTTTTATTACCGTATGAATAATCCCGCCCACTCGACTATCGGATTCTAATACCAATAAATCTTGGTTGCTTTTTGAAAGAAAATGCGCAAGACTTAACCCTGAAATTCCCGCACCTATTATGACTGTATGTATCTCTTTATTCATTTATTTTATAATGGACATATTCATGGTAAACGAGATGCACCATACCGCGTGGCAGGTAAAAGATGCTGACCATCCAGGCCATGACCAAGTGAATCGTTTTCGTCCAAAGATAGAGATGTCCCGACATAGCGTTTTCGAATTTTAGTAGTTACTACCGGCCGCAAACTCAATCCGCAACCCTAGAGAATTCCTAACCTGCGAATCCCTATCAGCCCCGCGTAGCTTGCCAGGCGAAGCACTCATCCAACCCACAATACCCGCTCCGAGAACGCCGGATGCATGCGTCGCCGAGTTACGGAATGCACTAATCATTGTCACTTTCGAAACAACCCCCGATTTGGACGCCCCATCGCGGACATCACCCGAAAGAGCGTCTACGAGGCACACCCTACAGGATTCATTGCGCTTCAAATTCTCACAACGGCCTGGAGAAGTCTAAAAAGTCGACCACTTGAGTAAAAAATATTTTTTAAAAAACAGAGTACAGAACGGGCAGATATTAAATAATCATTCCCTCCGAAGCATTCGCGAGTCCGCAAACAGACCTTACATCCGAACAAGAATACCGAACTAAGAAACATATTCATTTCCTATGAACAACTCGCCCATCACAAAGACCTCCGTGTTAGTAACCAATATGAAGATCCTTAAACGGTTCATTCAATCCCGGAATAACTCCGTTGCCACCGGTGCAGCTATAGCCCTCTCAGCATTCGCCCTCTTCTCGACTGCCTGCAGCGATTCCGCCACTGAGATGTCTGAATCGGCCGAACCGACCAAGATCGTTTTCATCTCCGGCGTGCCGAGTCACCCATCCGGTCAGCACGAATTCAAGGCAGGTACCATTTTGCTCGCCCGAGCACTTGAGGATCAGAGTGAGCTTCCCGTGGAAGTAGCTATCGCACACCACGGATGGCCCAAAGACGAATCCATCTTCGATGACGCCAAAGCGGTCATAATCTACTCCGATGGAAACGCCAGACACCCCGTTAACGAACACGAAGCCAAGATGGACGAAATGGTCAGTAATGGCGTCGGCCTAATGTGCATGCACTACGGAGTCGAAGTCCCTAAGGGGGAACAGGGGGAATACTTCAAGAAGTGGATCGGCGGACACTACGAGGCCGCTTACTCCGCCAACCCGCACTGGACGGCAGAAGTCGAACTTAATGCCGATCACCCCATCAGCCGGGGCGTCCCCGGATTCAGCGCGAACGACGAGTGGTACTACAACATGCGCTGGGCTACGCCGAAAACTGCGAACAATATCTTAACTGGTATTCCCACCCGGGAAAACATCAATCGCTATGTTCATTGGAATCAATTCGCTGAAAAACTTCTCGGCACACAGCAGACAATGATGTGGGCAGTCGAACGCCCCGACGGTGGTCGTGGTATCGGCTTCACCGGCGGCCACTGGCACCGCAACTGGGCCATCGATGATTTTCGGAAAGTCGTGCTCAATGCCATCACATGGACGGCCGGCCTGGAGGTTCCTGAGAACGGAGTCTCATCTGAGCCCATTACCGAAGAGCAGCTCAACGAAAACCTAGACGAGAAGAAGGAGATGGTCCACATCCCCTTGCCCTCAGAGGGTGACCTTACTCAACCCGCTGCTAAGCCCGTCCCCTATAAGTGGCCTGGTATGCCAAAATCTTGAGCCTAGGTCAAAGGCCGTAAAACCAAGTGATAGACGGTCCCAATTCACTCCCCGCATCAAATCGGAACGATTGGCATCCGCACTCTCGAATTCGTCAAAACTGAGATTACGACAGAGAAAGAACTTGGTAAATTCGTTTTCGTGGTCAATAGCCAAACGGTATTCATAAAAGGTACCAACCATGTCCCTCTAGACGCTCTCCACAGAAGAGGTAACCGCCATCTCGATACGCTGCTTTCGATGACCGCACACCTGAATTACAATATGCTCAGAATCTGGGGTGGTGGTGTTTACGAAACGGATGCATTTTACGATCGATGCGACGAACTGGGTATCATGGTATGGCATGATTTCATGTTTGGCTGTGCCCTCTATCCGCAAATAGATGATTTCCTGGAACAGGCGATCGAGGAAGCAGAAGTGGTTATCAAGCGCTTGCTCCATCACGCCTGTATGGCGCTCTGGAGTGGAAACAACGAAAACGACGTGGCTTACAACTGGTCCCCACTTCACTCAAAACTTAATCCGACGACGATCGTATCAGCCGCGAAATTCTGCCATAAGTGCTGAGACGCCTAGACCCGCTTCGGTCCTACTTGCCAAGCTCGCCCTATGCGAGTCAAAACGTCTTCGAACGCGGAGAGAAAACATCGGAAATACCCGAAGATCACCTCTGGGGACCAAGAGACGATTTCAAGGGTCATTTCTACACAAATACTCAAGCCCATCTTGTCAGCGAAATTGGATAGCACGGTGCGCCCTGTCTTAAATCGCTCAAACAGATGATCGAGCCTGAACATCTATGGCCGTTCGAGAACGATGGCGAGATAGACCCTCAGTGGCGAGCGAAAGCAGTCGCCAGGTTTCCCGATGAATCACTCCATGACGGTCGAATCCGGTTGATGGCGAATCAGATCTCGATTTTGTTCGACGTGATTCCCGGCCAGTTAAAGTCATTTATCCAAGCCCCGCAAATCAGCCAGACCGAAGCGATGAAGTTCTTCATCGAGCGATTTCGAATGGGCAAATGGCGCCGCACAGGAATCCCATGGTGGAATATCCGCGACGGCTTGCCATTGATTTCCGACGCTATAGTCGACTACTACAATCGACCCAAGCTGGCCTACTCCTCTATCAAATGAGTCCAGCAAGACCTATGCGTTATTGTGGATGAAGCCGATAATGAATGGCACAATGTGATTGCGGTAAACAAAACGCTTAACGATGCCAAAATCGATGTCGCCATTAGCGTTATAGGGCAAACGGGCACGCTCTTGAAACACACCTTCACTGTTCCTGCTAATGGTCGCATCGAAGTCGGCAAAATTCCCGCTTCCCCTGTTTGTGCTCTATATCTGCTGGAGTGGCGGTCGGACTCGTCGACCGGTCAAAACCATTATCTAGCCGGTCCACGTCCCTTCAATTTGAAACAATACACGCGATGGGTATTACAACTGGGACTCGAGGTTCAGCCCCCTGCATTTATGTCGCCATAAATTCCTAAGAGTGTATCCGAAAGCTCGGAGAAGACTTTGCCTAGACAAACGTATTAGTCAGCCTCTAAAGGATTAAGAGCCAAAATTTCATCAATGAGCATTCTAAACCATAATACACAAGAAGCAGCCAAACTTCTTCAACAATTGAACGCCTTCTCGGACACGGCCGAAAAAGCAGCCGCTGACATTGCCAACACGCTCTGCTCAGGCGGACGCCTGCTCGCCTGCGGCAATGGTGGCAGTGCTGCGGAAGCCGCCCATCTGACCACCGAACTCGTGGTGCGTTACAAGAACGATCGTCCCGCCTTCGCTGCTCTATGCCTTAACGTTCATGGCGGAGACTTGACTGCCATCAGCAACGACTACGAGTTCGACCGCATATTTGAAAGGCAGGTGGAAGCTTTCGGCCGCATGGGCGACTGTTTAACAGTATTCAGCTCCAGCGGCCAATCCAAGAACATCTTCCTAGCACTCGAGAAAGCGAAGACTCTGGGACTGAAAACTATCGCTCTCCTCGGTAAGGATGGAGGCGTCTGCTCGGGCAAAGCCGACCACGAAATTTGCGTTTCTAGCAAGTCCACTGCGCGGATACAAGAAGTGCACCTACTACTGCTCCATACACTTTGCGATTTAGTCGAAACAAAGCTAGGGCATGAATAAAGGGTGACACAATCTGGGAATCGACATAGGCGAGACCGAATGTGACCCTTCTATCGGCGCTGATAAAAGAGAAGTATTGGCCCGCGAAGAAGCGACAACCGCGAGGTTAGAACCCACCTGCGAATTGATCCTAAATTAAGTTGAATAGTTATCCAAACAATACGGCAAATCGCTCCACTGCTTAAGAGTTTACTATTAGTATATTTGGATAATTTTTTAGGACTCGTTATCGATCAACCCAACCTCCGAGTATAGGACTCCCTTACTATTTTGCAACTCGTAAAAGAAGAGTCTCAATTGCCCACCTTATTAATGGCCTACGCCAATACTGGAGCTCTTGCGGAAGTCAAATAGGGAGCGAGTCGGAATTAAACCGATTTAGTTTTTCTGACCTGCCGTAAAGGCATGGGTTCTGGCATCGTTTGCAATGCACAAATCCTTGAAGGAACCAACAGCTTCGCCGTTGAAGTCGGCCACATACGCCTTCCCGATGATTATCAGATCGGGTACGGTAAAAGCGGCTGATTCGAACGCTGGTGCTGCGGAGAAACTAGCCCACCAAAGAGATTATGCCCGATTGAAGGCATTCGACTGCCGGGAAAATCCAAGTAACGCAGTCCAACCCCTCGCTTTGCCATTGGTCGGGGACAAATGACGCCGCCATTCCCCCATCAGAATCAGTCACCCAAAATTGAATTGCTTATCAACAAAATCAGGTGCGATACTCCTTGCACGAGCCCATCAGTCATGGGATTATTTTGCTTTTAGTTACGATGTTGTCGAGCCGGAGGGATGTTACACAAAGCCCAAGGCGTAACCATACTTGGAAAAAAGAATGCGCTTAGGAATTTTAGCTTGTCTCATTTCAGTTTTACTTACAGCGAGGATTGCTGCCGTCGATGAGTCCAAACCGAATGGAATGGTTTTTATACCCGGGGGAGTTTTCAAGATGGGTGGAGACGCAGGGTTGATGAGTGGAGGTTCTCAATCTCATGGCACATCATATCCAGTGCATGAGGTATACGTTGATGGATTTTGGATGGATGAGACTGAAGTGACTAATCAGCAGTTTGCTGATTTTATCGAGAGTACAGGCTATGTGACAATAGCTGAAAGGCAGCTATCCGAAGATTACATCCGGGAAATGAGCCAGTTGGCCAATGCTCGAATCAGAGAGCTAGAGATGATGCAAAAAAGGGCCACCTTTGAGGAGAAAGCGGCAATCGACAGTGCAATTGAAAGAATAAAAGAGGCATCGAATTTCGGCGAAGCGGCTGGTTCTATCGTTTTCAAGGAGCCAGTCGACAAGCTTTACAGCAAATATGACTATACTCAATGGTGGAGGCTAGTTCCCGACGCAAACTGGCGTTCTCCAGAAGGAGGTGACTCGACTTGGAGAGGCCGAGAGGATCATCCGGTTGTTAACGTAAGTTATGAGGATGCCGAGGCGTATGCCCAGTGGGCCGGAAAAAGACTGCCCACAGAGGCAGAGTGGGAACGTGCTGCCCGAGGAGGCTTGGAGCGCCGGCGATATGTGTGGGGAAACAGTTTTTTTCCGAAAGGAACGGGCGTTTGGATGGCAAACATTTGGCAGGGTGAGTGGCCACTTGCAAATACACGGGAAGACGGACATTTCGGCACCTCGCCGGCTGGAAGCTTTCCACCGAATAGCTATGGACTTTATGACATGGCCGGAAATGTTTGGGAGCTTGTATCTGATCTCTACCACCCAAGTACATACAGTATGCGTACTTCTAGCCCAGCATCGAATCCAACGGGACCGAGCAAAGAGTTTCTAGATAGGATTGGTTACAGCGTAACAAGCTACGTTCTGAGAGGCGGTTCGTTTCTCTGCTCTGATGATTGGTGTCGGGGTTATCAACCAGGTTCCCGTCAACTGGCTGAAAGCGACTCCCCGTCGAATCATGGCGGATTTCGGTGTGCCAAAAACGCTGAGGAGTCAGAGGATTAGTTTTCGGGCCGAAACCCAGCCGTAGATAGATTGGTCCGGCACTTCAAGTGCAGGGTCGGCCTTCGTGGCGATTTTTTCTTAGGAAGCAGTTGATATGGGATAGCGTGATTAAAAGTTTTTATTAGTCATCAACTGCTTTTCTCCTAAGCGATGAATTTTTCTTTCCAATCTGAGGGCCTATGATTCAGCGAAGTTTTGAAAGTATCCAAATCCGTTGACCAATCTGTTTTCCTCGTTTTAGAGTCCATGACACGGAAGTCTTAGAGAGAATGCCTGTTTATGGCCATTTCCATGCTGAACCAATAAGGTGCATAGTTCATCAGGCCGATTTTGTGCTGAAAGTAGGAGTTCCCTAGTCGATCGAATTGTGCGAACTCGTGCTGTTAAATCTGGCCTGTGGCTTCCACATTCTCAAGCAACGAGAACTCTGCATCTACAAAGACCCTTTGGTACATTTCCGAAAAGGCGACGTCCCTAGAATTTGCTAATTATTCGCCAATAATGCCGGAGACCCTTTCTTGGCTTGTCCGTAATAGGGCGACCTTCAAGGTTTGTCGCAATTCTATTACAATGGGAATAAACTCGATGAGAACTCTGGGATTTGCCATCACTGTACTAGGTTTAATGAAGGTGCTTTTTTTAATATAGCGCCAGATAGGAATAGGTCGCATTCAGAGGAATACAAGTGGCCCGCCCTTCAGCAGATAGCTGCAGGTGGCGGATTTCTTATTCTCTAGTAATTACGAAACGCATGCTGCTAGGTCCAAGCGAACGAGTTACAATTGAAGACGATTTGAATGATGGGTAAGACGTAAAACTGAAAATCATTCCTGAGGCCGGGATTTTAGAGACTTTTTCTTATTGGTCGGAAGCCGCGACCAATGGTCATTTTGATCTGGTTAAAATTTGGCCAAAGCCGACCTCTAAATGTTATCAGGTAATTCCCAATATGCTAAATAGAATTTTACGCCTTGAACGGGATAGTGCTAGAGACGAGGGAACTATAACAATGGGTCGCATAGTGATCAATAGAAAAACCTATGGAGATCGGAAATATCGTTATTCGTATTTGATTAGAAGATACGGAAACTTGGGATACCCGATATCAATCTAGTAAAATGCCCCGCTTCATGTCCACCTAGTTCAATTTCTTATCCTTGATCGAAACGAGCGTATTTCATCCGCCCTAGAATCCGGTTGAATGGGCACTGTTCTTGTCATGCCGGAGAAGTGCGTTAGTGTTATTATAAATTTCAATCAATACGAAGATTCAAATATCCTCTTCATATAAAACTGCCACATTCTAGAGCATGTGGACAATTCCATGATGGGCCAATTCGTCGGTACTTATGAAAAATCGAATTAAATCAACATCTTCTTAACGCAGTCAAAAATTAATCTCCAAAAACCACAACAACAAAAGCTTTTTGTTATTTAGTTGCAACAAAAACGTAGTTTGTATTCTGCTACGGTTGTGGCTTGTGTATTACCAGCTGAGGAAAGCTTTTGCTTCGGAAAAACCCAATTGAAGCAGAATTAATACGCATTTGAATGAAATAATAACCGCGAGAATCGTACAAATGAATAAATTTATTAAAAAGGTTTTTGAATTAACGATGGGGCACTCCGCAGAGGGAGCTGTGCGGATGGGATCAATAATTTTCGCAATTGTAGGGTTCTTTCTTCATCTTACGCTCTGGGTATTGCATACAACGGGGAAGTTAGTCATAGTTGGAGATACGTCTGAATTAGTTCGTTCCCCGCTTTCAACACTCTACACCCCATTTTCAATATTGCTAATCTATGAGGTTTATCAGCTCATAAGGGCAATTCCAGAGTCTTTCTCGTCGTCGATTGGGAAGCAATATGAAGTAGCCACGTTACTCGTGGTACGAGATCTTTTCAAGCGACTCGCTGATTTAGAAGCTTCCGCAGGTTGGAAGGTAAGTGAAGATTTAGGATTATTTTTAATCGAGTGTGTAACCTTCTTGGCTCTTTTTTACACTTCGTTAAGCTTTTACAGACAGAAAAGCATTGGAACCAAGTTCGACGGTATTGTGGCTGACGCTAAAATTTTCATCGGTACCAAGCGTTTGGTCGCGAACCTAATGCTTATTGTCTTCGTTCTAACTGCAGGTCATGCTTTTTGGGAGTGGATAAGTGAAGTGCAGTCGGGTAGAGGCTCTGTAAGCAGCACAATATTCTTTTTGGACTTCTTCACCTTTTTAATTCTGGCTGACATTCTAATACTACTAATTTCGTACTGGAGCTATACTGATTTTGGAAGTCTAGCTAGAAATACCGGATTCGTCCTATCGACAGTTATAATTCGTGTTGCGATCTCCTTTGAGGGCGTATCAGCAATGATACTCTTTACGCTCGCTAGTATTTTGGGAATCGCGATAATAAAGATGTTCTCTCCAAGCAAGGCAGCTTAAGTTTGGAATCTAATTCTGTATTTTTTGTACTAATCTCGCCAATAAATTATCGAATATCCGAACTCAAATAGAGTGGTGAATTAGCCAATTAGCCCTTGCCAGTTTTGGCTCAGATGAAGTAAGGTTGGATGATGTTAAGGTGGATGTCAGTTTTGTTACTGTTTGATCTGACTTTCAGCTTTTTATCCGGTTCAAAACCTTTCTATTATCGTCCATCGCAAATCCGATCGAACGATTTAGTCAATTGCGATATTGCTGTCTACGGCGGAACGCCAGCGGGTGTAACTGCAGCGATTCAGGCATCGCGAATGGGGAGGACGGTTATTTTACTCTCTTTCAATAAGCATGTAGGCGGCCTAACATCCGGGGGGTTGACCGATACTGACCTAGGCCAGAAAAATTCTATCGGTGGCCTAGCCGCAGAGTTTTATCAGCGAGTTGGTAGGCTCACCGATTTCGGTGCTGCTGAAGCTGAAGAGCTTTTTGTAACGATGCTAAATGAAGCCGGTGTCAGAATCTTGTATGATCGGCCATTAGATTCTGTGACCATCGAAGATGGGAAAATTGCCAAGCTGTTTGTCGAGACGGGCGAGGTTATCCATGCTAAGATGTTTATAGATGCCACCTACGAAGGCGACCTTTTGGCTGCTGCCAACGTGTCCTATCGCGTCGGGCGTGAACCGTCGACGGCTTTTGGAGAGTCCCTTGGAGGCCAATGGCAGAAGGTGTCGTGGAAGAATGTCTACCAGTTCTGTCGCTTACCGATCAGCCCTTTTATTGTGCCGGGAGACCCTACATCAGGTCTCCTTCCGGAGATTTCGCCGCACCCTCCGGGTGATCCGGGCGATGGTGATTACCGTGTGCAGGCCTACAATTTTCGGATGAGTCTCTCTAATGCGGAGGGAAAGATTCCATTCCCGAAGCCCGCAGTCTATGACGCGGGGCGCTATGCACTACTTGCACGATTCTTGAATTTTGATCACCGAGTGAAGTGGCGACTCAACTATACGACCGATCATATGACGGACGGTCCGGTTCGGATGCGTAATGGCGACTCGAATAATGCGGGGAGTTTTTCGTCCGATTATGTAGATGGTGCCCATCGCTGGCCTGATGGCACTTTTGAGCCAACTTCTTTCGCCGAATTACCGCCACCGCGCCGCGGTCTACCCATGAGCTTTCGCGAGCTTTACGTGCTACGAGAGAAAATATTTCAAAGTCATGTCAACTATCAGCAAGGCTTGATGTATTTTTTAGCGAATGACCCACAAGTGCCGAAGAATCTCCAATCTAGGGTGAGGCAATTTGGTTTAGACCCGAAAGAATTCAGGGAGACCAATAATTGGCCTCATCAACTGTACGTTCGGGAAGGTCGCCGCATGGTGTCTGACTATGTCATGACCGAGGCGAATTGTAGGTCGGAACGTTTAGTCAAAGATTCTATCGGCTTGGCCTCTTATGCAATGGATTCGCATTTCTGCCAGCGCGTAGTCGTAGAAGAGAATGGGGTGACTACCGTTCGCAACGAGGGCGGTTTTGGCCAGGATTTGGCTAAACCGTACTCGATATCCTATCGCTCGATTGTCCCCAAGATCGAGGAGTGTACCAACCTACTGGTTCCACTTTGCCTGTCAGCGAGCCACGTGGCTTTCGGTTCTATTCGAATGGAACCGGTATTTATGATTATGGGGCAGAGTGCTGGTGCTGCTGCCTGCATAGCAATCGCGGATGAAGTACCTGTTCAGGCCGTTAATTATGAAAAGCTAAGGGCACAACTAGTTGCGGCTAAACAAAAACTGTAAAGTACGGGATATAAACTCTAGTTCCCAACTGATGGATTCGTATTGGCGTAAGCCCAATAATTAACTTTTATCCCAAATCTTCAGAAATCGCCAATCCATACTTTTCGATTATGTTTTTGAAATTTTCAGATTATTTAAAAGGGTTTCAAATCACTAAAGTTGGGGATCTTAACGCAATTTGAGACGTAGTTATAAATAAATCACATTGTCGCTTGCGCATTTGTTACCAAGTTTAAGTCCCTCTCAATCTTTGAATCTAATTATACTTGACTGATTTAGCTGCAAAATGTTGCAGTTTGAACGGAGGGTATTTTTCGACTGTGCTGCTACATGAAAAAAGGAAAGAACTCGCGAGACTAGTGCGTCTAACGGCGAAAAGGGTCAGAGAGGGGGCGGATTATCGTTGGACAAACCAGGGGCGTTGCAATTGCGGGCACCTGGCACAAACCCTGACCGGTTTAGATGGTGGTCAAATACACCGTATAGCCTTGTACTCTGAAGGCGAGTGGGTTGATCACGTAGAAGAATTTTGTGAAGTAAGTAACAAACCAGTCAGCAAATTGATTCAGGAGATGCTTTCGTTCGGCCTTGGGATCGATGAATTACATGCTCTCGAGCGACTAAATTTAGATATCGTGGTTAGACATTTACCAAAGGGACGGCGCTCGCTGAATTTTAGATTAAGAGAAGATTTATTGATTTACCTAGAAACTTGGGCGGACGTAATCGAGGCGGAAATAAGTTGGTATCAAAATCCCGAAGCTCAAATTTTCATAAATAAAAAGCTCTTCGTGATGCACCAAACACGTGTTGAGGTGCCTGAACCATTAGATGAAAATCCTGCAAGTGGCTGCGAGATAGCGGCATTCAAAACAGATTTCCACAAAAGAAGATTCCCGATTAAAGGTTATCAAAGAAAAAAGTCCTACCGATCAAGATTAGGATTCCGGAAGGGGATCTATTTCGCAGGAAAAACGTAATCAAGTTTTAAGGTGTAAAGGCAAATTTAGCGACGCAAAAGCTTTTCAGATTTGTTTGAGCTGCGTAGCTGAAATTCACACTCATTTTGTTGAAAGTGAGCTTGTTAGAATTAGCCAAAAAAGTCAGCCGTAAGGGATTCTGCTCTCTTGAGTTAGTGAATCTGGGTGCAATTCCTTTTAAAATTCAAAAGCCCAACACAAAAAAGTTACTTCAAAACGGCCTGTTGCGGAGAAGTAAAAGAGTACCCAGTTCCAGAAACTCAAAGGACTGCAGTCTTTTCTGTCGTTAGTTGATGAGTCTCTATTCACTTCACAGCTACCTTTCATCTCGCGGTCCCGGCCATTCAAATATCTATCGGGAATAGGGCATTAGATGGATTTCCTATCAACAAAGAATTGCCTTCGTGGCAACCGTACAGATTGTAGACTATCAACAATCCGTCACGTTTAGATCATCTTCTACACATTACCGCTATATGCCCCCTCGATAATGAGACGACTTCACGTAGCACTTTCAGTCCCCTCCTTTCTCCTGATCCCTCTTCTTTTCTCCGTGGAAGATACGATCGATTTCAATCGGGACATTCGACCCATCATCTCGGACAAGTGCTTCCAATGCCACGGTCCCGACGCGGAAAACCAAAAATCAGAATTCCGCCTCGACAGCCAAGAGAGTGCTACAGCTAACCTGGGAGGCGTATTCGGAATAGTGCCAGGCAATCTCGAGGAGAGCGAACTCCACTGGCGCATTTGGGAAGAGTTCGAGGAAGATGTGATGCCGCCTGTAAGTTCGAAACTCTCGCTGACCGAGGAAGAAAAACACATACTCGATCGTTGGATCGAACAAGGGGCCACCTACGATAAGCATTGGTCCTTCAAACCGATCGAAAGCCCCGAGCTGCCCGATCTCTCCAGTGAAAATAAATCGTGGTCCAAAAACGAAATCGATCACTTCATCGCCCAACGACTCGATTCCGAATCGCTCTCGCCCTCTGAGTCCGCTGATAAGGAAACGCTTATTCGGCGCCTCTCCTTCGATCTGACCGGTCTTCCGCCCACTATCGAGGAAATCAATGCCTTTCTAGTGGATGAAGACATCAACGCCTACGAACGACTAGTCGATCGCTTAATCGCATCGCCGCACTACGGCGAGAGAATGGCCTTGGCTTGGCTAGACGCAGCTCGCTACGCAGATTCTGGTGGTTATCAGGACGACATAAAGAGATCGCAATGGCCCTGGCGCGATTGGGTGATAGAGGCCTACAATACTAACATGCCTTTCGATCAATTCACGATCGAGCAACTTGCAGGCGACCTTTTGGACAACCCGACTTCCGACCAAATTCTAGCCACCGCCTTCAATCGGAATCATCGTATCAACAACGAAGGCGGTATCATTCCCGAAGAATTTCTCGTCGAATACGTAGCCGACCGGGTCGAGACCACCTCTACCGTCTTTCTCGGGCTTACCATGGCCTGTGCCCGTTGTCACGACCACAAGTACGACCCGCTCACTCAAGCCGACTTCTACAGCCTATTCGCTTTCTTTAATAATATAGCCGAAAACGGTAGGGATGGGAACATTGCCCCCGTTCCCAACATGAACTACTACAACGGCGGTACATTGGCCGAGCACGAGCACCTCAAACAGGAGCTTGCCGCCGTGAAACATAAAATGAACGATGTTCTCGCATCAGGCGAAGCAGAATTCTCCAAATGGCTCTCCGAACTGGAAACTGACAATAAGAGTATTTTTTTTACGCTTCGCCAATTTCCTAAGCCATCGATACACATCCCTTTCGAAACCGTCGATCGGCAACAAACCGCCGACGTCGCATCGAATCGAAAAGTACGCCTTTCGAATCGCAAACGAAACTATAAATTCCTCAAGGAAACCGAATTCAGCAACGCCCTAAGTTTCGACATTTCCACTTACGCCCAACTGGGCAGTCCTCATCCCAACGGCTATTACTCAGAAGTTCCTCGATCATGGCACGTGAATTTTCAGTCGCCCAAGAATTTCGCAGGATCCGAAGGTCCCCTGCTCGCATTGGTTCAGGGAGAAGTAATACGAGGCTATCGGCTTATTCTCGAACAAACCGCCGATCCCGAGAACTACCGAGCCTCTTTTCAAATCATAGACGACGCGTCCGAAAAACGCGTCATTGAAGTCGTCTCCAAATCGGTCTTCCCAAAAGGTGGCTGGGCAAAACTAGGAGTCGCCTGGGATGGCTCCGGCAAAGCCACCGGCGTATCATTCTACCTTAATGGCCAGCCCATCGAAACTGAGACGCTTTTAGACAACCTTCAGGGAAATTTCGACTCGGTAGGGAACTTGCTTATCGGCGCTCGCAGCGCCAAAGACGCACAGGACACGCTGCGAGACGCTACCTTTCGCTCAGGTCTTATCGAGGACGTGCAAATCTACGATTTCGCCCTAAACGCATCGCAGATGAAAATCTTGAGCGATAGCGACTCGAAGCTTAAATTGCTGGCCAACGGGAACAAGGCTTCTCGCGAAGTGCTCAAGACGCATTGGTTCAAGGAGTCCTCCATCGCTCAACAACTTGGAGAGGAGGAAAGGCGCCGCGAACGCGCCCTGGTTCAATTCGAGGACAAGCATGTGGTCCAAGTGAGTATCATGGAGGAAATGGATACTCCGCGCGATACCTACTTCCTCGATCGCGGCGCTTACGATCAGCCCGATAAGGATAGGAAATTGAGTCCGCGAGTTCCCGCGGCCTTACCGCAAATGGACTCCTCCCTCCCTCGCAACCGACTCGGACTCGCTCAATGGCTCATCGACCCCAAAAATCCGCTCACCGCTCGCGTCGCCGTCAATCGCTATTGGCAGATGTACTTCGGCGTTGGGCTGGTCGAAACGCCCGAAGACTTCGGCTCCCAAGGAGCATTGCCCAGCCATCCAGAACTCTTGGATTGGCTAGCCAGCGAATTCCGAGAAAGCGGCTGGAATATCAAGGAAATGCAAAAACGCATCGTAATGAGCTCGACCTACCGCCAGTCATCGCGGATATCCAAACAAGCGCTCGAAAGGGATCCTAAGAATTTGCTTCTTGCCCGGGGGCCGCGTTTTCGACTCAACGGTCAAGCCTTGCGCGACCAAGCGATCACTGTTTCTGGCCTTATGGCTACTAAAATCGGAGGCCCCCCAGTCATGCCCTACCAGCCTAAGGGTCTCTGGGAAGAGGTCAACGCCAAGGGATATAAGTATATAGTAGGCTCAGGAGAAGATCTGTATCGACGCAGCATATACACCTTCTGGCGCCGGACTGTGCCGCCCCCATCGATGATGAACTTCGATAATGCCTCGCGGGAGATTTGCTCGGTCAAATACAATAGCACCAATACGCCCCTCCAGGCCCTCAATTTACTGAACGACCCTCAATTCTTCGAAGCGGCTC
>CEPA01040358.1_pt1 | contig 38192 bp, 31 predicted proteins | sample 356241 | NCBI WGS metagenome assembly CEPA01 (sample SAMEA2620542, study PRJEB7988) | marine metagenome | biome: marine biome (ENVO:00000447); feature: surface water layer (ENVO:00002042); material: "saline water (ENVO:00002010), including plankton (ENVO:xxxxxxxx)" | depth 5 m
ATTATCTATATTGGTAAGGCAAAATCACTCCGAAATAGAGTGCGTTCTTACTTTACCTCAACTCATAAAAAAGATGCAAAAACTCAAGTCCTTGTTAGGAATATAGTTGATATAGATTATTTGGTCGTGCGATCTGAGACTGAAGCGCTTCTAACCGAGTCAAATCTGATCAAACAACACAGACCTCGATATAATGTATTTTTAAAAGATGATAAAACATTTCCATACATAAGAATCACAAATGAAGATTATCCAAAAATAGAAATAATCAGGATGAAGAATCTACAACAAGATGAACATACCTACTTTGGGCCCTACACGGATATCAGATATTTAAGAAAAGTCATGAAATCTATTCATAAAATTTTTCCTGAAACAAATGAAACGCTAACTCACCTAAAGATTGCTGATGTGGTATCGATAGATGACTACCAGGAAGTAATAAAGAAAATAATTTTATTCCTAAAGGGAAGAAGTAATGAGGTGAGAGATGCAATTAAGTATAAAATGAATCAACTGAGTAAAGATATGGAGTATGAAGAGGCTGCTAAGTATAGAGATCAGCTTGAAGCAGTTGAAAATTTCATGTTGAATGAGAAAAAAATAACTCATGATTTTATGGATCGTGATATTATATGTATTTCTGCAGAAGGAAGTATGGGGGTTAGTATGCTCATTAGAATACGAAATGGTCACCTCATTGGTAAGAATAGATTTAATATGAGTGTCAATGACGATAGTGACATTGTTGGCATTACAGAAAGTTTTATCAAACAGCATTATAGTTCAACAATGGATTATCCAAAAGAAATTTTACTTGATATTGATCTTAAGGATAGAGGTGATCTAGAAGATTGGCTTTCTAGCCTAAAGACATCAAGTTTAAAGATATTAAATCCACAAAGAGGTGAGAAGTTCCAGCTTGTAAAAATGTGCCGTAGAAATGCGGATTTACAGCTTAAAGATCAGGTTTCTAAAAAAATAAAGCGGAAAGAAGTGGTCTCTAAGACAATAGAAAGCTTACAGCGTGATCTTGATATGCAAGCACCCCCTAGAAGGATAGAGGCCTTTGACAATTCAAATATTCAAGGTAAGCATCCTGTTGCTGGCATGGTATGTTTCATTGATGGAAAGCCTCGGAAAGGTGAATATAGAAAATTTAACATTAAAACCGTTCAAGGTATTGATGATTTTGCCTCAATGAAAGAGGTGGTTTTCAGGAAGTATAAAAGAGCTCTTGACGAGGGTACTACGCTACCAGACCTTATACTAATTGATGGAGGTAAGGGGCAGTTGTCTGCTGCTAAAAGTGCTCTAGATGCTTTGGGGCTTGATTATATACCAATTATCGGTCTTGCTAAGAAACTTGAGGAGGTGTTTAAGCCGGGACTATCTGAAGCCCAGAATATACCAAAGACTTCTCCAGGACTATTTTTACTTCGCAAGATTAGAGATGAAGTTCATAGGTTTGCAATTAGCTTTCATCGTAGCAAACGCGATAAAAGTATGATAAGCTCAATTTTTGAAGATATCAAAGGAGTAGGTAAGGTAAAAATTAAAAAGCTTTGGACTGAATTTGAAAGTCTTGAACAGATTGCCAAAACGAATCCTGAGAAGATTATGGAAAGTCTTAACGTTTCTAAAGATATCGCTGAAGAAATAATTAAAAAATCAATAAAATAATACGTTTAAATACAAACACTTAAAGTAATACTTTAATATAAATGGGAGTAATTATGAAGATAATTTCTATTGTTGTAGTTATATTTTTAGGCATACTAAATGCTGGATTCAGCGAATTCGTAAAAGAAGTAGATAATCCTAATGGTGAGCCTTTTATGGTAAGTCTGGGTATTGAAAAAAACTTACATTCTTTTAAGTATTATAATGAATCTTCATTTTATGTAACACTTCCAGTGTCAAATATTTTTACTTTTAAATATAGAGAAAATGTAGCCTATGAGGAGGATATGGTTGTTATGTTTTCAGATCATGATAAGATAAATAGTTTGGATAAATATTATTCTCTAGAACTCCATCTCCCACTATATAAAATATGGAAGTAGTATACACTTATAACCTATATAAATATATAATAGTTACACTATAAACATAAAGTATATTCTAGCATTCTATGACATTAACTGCGAGGCCACCTTTTGCGGTCTCTTTGTAGATTTCTTGCATGTCTTTTCCTGTATCCATCATAGTTTTTATTACTTGATCTAGGGTGATTTTATGGGTGCCCTTACTTAGCATTGATAGTCTTGCGGCATTAATTGATTTTACTGCACCCATTGCATTTCTTTCAATGCATGGTATTTGAACAAGACCTTTAACTGGATCGCAGGTTAAGCCAAGATTATGCTCCATTGCAATTTCAGCTGCGCCTTCAATTTCTTTGTTTGTACCACCAAGCGCGCTTACAAGGCCCGCTGCAGCCATTGAGCATGCAACGCCAACCTCGCCCTGACAGCCAACTTCAGCTCCAGATATAGATGCATTTTTTTTATATAGGATTCCAATACTTCCAGCGGTAAGTAAAAATCTAATTATTCCTTCTTTATTTGAATTCCTAGTAAACTCTATATAGTAGCGTATCACGGCAGGAATGATGCCCGCAGCACCATTTGTTGGAGCGGTAACTAGTTTCCCTCCTGATGCATTTTCTTCATTTACAGCCATTGCATATACGTCAACAAAATCCATTGCTTTAAGAGGGTCTCTTTTTCTACTTTTTGTGAGCATTTTATATATCTTTGAAGCTCTTCTTTTTACATTTAATCCGCCCTCTAAAATTCCTTCAGAAGCTAGTCCATTTTCAACACATTCATTCATTACATTCCAAATATTAAGAATTTTCTTTCTAAGCTCAGCTTTATTCATGTTAGCTAGCTCGTTAGCTAAAGTAAGTTCATGAATTGTTAATTTTTTCTTTTTACATATTTCTAAAAGTTTATTACAGCTATCAAACTCATAAGGAGAGTCTTTGGGGGTAGCAAATTGTTTGCGCTCACCTTTTATTCTTACAAAACCTCCTCCTATAGATTGATATGTTTTACTCATAACTTTCTCTAATTTATTATATGCAAAAATTTCAAGGGTATTACTATGACTGCCTGGCGATGTTTTAGTGTCATAGATTATATCTTTATCTAGATTAAATTTTATGCGTTTAGAGTCAAATAGTCCGATTGATTTATTTTTTTTAATTTTTGATATCGTTGATTGTATCTCTTTTGCAGAGATTGATTCAGGGGTAAACCCTTCAAGGCCAAGTGCAATTCCTTTTTCAGAGCCATGTGCTTTCCCAGTAAAGGCAAGGGATCCATACAGCTTAACTTCTATTCTTGTGATATTTTTTTTATTTGCTACTAAGTCTCTAAAATGTTTACCTGCAATCATAGGTCCCATTGTATGAGAACTTGAAGGACCAATACTGACCTTAAAAATATCAAAAATACTGTACATTATTTTTTTAGCTTATCAAGCTTAGGTTTAATTACAAACATGCAGTAAGGAGCATTTTTGTTATTTTTATAGTAATCTTGGTGGTAGTCCTCAGCAGGATAGTAGTCTTTAAGTTTAGTAACTTCAGTAACAATTGGATTTTTATAGATATTTTTTTCTGATAATGACTTTATGACTTTAATCGCTGAATCTTTTTGTTTGTCGTCATTGTAAAAAATCCCAGATCTATACTGGGTTCCGGTATCTGCCCCTTGTTTATTTACAGTAGTGGGGTCATGAGTGGCAAAAAAATGTTCTAAAATCTGTTCGAAAGAAATGATTGATGGATCAAAATGAATTTGCGCTACCTCTGCATAACCAGTATTCCCAGAGCATACTTGTTCGTAAGTTGGATTTTGAGTTAGGCCATTAGAGTATCCCACTTGAACGGAACTTACACCTGTTAAAGTTGAGAACACAGCCTCTACGCACCAAAAACAGCCAGCGCCTAATGTTGCAATTTCTGTCACTTGAACTCCTATTTAATTATATAAAGCTCTTTAAGTTAACCTTTATTGATAAATAGTTCAAAATTATATATGATAATAAGAAAAATTGTCATTAAATTAAATTGTCTTTAAATAGACAGAAAATAAGTCAATATGGCAGAATTTAAAATAAAATCAGATTTTTCACCTTCTGGCGATCAGCCTCAAGCGATTAGCTCATTGGTTGATGGTCTAAATTCTAATACAAAAAGTCAAGTTCTTCTAGGAATTACCGGTTCAGGTAAGACCTTTACGATGGCAAACGTAATTGAAAAGATTCAAAAGCCAACTCTTATTTTGTCTCATAATAAAACACTTGCCGCTCAGCTTTATGGGGAGTTCAAGGCTTTATTTCCAGACAATGCAGTTGAATTTTTCATTTCATACTATGATTACTATCAGCCAGAGGCATATTTACCTGTTACGGACACATTTATTGAAAAAGATTCTTCTGTAAACGAAGAGATTGATCGATTAAGATTAAAAGCTACAACCTCCTTGATGTCAAGAGATGATGTAATTATTATCGCAAGCGTTAGTAGTATCTATGGAATTGGTTCTCCAGATAGTTATAAGGATATGCTTGTAGAAGTCAATTTGAATGATAAGATAGAACTTAATTCTTTTTTTAAAAAACTTGTAAATATACACTATAATCGAAATGATATGGTATTAGAGCCAGGAGTATTTAGAAGTAGAGGTGATACGATAGAGATATTTCCTATGTATGAAACCGATGCTGTTAGGGTAGAGTTTTTTGATGATGAAGTTGATAGAATAAGTATTTTTGACCCGATGACAATGAAGGTGAAACAAGATCTTGATAGATACTATATCTACCCAGCCAAACATTTTGTAACCACTAGAGAAAATATCAATAGGGCAATTGAAGACATAAGAACAGAACTTCACCCAAGACTTGCAGATTTACGAAAGGCAGATAAATTGCTAGAAGCTCAGCGACTTGAGCAACGCACATTATTCGATATTGAAATGATGATGGAACTTGGATATTGTTCTGGTATAGAGAATTATTCAAGACATATAGATGGTCGAAAGCCAGGAGAAAGACCATTTACTTTAATGGATTATTTTCCAGAGGATTTTTTATTTTTTGTTGATGAATCTCATGTTTCTATCCCACAAGTTAAAGCAATGTATAATGGGGATAGATCTCGAAAAGAATCACTTATAGAATATGGATTTAGATTACCATCTGCCCTTGATAATAGACCTCTAAAATTTCAAGAATTTAACAAACTAATTGATAAGGTGATTTATGTTTCTGCAACTCCAGCTGAATATGAACTTGAGCAAGCAGAAGGTGAGTTTGTTGAGCAAATCATAAGACCTACTGGACTTTTAGATCCAAAGATAATGGTTGTGCCCACTGAAGGACAAATTGATTACCTTATTGAACAGATTAAAAATGTTATAAAAAATAATGAAAGAATACTTGTTACTACTCTTACAAAAAAAATGGCAGAAGATTTGACTGACTACCTTAAAGGGGTTGGTATAAGAGCAGAATATATGCACAGTGAGATCGATACGATAGAAAGAGTAAAAATCATTAGGTCTCTTCGTTTAAATGAATTTGATGTGCTTATAGGTATTAATCTTTTAAGAGAAGGCTTAGATCTCCCAGAGGTATCTTTAATTGCTGTACTGGATGCAGATAAGCAAGGTTTTTTAAGATCGAAATCATCATTGATGCAAGTAGCAGGAAGAGCAGCTCGAAATGTGAATGGTAAAGTAATATTATTTGGAGATTATATTACAGAGGCAATGCAACATTTAATAGACGAGACAGCTAAGAGAAGAGAAGTCCAGAAAAAATATAATAAGGAAAATGGTATTTCGCCTAAAACTATACTTAAATCTATTGATCAAATATCGTTGTCTACTTCTGTTGCTGATGAAAGAGAAGATGAGATGATTAAAGCAATAGATTCAAATGATTTGAATATAAATTTTGAGAATATGGATAAAGTTGAGATGCAGGATTTGATAATTAGTTTTGAAAGAAAAATGAAAAAAGCAGCTGAAAACATGAAATTTGAAGTCGCTGCTATTTATAGAGATAAAATTAAAGAGTTAAAGCAAGGAGCTGTAAAATAATGTCAGATAAGAGAGTAATGGTTATTGGTTCAGGAGGTAGAGAGTGTGCTTTTGCATGGAAACTAAATAAAGATAATGAGGTGGGGCAGGTTTATTGTGCTCCTGGTAATGGTGGAACTAGTGCTTTTGCTATTAATATTGACTGTGACATCAATAATAATAATGAAATTTTAGAGCAAGTCATTAAGTATAAAATTGATTTAGTCCTAGTAGGACCAGAGGCTCCTCTCGCAAATGGAATAGTTGATTTTTTAAAAACAAATGACATTAATGTTTTTGGGCCAGACAAATATGCATCTCAACTTGAGAGCAGTAAACTTTTTGCAAGAGAAGTTATGGCTGAATATAATATTCCTCAGCCTAAATATAAAAAGTGCTCATCAGCAGAAGAAGTTTTAGAAGTTAAAAATGATTGGGGGCTTCCAATTGTAATTAAAGCTGATGGACTTGCTGCAGGTAAGGGAGTCATTATTTGTGAAGATGAAAATTCTTTTAATGAAGCCCTTGATTTAATGTTTAAAAAATCTGGATTTGGAGATGCAAGTAAGAGTGTATCTGTAGAAGAATGCCTGTATGGCGAAGAATTATCAATATTTGCAGTTTGTGATGGTCAAGACTATAAAATTTTAAATACAGCACAAGATCATAAAAGGGCTTATGATAATGATCTGGGACCCAATACCGGAGGTATGGGGGCTTATTCACCTACACCATTATCAACAGAAAACATTTTATCTCAAACAGAAAACAAAATTATTAAGCCAATTTTAACTGCAATGAAAGATAAGGGCCATCCATATACAGGTTTTCTATATGTAGGTATTATGATTGTCAATAATGAGCCGTATGTTATCGAATTTAATGTAAGAATGGGTGATCCTGAGACTCAGGTCGTAATTCCGCTTTTAAAAGATTCTTTTTATAGTTTGTTAAATAGTTGCCTTAGTGGAAATTTAAAAAATGTTAACCTAGAGATTTCCAGTAAAACTGCAGTAACCATTGTACTAGCAGCTGATGGATATCCAAATAGTTACAATAAAGGAATGGAAATTTTTGAATTAGATCAAATTGAGGATGGAAGTGTATTTCATGCTGGAACCAGTCGAGTTAATGAAAAAATTATTACTAGTGGAGGTCGAGTACTAAATGTAGTTGGAATAGGCGATAATCTTGAAGATGCAATTTTAAAAGCGTATAAGTTGGCAGAAAAAATTAGGTTTGAAGGCAAATTCTTTCGCAAAGATATTGGCAAAAAAGGCTTAAGTTACAAGTGAGGATAATCTATGATCATTGATATAGAAAAAATAAAAAAATCAGCAAATATTATAGGTTCATCAGATAAGATGGATGAAATGATTTTTATGGTAGGGCAAGTAGCAAATACGGATATTTCTGTATTAGTTACAGGTGCTTCAGGGGCTGGTAAAGAAATGGTTGCTAAGGCTGTCCATAAAAATAGTAAAAGAAAACATGAAAAATTAATAACAGTTAATTGCGCTGCTATTCCTAGTGGAATTATTGAAAGCGAACTATTTGGCCATAAAAAAGGAGCATTTACGGGAGCGAATGAATCTAGAAAAGGGTATTTTGAAGCGGCCGATAAAGGTACAATATTTTTAGATGAAATTGGAGAGCTCCCCCTTGAAATTCAAGCTAAGCTTCTTCGTGTAATTGAGCAGGGAGAGTTTATACGTGTTGGAGACACTAAGTCTGAAAAAGTTGATACGAGGATTATAGCAGCAACTAATCGAGATTTATCAAAAGAGGTTATGAGCAATAACTTTAGAAAGGATTTATATTTTAGACTGAAAACAGTATGTATAGATGTTCCTTCTTTAAATGAGCATACTGATGACATTCCTGAGCTTGTAGATAGATTTGGCCTTGAGTTTACAGCGAAAAATGATATTGCCTACAAAGGTTTTGAAAGAGACTCTATTGAAATTATGAAAAATTATGCTTGGCCAGGAAATGTTAGGGAATTGAAAAATGTTGTTGAGAGTTTACTGGTTATGAACAGAGGAGAACGAATTACTGTTGATATTGTTCAGAAGAAACTAAGTATGGAAACATTTAATGCAAATACAAATTTACCTGTACATGTAGATGTCGAGTCTGATAAAGTTGAAAGAGAATTGATTCTCAAACAGTTATTGTTTTTAAGACAAGATATTAATGAAATTAAGCAAATGATCTCTACAAAAAGCATGACTGCTGAAGAGGCTTCTGCTCCTTCAAATCCTGCCCTCTTTCTACCTTCTCCTCAATCAGAAATTTCTTCTAATCCCCATGAAGGAAGAGAAAGTGTTGAAGATGCAGCTATTTATGCTTTAAATGAGGACACAATTGGCGAAATAAGCTTAGAAGAAATAGAGCATGAGATGATTAAAAGATGCTTAGAAAAATTTAAAGGTAATAGAAGAAAGACTGCAGAAGTTTTAAATATCTCAGAGCGAACACTTTATCGAAAGATAAAAGAATATGAAATTTAGATTTATTGTATTTTTATTTATTTTAATCCCTGGATGTTCTTTTTATTCCTTTAAAGGTTCTATTCCAGCTCATATTAAATCTGTCTATATTTCACCCATCAAGAATAATACTATAGAATCTTCTGCTACAGACTTTTTAAAAACTGAATTACAAAAGTCATTTATAAATGAAAATATTTTAAAGCTTTTGCCATCTGAAAATTCTGATAGTCGTATAGATTTAACTGTCACTCTTTTTAGTGATAAGCCATATTCTTATGATATTGATGAGATTAATGTTACTGGATATGAAGTAGTTGATAGGTATAGAGTAGATATAAAAGTTAGAGTAAAATGGTATGACCTTAAAAATGATGAAGTCCTTATAGATCAAGAATTTTCAGGTTGGGCTGCTTATGATCCACAGAATGATATAGGGTCTGATGGAATTGATAACGATAATGATAGTTTTGTTGATGAAAAAGATGATGATGAATTTGGATTACCTAGAGAAAGTGCAATAAAAATTGCAGCGAGGCAAGTAACTGAAACAATTACTAATAATATTATTTCAACTTGGTAGATAGGAGATAAGAAATGGATAGAGTATTTATTAAAAATATTAAAGAGCATGTTGACAAAGAAGTTACACTTAAAGGTTGGGTTTATAGTTTTAGACGTAGTGGGAAAATAGGTTTTTTAACGTTTCGCGATGGATTCGGTTTGCTTCAATGTATTGTAGCAAAAAATGATATAGGTGAAGAAAATTTTGAATCGGTAAAAAAACTAACTCAGGAGTCATCTGTTGTAATTGAAGGTAAAGTTGTAGAGAATGAAAGAGCCCTTGGTGGGTATGAAGTTATAGCAAGTAAAGTTGAAATTATCCATATAAGTAAAGATTATCCGATAACTCCTAAGGAACATGGTACAGATTTTCTTATGAATCATAGGCATCTATGGTTAAGGTCAAAAAAACAACATGCAATTTTAAAAGTTCGTCATCAAATAATTAAAGCGATAAGAGACTTTTTTGATTCCAATGATTTTACTTTAGTTGATAGCCCTATTTTTACTCCAAATGCTGCAGAGGGTACATCTACCCTGTTTGGAACAGATTATTTTGGTAAAACAGCATATTTAGCTCAAACAGGCCAACTATATGGTGAAGCATCAGCGATGGCTTTCGGTAGACATTATAATTTTGGACCATGTTTTCGTGCGGAAAAAAGTAAAACTAGAAGACATCTTACTGAATTCTGGATGGTTGAGCCAGAAATAGCATATTGTGATATTGAGGAGGATATACAATGGGCTGAAGACTTACTTGCATACATTGTTAGTCATGTTCTATCAACATGCAAAGAGCATTTAGTGACTTTAGAACGAGATATTGAAATATTGAAAAAAATTAAAGCTCCATTTCCCCGATTAAGTTATTCTGATTGTATAGATATTCTAAAAAAAGATGGATTTGATATCGAATGGGGAGATGACTTTGGATCTCCTGAAGAAACACATATTGCAGAAAAGTTTGATAGTCCAGTTATAGTCCATCGTTTTCCTTCTAAGATAAAAGCTTTTTATATGAAAAGAGATCCTGAGAATGATAAAGTGGTTTTAGGTATGGATATACTTGCCCCTGAGGGCTATGGCGAAATTGTTGGCGGTTCTGAAAGAGAAACTGACATAGATATTCTATTAGATAGAATAAAAGAAGAAGGGCTTAATAAAGAGGATTATGATTGGTTTTTAGATTTAAGGAGGTTTGGCTCTGTCCCTCATTCAGGATTTGGAATGGGGCTTGAAAGAGTGGTAGCTTGGCTATGTGGGTTAACACACATTAGAGAAACTACTCCATTTGCCAGAACCATGGGGAGATTAAATCCTTAATTATGAATATACGTATTGCTCAGATTAATCCAATTGTTGGAGATATTAGTGGTAATTTTGAATTAATTAGCAAGACAATTATTTCATCTCCTGAGCATTCCATTGTAATATTTCCTGAGCTTGCAATTACTGGTTATCCACCTCAAGATTTATTGCTAGATTCTAAGTTTATAAATCAAGCTCAAGATGCTATTAAATCTTTAAAAAGCAATGTCCAAAAAAAAGTTGCAATTATAGGTTTACCAAGATACTATGAAAAGAATCTGTATAATTCTGCAGTAATTATTAATAATCAAAAAATATTAGGATATCATGATAAGGTATTACTCCCTACTTATGACGTATTTGATGAAAAAAGATATTTTAAATCATCAAACATGATCGAGCCTTATGAAATTAGCTTAGATGGAAAAGTTATAAAAATTGGTGTTCAAATATGCGAAGATCTTTGGGATCAAAATTATGATCTAAGTGTTTCAGATGAATTGATTCGGAAGGGCGCTGAAATGATGATTAATATTTCTGCATCTCCATACAGAAAAAATGTAATAGATAAGCGACTTAAATTATGTTTAGATAAGGCTAAACACTTAAAGTATTACTTTATATACTGTAATATGGTAGGGGCTCAAGATGAATTGGTGTTTGATGGGAGGTCTTTTATAATTAATTCAAATGGAAAAAATAAATTGTTAGCGAAAATGTTTAAGCAAGAAATTCTTGATTTTAACTTTAATCAAGCTAGTAATAATAAAGATGTTCAAGTCTCAAGTGACATTTTGGAGGAAATATTTAAAGCATTGAGAACTGGAGTTAGAGATTATTTTAGTAAAACCAATTTTCAAAAAGCTGTTATAGGTCTTAGTGGTGGAATTGATTCTGCTTTAACAGCTGCTTTAGTTTCAGAGGCAATTGGGCCAGATAATGTTTATGGAATTTCAATGCCATCTAAATTTTCATCCAATCATAGTAAAGATGATGCTCATATATTAGCTGATAATCTCGGTATTAATTTTGAAACAATTCCTATCAATAATGTATTTAATGAGTTTTTGAATCATATGGATGTTTTTTTCAAAGATACTCAAATTGGACTAGCAGAAGAGAATTTACAAGCTCGAATTCGTGGTAATATTCTGATGTCTATTGCAAATAAAATTAACGGCCTGGTTTTAAATACAGGAAATAAAACAGAATTGGCCTTAGGATACTGTACAATGTATGGAGATATGTGTGGAGCATTGGGTGTAATTAGTGATTTAAATAAAATTGAAGTATATGATCTTGCTAAATGGATTAATTCATCAAAGGGCAAAACTATAATTCCTCAGAATTCAATTGATAAAGCCCCATCAGCTGAATTAAGAGAGAATCAATATGATCCTTTTGATTATGAAATTATAGCCCCTTTGGTTGATCTAATTATTAATGATAATATGGAAAAGCAAAATTTGATAGACATTGGTTATAACGAAGAAACAATTGATGATATTTTAAACAAAATTTATCTTTCAGAATATAAAAGAAGACAAGCTCCTCCAGGAATAAAAATATCAAATAAAGCTTTTGGAATTGGTCGTAGATACCCAATTGTCAACAAATATAAGGGGTCTTAGTGAAAAAAGTAGTTATGCATATTAAGGCACCTGATCAAAGGGGTATAATATCGAATTATACAGAGCTGTTTTCATCATTAAACATGAATATACTAAAGCTCGAACAACATGTAGAGTCAGATGACGAAATGTTTTTCATGAGAATCGAAGCCGAAATGTTAGATAAAAAACTAAAAATTAATCAGCTCAAAAAGCATTTATCTAAAGCTGATAAAACAATGAATGCCACCTCAAAAATCAATTGTAAGCAATCAAGGCAAAACGTCGCAGTGTTTGTGAGTAAAGAATCGCTTCCATTATATGATATTTTAATTAAAAATAAGATAAAAGAAATTGATTCAGATATTAAATGTATTATAAGTAATCATAAGACTTTAGAAGATATTGCAAACCAATTTAATATTGAATATATGTATTTAGACCTAGAAAATAAATATGATGCTGAAAAGCAACTTCATAAGATTCTTGAAAAGTATAATATTGATTTAATAGTTCTCGCAAGATATATGCAAATTATTCCAGATTCCATTGTTGATTTGTATAATGAGAGAATGATCAATATTCATCATAGCTTTCTTCCTGCATTTAAAGGTGGAAAACCATATCACAAAGCATGGAATCGCGGAGTAAAAATAATTGGTGCAACTTCACATTATGTAACAAAGGAATTGGATGAAGGGCCTATTATTTCTCAAGATGTAGTTCATGTCGATCATCATCAATCAGTAAAAGAGTTAATTAACTCTGGAAGAAATTTAGAACGCAACGTTCTTATTGATGCAATAAAAGCGCATATTGATTATCGTATAATGGTTCATGGAAAAAGAACAATAGTATTTAGTAAATGAATAAACAATTAAAATTATTTATCATTGATGGAATGGCGCTAATCTATCGTGCTCATTTTGCTATGATTAAAAATCCCCTTACAACAAAAAATGGGCAACATACATCTGCAATTTATGGTTTTGCAAATTCTATTTTTAAGTTAATTAAAGATGAGAATCCGGATTACTTGGCAATTGCAATGGATTGTAAAGAGCCTACATTTAGACATAAGATGTATAGTGAGTATAAGGCAAACAGGGAAGCAATGCCTGATGAGCTAGTTAGTCAATTATCTTTAATTGATGAAATGCTTGATAGCATGAATATTCCAGTTATTAAAAAGCCGGGTTTTGAGGCTGATGATATTATGGGTACTATAGGAAAAGTAGCAAGCGCAAAAGGTTTAACAACATACCTAGTATCTGGAGATAAAGATCTTATGCAACTTGTATCAGACAAAGTTAAGCTTTATACTCCAGCCAGTAGATTTAGTCCAACTAAAATATATCATGAAGCAGACGTATTTGACAAATGGGGTGTTATGCCAAATAAAATGATTGAGTTTTTAGCTCTTCTGGGTGATTCATCAGATAATATCCCTGGAGTGGATGGAATTGGTAAAAAAACAGCTTCAAAACTTTTATCTGATTATGGAAGTATTGATGAAATTGTAAATAATATTGACAATATAAAAAATAAGAGGGTAAAAGAAGGTCTTATTACTGGATCAGATAATTTAAATCTTGCTATTAATTTGGTTACTATTGATAATAACGTTGATATAGATGTTGAAATAAGTAAACTTAAAAAAAATGATATGAACAGGGATCTTTTGTATGAGTATTTTAATAAACTTGAAATTCATAGCTTATCTTCACAGTTAGATAAATTGTCAAATAATGAAACTCCTGAAAAAATTAGCAATAATTTTAAGAAAAAATATGAACTTGTTGATACAAAGAAAAAACTTGATACTTTAATACAAAAGCTAGATGATGAAAGTTTATTTTCTTTTGACATAGAGACTTCAGAGTTAGATCCTATTGAGGCAGACATAGTAGGTTTTTCAATTTCATATAAAAATAATAGTGGCTACTATATCCCAATTATTTTCCCTGAGAAAGATAGTATGTCTAACTATGATTTAAATCTAGTCTATGTTTTAAATTCGATTAAGAAAATTCTTGAAAGTGATAATAATAAAATTTGTGGCCAAAATATAAAATATGATAGTTTGATTTTAAAAAGACATGGAATTTCTCTTAGAGGTATTAGGTATGATAGCATGATTGCTGAACATATCCTTCATCCAGATAAGAACTCTTATAAATTAGATAATCTTTCTCTGGAATATTTAGGTTATGAAATGCAATCTATAGAAGAATTAATAGGATCAGGAAAAGATCAAATTTCTATGGCAGATGTACCTTTAGATAAGACATTGTTTTATGCCGCAGAGGATGCTGATATAGCATTGCAAATTTCAAATAAAACAATACCCTTAATTGAAAAAAATAACCTCAGTAAACCCTATTATGAAATTGAGCTGCCTTTGATTCCAGTCCTTGTTGAAATGGAGAATACAGGTGTATTTGTAGATAGAAAAATATTATCTGAATTATCAATTGAAATTGATAGTATGGTTTCGATATTAAAAGAACAAATATTTTCTATATCAGATGGGGAGTTCAATCTAAACTCTCCTAAACAACTTGCAGAAGTATTATTTGATAAATTGGAATTAAAACAAATTAAAAAACGAAGCACTTCTATAGAAGTATTAGAATCCTTGACTCATTACCACCCCTTGCCTGAATTAATATTAAAATATAGGCATCTTTCAAAACTTAGTTCAACATACATTAATGCACTGCCTAATCATATTAATAAAAGGACAGGACGTGTACATTCATCATTTAATCAGACAATCGCATCAACAGGAAGGTTATCCAGTACTAAGCCTAATTTCCAGAATATACCAATTCGCACAGAATTAGGTAAAAAAATTAGAAAGGCAATTAGAGCTCAAAGTTCTGATTCAGTTATTTTATCTGCTGATTATTCACAAATAGAGCTGAGAATTATGGCGCACTTTTCAAAGGAACCAGAGTTAGTCAGGGCATTTAATGAGGATTTAGATATACATACAAGAACAGCTGCATTAGTATACTCTGTAGATGAAAATGATGTTACAAGTGAACAAAGAAGATCAGCAAAAGTTGTTAATTTTGGAATAATGTACGGAGCTGGACCATTTAGGATGTCCAAAGAACTAGGTATTAGCATGAAAGATGCAAAAACACTAATTGAAACATACTTTAAAACATATCCAGGTATACAAAAATACATTACTGAAACAATAGAAGAGGCGCATATAAAAGGCTATGTCAGTACAATTAATGGTAGAAAAAAATACTCTCAATCATTGGCTAGTTCAAATATGAATGTTCAAAAGGCAGAAGAGCGTGCACTAATAAATATGCCTATACAAGGTACTGCTGCAGAATTAATTAAGGTTGCCATGATTAATATCCAAAAAAAAATTATATCAAATGATTATAAAGCAAAAATGATTCTTCAAATTCATGATGAGTTGATTTTTGAAGTACCTAAAAATGAAATAGAAAATTTTTCAAAATTAGTTAAGTTTGAAATGGAACATGCCATGGAATTATCTGTTCCTCTTAAAGTAGAATATAATTCAGGACCAAGCTGGTATGATGCTCACTAAAAAGGAATGATTATTGGAAGCTTCAATTACATTAAAATCAATAGCTAAAAAAATCGATAAGGAAGTTGTCTTAGCTGATTTATCTATTGGTGTTGAAAATAATTCAAATCATGCCATTATAGGCCAAAACGGTTCAGGTAAATCAAGTATTCTCAAGATTTTAGTAGGTATTATTGAAAAGGACGCTGGAATTGCATATATCGATGGAAAAGATATTAGTACACGAAGCAATGAAACTAGAATGATGACTGGATATATGCCCCAATACATTGACTTAGACGATGAAATTACAATATATGAAAACTTGTTTATATATTCTCAGTTGTTTAATGTATCAGAAGATAAAGCAAAATTAAGGATTCAGAATTTTTCTGAAATATTTGATTTTAAGGAATTCCTTTTTGAAAAATCATCTAATCTTTCTCTGGGAATGCTTAGAAGTATCCAATTTTGTAGAGCATTATTACATGACCCTAAAATTTTATTACTTGATCAGCCAACCAGCGGTATGGATCCACAAAATAAGCTTAAACTATGGAATATTATAGATAGAATAGGCAATGACAAAACAATACTTTTTAGTACACAAGATTTTAGTGAAGCGGAAAAATATGCTGATAGAATTTCAATAATTCATCAAGGGGATATTAAGATGGATGGTTCACTGGGCACACTAGTAAATGCAACCAAAGGATTAAATAAATTCGAAATAAGATTTAAACATAGTGTAGATGAAGAAATTTTATCAATATTTAATGATATGCCAACAGTTTTAAAGCCAACTATTAATGGAAATTCAATTGAGTTTTATTCCAATTCAAAAAACGATTTTTTTAAAGTTCTAAGACATGTAATAGACCTAGAAATTGAAAATATTGATATTAATTTCTGTAGACTCCTTGATTTATATTTAGGTTTAGTTGAAAATGGATTAGAGTAATGAAAGCATTATTAAGGCGAGAGCTATATGTATTAAAGTATAACTTAATTCCATTTATCTGCATATGGATGCTTCTTCCAATGGCTATTTATCTTTTCATATCTATACCATTTTCAGGTCAAATATCAATTGATGTTATCAACTATATAAATTGGTCATCTATAGGAAATGCTGTGTACTCCTCTTCAATTCTGGCATATTTGTTGTCATCAAAGTTGATATTAAAGTATAAAAATAAAACTAGTTTTTCTAATCTGATGCTTGCTGCACCTCAAACGAACTCACAGCATTTAGGGGCAATTGTCATATGGGCAAGTATGATAGGGCTTGTTCAATTTTTATTTTCAATTGTTATAACACAAACTTTAAATAGCAGTAATCTATTTTTCTTAGATAAGATTCTAATAATGATATATGGTCTTCCAATTATCATTTTCGTTTCAAATTTGGCTATTTTTGTCCATTTAATAGTGGATAGAAAATTAATCCAAACCTTGGTTAATTCTATTTTAATTATATTCTTCCTTTTTAGTTCTGGTTTATTTTTGCCATTGAATCAAGCACCCTTATTTTTATCCTATTCTCCATTATATCAAACGATAATTAATATGCAAAATATTATTATGATTAATTCATCAGTTATATATCCTTCAATTATTGTATTAGTATTATCAGCTATTCTTTTTGTAATTAATTTAGTTATTAGCTATAAAGTTTTAAGGAAGTAGACTTGAGTAATAATATTAAAAAAATTCTTAGTATAGATTCTGGGGCATCAAATATACGTATTGTAATTTTTGATGAACTAGGTAATACTATTTTCTCAGATAAAATCAATGAGGGAGCTAATATTGCAATTGATCGTGAAAATTGTACAAAACAGATAATAAAAGTCTTATCAGAAACTTTAAATAAAGCGAGCTTATCTTATGATGATATTAATCATTTTAGCATAGGTGTTGCTGGAATTTCAGATGAATCAGCTAGAGAATTATTATTTAAAAGATTGGAAGAATGTAAGATTTCCAATAGAACTCATCTCACAACAGATGTAAATCCAATATTTGAAATGAATTGTTCAGATAATAGTGCCATTTTAGTTAGTGTCGGTACTGGTGCTATTTGCTTAGGTAGAAGCATTGATGATAAAATAGAAAAAGTTGGAGGTGCTGGTTTAGATATTGACCCTGGTAGTGGTTTCTGGATGGGTAAAGAACTCTTAATTAAGTTATCATTTAATAAAAATGAAGAACATAATGAGTCTGAATTTAATGATTTGTTGAATATGACTCTTAATTCTTTTAATACTAAGGAGCTTAATTTAGGAATTGATCAAGTTATGCAATCAAATGATAGATATAGAAAAATAGCGTCATTATCAAGTGGAATTTTAGAACTTGGTGAAAATGGTAACGAGATAGCAATATCTATCATTCAACAATCAAGTCAACATATTGCAGATATGATTATTTTTCTTTGTGATCAGATATCATATATAAATGATGACCTTATTTTAATAGCAAATGGTAGTATAATGAATAATGAATTTTTTAGAAAATCACTTTCAGATGCATTGATTTTTGATTTTAGTAGCATAAAGTGGCTTTTCCCGAATATATCTAGCGCATACTATCCAGGTCTATTATCTGCAAAAATGCTAGGGTTGAAAGTATCTATTAATGATTTAATTGAAAATGGTGCCCAGCAATTGTGAGACTATATATATATATATTACTTTTGTATTTATTTTCATTTAATATGTTCGGTTCAACTACATCTTTTAATATAATAAAAAATCCTTTTTCTCATAATGTAATAAATAAATTAGATAAAGATGGTTGGAAACAGTTGGATTTAAAGAAAAAAATAGCCCAACTAATAATGGTCAGAGTAAATGGAAAGTTTTATAACTCAGAAAATTACTATAAGAGGAATTTAAAGAAATGGATTTCTGAAGATGAAATCGGTGGGGTGATTTCTTTTTCTGGTAATATCCATGGAACTTATTACAATATAAAAGATTTTCAATCTTGGGCAAATACCCCTTTGCTTGTAGCTTCTGACTTAGAAAGGGGACTAGGTCAAATGATGAATGGAGGAACTCTTTTTCCTTCAAATATGGCAATAGCTGCAACTGGAGATACGACCTTAGCCTACAAACAAGGACAAATAACAGCCCAAGAAGCACTAGCGATGGGTATCCATGTTGTTTTTGCTCCAGTTATGGATATAAATAATAATCCAGATAATCCTATCATAAATTTTAGATCATATAGTGATAGTCCTGATTTAGTATCAAAGTTTGGATCCTCTTTCATAAAAGGTATTCAAGATGGTGGTGCAATTGCATGTGCAAAGCATTATCCAGGGCATGGTAATACTTCTACAGATAGCCATACATCTTTGCCAACTATTTTAGGCAGTAAGGAAGAATTTGATAAAATGGAATTATATCCATTCAAAAAAGCTATAGAATCTAATGTAGGCATGATTATGGTAGGACATATTGCAATGCCAGGCTTAGATCCATCTGGGCTACCAGCATCTCATTCAAAAATAATTACATCAGATATATTGAAAGATGAATTAGGATTTGAAAATATCATTGTTACGGATGCATTAGAAATGGGAGGAATAACAAAATCTTCATCAGCGGGTGAAGCATGTGTTAAAGCAATAGAGGCAGGGGCTGATATTGTATTATTACCTATAGATGTACGACTTGCGATACAAGCTATTTATAATGCAGTATTAAATGGAAGAATATCAGAGAACAGAATTGATCATTCAGTGAAAAAGATATGGATGATGAAAAATGATTTAGGTATTTTAAAAAATAAAACTAATAATTGGACTACTGTCGAGAATAATGTGGGGCTAAAAGATAATAAGAATACTGCCCAGTTTATTGCAAATAAATCAATAACTCTTGTAAAAAATACGGATGATATTATTCCTCTTAAGCCCTCAAAATTAAAAAATATCTCACATTTGATATTGACTACTGATGATGATGCTAATAGTTTTTTGAAAATTCTAGATAGGGATTTAAAAAGAACACATCGAAACGTAAATAGAATTTTTATTAATGAAGAGCTAAGCATAAATAGAATAAATAGTATAGTAAGAGATTTAAAGGAAAGTAGCGTTGTAGTAGTTTCTATGTTAATCAGAATTAGAATGGATAAAGGTGAGTCAACAATAGACAGCAGCCATGCATTGCTGCTCGATCGATTAAAAGAAGAAGGTATTAAGACGGTAGGAATAAGTTTTGGTAGTCCCTATTTACCATCATATGAATCGCTTGATGCATACATGTGCACGTATGGATATGGAAGTATATCAGTAAAAGCTGCAGCGAATGCACTTTGGGGTAGAAGCAGTATTGATGGCAAACTTCCAGTAACCTTAAATAGTAAATATTTAAGAGGTCATGGTCTATCGGCAAGTAAAAGAAAATTTAGCTTTGATTTGAATCAAGATAGTTATGATTTGAATTTAGCCTGGGATGTAATTAATGAAGGAATCTCTTCTAAAGTTTTCCCAGGAGCTCAAGTTGTAATTGTTAAAGATGATAATCTTATTGCCCATGAATCATTTGGTGGGTTTACATATTTTGAAGATTCAAAAGAAGTTAATAATAATTCTATATATGATATTGCCTCAATTACTAAGATATTATCAGTTACTCCAGTTACAATGAAACTGATAGATCAAAAAAAAATATCTTTAGATCATACCATTGAACAATATTATCCCAAATTATATGGAACAGATATGGGCAAAATCTCAATTAAACACCTATTGACTCATTCATCTGGGTTAAAGCCATTTATAGAATTTTATAAACAAGATGCTAATATTAATCAAGAAGAAATGATTAGAAAAATTCTAAATACATCATTAGACTTTTTCCCAGGTCAAAAAAGTCAATATAGTGATTTGGGAATTATTTTATTAATGGACATTATTGAAATCATAACATCAACTTCATTAGATGAATTATGTAAGAAGTGGATATTTGATCCTATATCTATGAATGATACGAGTTACAACCCTGCTGATTCAATAAAATACAAAATTGTTCCTACTGAATTTGATGAATACTTTAGAGGGAAGCTTCTAAAAGGTGAAGTTCATGATGAAAATGCATATCTTTTAGATGGAATTTCTGGTCATGCTGGAGTTTTTTCAAATGCCTATGATTTAGCAAAATATGCTCAATTATTTTTAAATGAAGGTACTTGGCTTGGGACTAGAATTCTATCAGATGATATAGTCAAAAATTTTATAAGTCGTCAAGAAATTCCTCCAGGTTCTGATAGAGCTTTAGGCTGGGACACGCCAAGCAGAAACGGTAAAAGCTCTGCAGGTGATTATTTCTCAGATCAATCATACGGTCACTTAGGATTTACTGGAACCTCTTTATGGCTTGACCATGATAGAGATATTATTGTTGTTTTGTTAACAAATAGGGTCCATCCATCAAGAGAAAATTCAGGAATGTATTCTATTAGAAGGCAATTTCATACTGAAGTAATGAAAGCTATTTTATAAGATTTTGGATTTAATAGTAATAATAATATTCTTTTTATTTTTTATCGGAATAGGATTCTATTTTAGCCAATCAAACTTAAACTCCAAAGATTACTATACAGCTTCAGGATCTATACCATGGCCCGTTGCAATGTTTTCAATCGTTGCAACTGAAACTTCTGTTTTAACTTTTATTAGTATCCCCAGCTTATCCTACAGATCTGACTGGTGGTTTCTTCAGCTTGCCATTGGATATATTATTGGAAGAGTATTGGTATCTGCTTTTCTCCTTCCAAAATATTTTTCAAATAATATTGTTTCTATATATGAAGTTATAGGGAATTATTTCGGTCGACCAGTTCAAAAACTATCTTCAATTATTTTTCTTGTAACTCGTCTTTTTGCGGATGGAATTAGATTTTTAGCAACTGCTATTATTTTTAATATTTTAACAGGATGGGGTATAGTACCTTCAGTATTTTTAATTGGAGTAATAACATTGATTTACTCTTACTTGGGTGGCATTAGGTCTATACTTTGGATTGATAGTATACAATTTTTTGTTTATTTGTTGGGGGGTATCATATCTATTTACTATATATCTCAAAATCTTCCATCAGGAGCAATATTAAAAACATTTGGTAGCTCAATTAATACCATTTTCCATTTTGAAGGTTCGATTTTAAGAGATAGTAATTTATTAATAAATGGTATCATAGGTGGTACATTTTTGTCTTTTGCATCTCATGGAGCTGACTATATGATGGTTCAAAGATCTCTATCATGTAGTAATTTAAGTGCTGCTAGAAAAGCAATGATAGGTAGTGGAATTTTTGTTTTTATACAGTTTTCAATATTTCTTCTATTAGGCTCCTTGCTCACTGAATACTTTAAGATGCAAAATTTTGAATCATTAGGAGTATCTTTAGACTATGTTGATTCAAATTGGAATGTATTAAAAGACAGAGAGTTTCCGCTTTTTATTAATTATTTTTTAGACCCTGGGATTAGAGGAATTCTATTGGTTGGAGTATTATCTGCTGCAATGTCAACAATTAGTTCATCTATTAATTCACTCTCTTCCTCAACGGTCAGAGATCTACTAAATATTAAAGATGATATTAAACTATCAAAGACTATAAGTATATTTTGGGCTTTTGCTTTAATTTTTATTGCCTCTTTTTTTGATGAAAGTAATAACCTTTTATTAATCACTGGACTCAGAATAGCATCGTTCACTTATGGTATCCTTCTAAGTTTATTTTTATTAAGTCTCCTTAAAATTAAGCCAAAGGATATTTATATTATATTTGGATCATTATGTGGAATTATTAGTGTTTTTATAATGCAATCAAATGATATCTCCTGGACTTGGTTTATTTTGGTTTCCACTTTTGTCACAATGACAATATCTATTTCTTTATCACTAATTTTTGATTACAAAAGATGAAAAAAGTAATTTTCACAGTATTTTTATTTATAATATCCTGTTCATCTGCAGAAGTTACTATAGAAAATGGTATTGATCTATTTTTTGAAGACACATCATTTTACGAAAATAGTAAAATTGCATTAGTCATGAATCATACAAGTAAAAATAAAGATGGTATCAATTTATTTGATTTATCTAAAAAGTCACTAAATGTAAAAGCTATATTTTCACCTGAGCATGGACTCTTTGGAACTTATGAAGCAGGTGGTAAAGTTAAAAATAGTAGTATAGATGGCATTCCAGTATATAGTTTATATGGTAAAAATAAAAAACCCACTCCTGCTCAACTTGAGGACATTGATATAATCTTATTTGATTTACAGGATATTGGATCAAGATATTATACCTATATAAGTACTCTTACTTATGTTATGGAGTCTGCAGCAGAAAACGGAATAAAAATAATTATTCTTGATCGATTTAATCCACTAGGAAATAAAGTTGAAGGACCACAATTATATAGTGAATTTAATTCTTTTGTGGGTATGCACCCAGTACCAATCAGGCATGGATTGACAATTGGTGAATTTGCAATATTGATAAAAGAAAATAATTGGATAAATGATGCTAGTAAAATAAACCTTGAAATTATAAATGTTAAAGGTTGGCATGGTGATTATGTAGAGCTAACTATACCACCATCACCAAATATACCTGATCTTGAAACTGCTATAATTTACAATGGTTTATGTTTATTAGAGGGAACTAATTTATCAGAAGGTAGGGGTACAGAAACTCCATTCAAAGTTTTTGGTGCACCTTGGCTTAATTCACAAAAGGTAATAGATATTGTCAACTCCCAAAATTTAAAGGGCGTACGTTTAGATACTATAACCTTTACTCCAAAATCAATTCCAGGTAAATCAGCATATCCTAAATACAAAGATTCTAAATGCAATGGAATTTCAATACATATTACCAATAAAAATATTGTTTTTCCATTAAAGCTTGCAGTGAGCTTCTTAAAAGCAATCTATGATACTCATCCAGAAAAGTTTATGGTTTCTTCTAATGGATTCTTAGATAAGTTGTATGGCTCAGATATTTTAGTTAAAAATATTTTTAATGGTTCAAGTATTGATGAGTTATTGGTAACTTGGAATAATGAATCTTTAAAGTTTAAAGAAATGATTAAACCATTTAGATTATATTAGAAATGACACTATTTGACTACAATATCGTAATCATTTACATAGTTTCTGTATTTTATTTAGGAGTAAAATATAGAGACCGATCCTCAGATTTTTCTAATTTCATGATTGCAGGAAGAAAAGTAGGACTTTCATTAGGTGTTGCAACAATGCTCGGCACTGAACTTGGTCTTATTACTGTAATGTATAATGCTCAAACTGGATTCAATGACTTTTTTGCTGCTTTCCATATTGGATTATTTGCACTTGTGGTAACAGTGTTTATTGGTATAACTGGAGTTGTAGTTGTAAAATTAAGAGAATTAAAAGTTAAGAGTATCCCAGAATATTATGAAATAAGGTTTGGTAGAAATGTAAGAATATTAGGGGCAATTTTATTAGTCATTGGCGGTATTTTAAATATGGGACTTTTTCTAAAAGTTGGAGCAATTTTCGTTCAAGGCATACTATCGGCTACTTATGGAATATCTTGGTTAGAAGGAAGTGAATCTATTCTTGCTATTATTATGACTATACTTTTAGTAATGGTCCTTTTATATACAATATTAGGTGGAATGATATCAGTTATTATTACAGATTATATTCAGTTTGTGGTATTATCAATTGGATTAATATTAAGTGTCCTATTTTCAGTTTATACCCTAGGCTGGTTTAATATTTTTAATCAGCTTGAGATACTTTCCTCAAATCCAAAATTAATTTATGATCCTTTTCAAAGCAGAGGAGGATTCTATGTTAGCTGGCAGCTAGTTCTTGGCTTTGTTAGTGCAATAATATGGCCAACAGCTATTACTAGAGCTTTATCACTTAAAAGTCCAGAAACTGTTAAAAAACAATATCTATGGTCTTCAATTTCATTTCTGATTAGATTTATGATTCCATGTTTTTTAGGTATTTGTGCATTTATATACTTCAATGGTAAGGTTATTGGTGGAGAAACTCTTATGATGATGCCAATGTATTTAGTTGAAATATTACCTGTTGGTGTTCTAGGAATTATGGTTGCAGCTATGCTAGCAGCGTTTATGAGTACGCATGATAGTTATCTTCTTTGTTGGAGTACAATTATAACCAATGATATTATTGATCCATTGACTGGTGGAAAACTTTCTTCAAAACAAAAAATTAAAATTAGTAGAATTATTATTATAATTCTTGGTTTATATATTCTTTATTGGGGGCTTGTCTACGACGGATTAGATTCTATATGGAGTTACCTTGGCATTACAGGTGCTGTTTACTTTACAGGAGCAATAGCAGTGATTTTATTTGGTCTATATTGGAAGAAAGCAAGTTCAATAGGTGCAGTTGCAGCTTTGTTAGGAGGCCTGAGTGCGCTTCTTGGGTTAGAGCCAATACGAAAATCTATTTCTATATTTTCAACATTTCAACCAGAGCAAATAGGACTGATGACTCTTGCTTTTTCTATGATTCTAATGATTGTTTGCTCTTTAATTTTCCCTGATAAAAAAGAAAGGCAAGTATGATAACTTGGAAATTGATATGGCAACTACTTTTTGTTATTGGATTTCTATCTTTCAACTTGATTTTTATTGTTTTTTCAATCAAAGGATATCAAGAACTCAAAGAATTATTAAAGGGGAATGATGAATAGCAATTATAAAAAGACAGTTTTTTGTTGGTCGATGTATGATTTTGCAAATCAACCTTTTACGACACTTATAGTCACATTTATTTTTAGTGCATATTATACTCAGGCAATAGCTCCTAATATTCATGATGGAACCTTTTTATGGTCAATCGGAATTGCAATAACTGCTTTATTTGTAGCTTTTGTATCACCACTGATGGGGGCATTGGCTGATCAAGGGGGATATCGAAAAATTTTACTTATATTTTGGTCGTGGATATGCATTCTTAGCACTATATTTTTATTTTTTACATATGAGGGTCAAATATATATTGCATTATTTTGGTTTGTGATTGCTAACATAGGCTTTGAAATGGGAAGTGTATTTTGCAATGCCTATTTACCTCACATCGCTCCAAAAGATAAGATAGGAAGAATATCTGGTTATGGATGGTCTCTAGGCTATGTAGGTGGATTGATTGCACTTATGATATCTTTATTTTTATTTGTCCAGCCTAATAAACCTATTTTTAATTTAAAGAAAAATAGTTCAATTAATAGTATTATAGTTGATATCGAAAATGTTGAAATATCTAATACTTTCTCTCGATTTACTATAAGCCCTTCTAGTCATAATGTAATTGATAGCATTCAGGTAGGAATGCCAATAAAATTAATTAATTTTGAATTAACCGACACATTAGCGTTCATGCCAGATTTAGTATATAAAAATGAAACTGAAAAAGGCACTGTTGCTGATATTGATCTAGATTCTCATTCATTTGTCATTTTTGGAAGTCATCCTGAATATATAAATCATAAAGATAGATCCATTCAATTAATTGGTAAGCCTTCATGGAATAATTATAATACAAAAGAGCTTGATTCTAAAACAGGATTTGTGCTTGATGAAAAAAATAATTTTGAAATTAGAGGTCCTATATACGAAGATGATAAGTATGTTGGAACATTATGCTATTTTAGAGACGGTAGGTTGAAGATAGTTGATAATCCTAATATAAATGAGATTTCTGTTAAAACTAGTGGTGAAAATATTAGAGGAATTAACCTTTTGGTAGCTTTGTGGTTTGCTTTATTCGCTATTCCAACATTTTTGGGTGTAAAAGATCATAAAATCAATGCTAGAATTTCTAAAAAGCTTATATACAAATCCTACTCTCAAATAAGACAAACATTCAAAGAAATTAAGCAATATAAACACATTGTAAGATTTCTTATCGCTAGGATTTTATATAATGATGGCCTGGTGACTATTTTCTCTTTTGGAGGTATTTATGCCTCTGGAACTTTCGGCTTTTCTTTTAATGAAGTTATGTATTTTGGAATTGCTTTAAATGTAGCTGCTGGCTTAGGGGCATTTTTATTTGGATTTTTAGATGATTGGATTGGTGGTAAAAATACCATTCAATTAAGTAATATAGGTTTAATAATTGCATGTGCTCTTGCAGTGTTTACTACAAATGTTACAGTATTTTGGATAGCAGGAATTTTAATTGGATTATGCTCTGGTCCAAACCAAGCTTCAAGCCGCTCTCTTATGTCAAGGTTTACCCCTAAAGATAAGCAAAATGAGTTCTTTGGTTTTTTTGCTTTCTCAGGAAAAGCAACTGCATTTATAGGCCCCATGTTATTAGGTATTTTAACTAGAGAGTTTGGATCTCAACGATATGGCGTAGCAATTGTATTAGTTCTTATTCTGGCTGGAGCATATGTCTTGCATAGCTTAGATGAAAAAGCTGCTGTTGATGATTCAAAAGCTTAAAACAATAATTCTATCTGAACTTCTATAAATAATTTCAATAAAAATAATCAATGTTAGAAATTTTGTGTCATTTACTTAAAGTAATAAATTAATTAAATACTTTAAATTTTTAACTAAAGTAATACTTTAATTAATTTGTTGTAAATAATATAATTTATATCGTAACTTTATTAAGTTAAGCTACGGGTTAAAATGAGAAATATTATTTCTTTTATAATGATTTTATCTTTCACTGTTATATTCCTTTCAGCTACAACTGACTCTCCAACAAATATTGAAATTACTGTAAAATCTCTTGATATAGATAATTCTGATTTAATAAGAAAGTTAATTGATGAATTTGACCGATTAAGTGGAGTTATTCATGTTGAGTGCTCAATAAAAACAAACACTCTAATGATTATTTATGATGATTCATATAGTCTGTCAGAAGAAAGTATAAAAAATATTTTTTCTAAATGGGGATGTAAAGAAATAGATATATTTTATTCTTTAATTAATTGATCTTTGAATGCCAGTTTAAAAGTAAATGCGCTCAATGATCCTAGTAAACCAGTGATTCCTCCAATAAGCATTGTTGCGATAAAAGCACCAAGTAGTCCATCCATAGAAATGATGCCAGAAACTCTATCTATTAGTAGTTCTGCTCCATTGTAATAATTATATACAAGAATAGAGACCCACGGTAAAGCGCCACACACAAAACCAGCTATTATTGATTGGAATAGTCCTTTTGAATTGTAGCCAATAATTGTTGATAAAACCGAAATAAACCACCAGGGGAGTTGTGGTAATATTAAGAAGGATAGAAAACAAACAGCTATTATCATCATCATTATGATTTTTCCTTTGGGATAAATAATACGGAGGGACCATTAATCTCATCTATTGAGAATGGAAAATTAAGTTCATATAATTCTCCTTTTACCCATGATTCAATAAACTGGTCATAATAAATGCTTCCTGGATATCCACTTTGACCTCCTGGATAAATCCCATATCCTTTTGGCCTATCGCCTAATTCTACAACATATCTCCAACTTGGACCATGGGTTTTTGCAGTTGCATTTGGAATATTCCAATCACCCCCAGTGGGTAAATTTAAATTACCAAAACCTGGTATTTTAGCAAGGTGATGAATATCCGTTCCTCTATAATTTTGCCATTCCCATTTTTCACTCACCGGTCCTATTTTGCTTAATATATCATTTGTCTGTATGATAAATGTCTTATTAGCAATTATATCTAAATTTTCAATTTCACTTGTATTTTTATTGTCAAACCATTTGCTGTTAGGGTCATGTATGATTAAGTCTGAAAGAATTCTAAAATTTGGCCATTCTACATCATCATCTGCTATTCCTAAATCATCCTCCCATGTATTTTTAGCAATGCTTTTCATCCAGGAATCAAACAGACCTGGCATTTTAGAATTTGGATTGTAGAAATAATCCCAGTTCATCAAAGAATTGTAAATGAATTTTTGATCGTCTGAAAGTAAATTTTGATTAATTGTTTCTAGTAAACGTATTACAACTCTTTCTGCAAGAAGGCTTTTATTATCATTCTGAATTTCTTGTAGATCCTTGTAAGTTGCTTTATCGGTTTTTTTAAGGATTTCATCAATTCTAGCACCTCTAAATAATGGTGCGTAATTACCTGGAATGAAATACGGATATTTTTGATCAACTGGATTTTGGTTAGCTGAACTTAAATATCCTCGCTCAGGATTTAGTGAATGAGGTTGATGTGCAATTGGAAGTTTTTCTTTCCAATCATAAATAGATTTGCTTCCATCCATAATGAATCGACCTTGTAAATCCCATTTTGGAATTAGTTTATTAGTTTGCCATATAGCGATATCATTGTTATTACTTGCAAAAATAATATTTTGACCGGGACAACTAAAATATGAAATTGCTTCAAGGTAATCCTCATAATTTTTTGCCTTATTTAGAAGATAGAATGTCTTTGGTTCCATAGAAGGCTCTGAGGCTAGCCATTTCATAGCTCTTCCAATAGCAACTGCACTTCCGAATCGAGGCATTTTATCAAAAACATCGTGACTCATTATTGGTCCATGATGTGTCATATAAGTTGTATCAAAAACTGTTTTAGCACCTCTGATACTAATTTTTTCAATAGATAGCTCAATATTTTTCCATTGATTATCGTGAAGATATTCTTTTCGTGATTTATCTTTGTATGTTATATCATAAAAATCCATCACATCATTCATTCCATTAGTACTACCCCAGGCAATATCTTTATTATATCCAATTACAACACATGGAACACCCAGCAATGATACTCCATAAGAATTTAAGTTTGGTGCAACCAAATGATTTTCATACCAAATAGAAGGTAGTGTTAGGTTGAGATGTGGATCATTTGCAAGAATAGGTAAACCTGATTTTGTTCTATCGCCGCTTAAAGCAAAGTTATTACTTCCATTATTAGGGTTAGGTTTATATTTAATTCCATCTCCATATGGATCTGACATATATACCTTTTCTGGTTTAACAATCTTTATAGGCTCAAAATCCCACGAAGTTTCTCTTGGTATAATCGGTGATAATAATGGAGAATTGAAGTCATAGAGTTCCATGTAATCTTGCATACCAAATTCTTTTAAAAATTTTGTATGAGCAAGGTCATTTGTTGAGCCAGATAATTCCCACGCCATATACATATAAAGAAGTGCACATTTCCTTAAAGTCCATTGCTCAGGAGCATAATCAAGAAGTTTATATTCTATTGGGTATTGATCTATCGTTAATGAGTTTATATATGTATTAACCCCATTTGTATACGCTTTTAAAGATGAAAGCATTAAAGAATCTTGTTGATAATATTCTAATACGCTTTTCGCTCCTCTCATCATTCCTATCCTTCGTTGAAACTTATCATATTCTAGAGCTTTAGGACCAATAATTTCAGATAATCTTCCTCCAGCTGCCATTACTTGAAACTCCATTTGCCATAATCTATCAAAAGCATGGAGATATCCTTGAACAAAGAATAAATCATGTTCATTATTAGCAAAAATATGGGGTACCCTACGGTCATCCCATATAACATTTACACTGTCTATAAGATTTTCAGCAAAGATATTTTGATTAGGAAGATTATCAGACATGTGAAGAGCTAGATAACCATGGTATGGATTAAAAAATTTTCCTAAAGGAGGTAAATCACCTAGTCTATTATCAAAGATATGTATGATATATGCAGTTAAGGTTAAAACTGCAAAAAAAGTTAATTTCTTTAAAATATTTTTCTCCAGCTATTAAAATAAATTAAAAAATGATATTGTTGTTTAAAAGTTAAAAAGTTTAAAGTATTATAGAATATATAGTATCAATCGTATGATTATACGCTTGATGTTGTAGTATTATTTCAATAATTTATATAGTATCCAATTGGTAAAAAATGAGCATTGCTACTAACCGAAAAGCACGTCATGAGTATCATATACTTGAAAAGTATGAGGCTGGTATTGCATTAAAAGGCTCAGAGGTCAAGTCTATCAGAGCTGGTAATGTAAGTATTAAAGAGTCCTATGTGCGTTTTTTCAACAAAGAATTATTTATTGTTGGGATGCATATTGCAGAATATGAAAATAGAGGCTATGACGATGTGCAGTCAATTAGAAATAGAAAGCTTCTACTTCATCGAAAAGAGCTTAGTAAACTAAAATCAAAAATAGATGAAAAGGGCGTCACGATGGTTCCCCTTAGTCTTTATCTAAAAAAAAATTTGATTAAAATGGAGTTTGGTCTTGCTAAAGGTAAAAAACTTTGGGATAAGCGCAAGGACAAACAAGATAAAGATGTTAAAAGGAAAATTGATAGGAAAATGAAGGAATATAAAAATAAATGAAAATGGCAAGTTTAAATGAACAGATGGATATTATATCAGTTGGTATTGAAGAAATTGTACCCCAAGAACAACTTGAATCTCAATTGTCTAAGTCTATCAAGAACAATCAACCTCTTCGAGTTAAATTTGGTTGTGATCCAAGTAGACCAGATCTTCATATAGGACACGCTGTTTTACTTAGAAAATTAAGGCAGTTTCAAGATTTTGGACATACAGCAATTTTAATTATAGGTGATTTTACAGCGATGATAGGGGACCCCACTGGAAAAAATAAAACCAGGCCTCAGTTAACTATTGATGAGACAAAGGATAATGCTAAAACCTATATCGATCAAGCTACTATAGTGCTAAGTAAACAGAATCTAGAAATTGTTTATAATTCTGAATGGTTGTCAAAATTAGATTTTAATGATATAATTAAAATTGCATCTAAGTATACAGTTGCCCAAATGCTTGAAAGGGATGATTTTACTAAGAGATATAACTCAGGTAAGCCTATTTCACTTCATGAATTTTTATACCCTTTAGCCCAAGGTTATGATAGTATAATTGTAAAGTCAGATCTAGAGCTTGGAGGCACTGATCAAAAATTCAACTTACTTGTTGGTAGGGCATTACAAAAAGAATATGGACAAGATCCTCAGTCTATTATCACAGCTCCTTTGCTTGAAGGAACTGATGGTATTGAAAAGATGTCAAAGTCTAATGATAATTATATTTCACTTACCGATAATCCAGATCAAATGTATGGTAAGGTATTATCTATTCCAGATACTTTGATAACTAAATATTATGAGTTTTGTACAAATATTTCAAAAAAAGATTTAGAGTTAGTTAATGTTGATCTTGAATCTGGAAATGTAAATCCAAGAGATACTAAAAGAGCTTTGGCAAGGGATATTGTTTCAATTTATCATAATGAGAATTATGCTGTTAAAGCACAAGAAAATTTTGACAAATTATTTATTAGTAAAAAAGTACCAGATGACGTTCCTGAGGTATCTTTAAGTGCTGAAACTAAATTGATTGAAATTATGGTATCAAATAAAATGGTAGCTAGTAATGGTGAGGCAAAACGTATGATAAAACAAGGTGCCGTTAAGATAGATGATGAAAAAATATCTGATCCATTTATAATGATAGAGCCTGGGAATGAAAGCATCCTAAAAGTAGGAAAAAGGAGGTTTTTAAAAATAAAATGAAATCACGTCTAATATATCTATTTATGATTTTCTTCGTTTCTGCAGAGAATTTAAATGTTGACGAAAAATTAAAAAAACCACCTCTACCTGGCGAAAGTATATCACTTAACAGTAAATCTAAGTTTCCTCAATCAATTATATTTATAATTGCAGGAGGCGCGGGAATTGGTCAATATAGTCTTTCTTATTATTCAAATGATAACTTTCCCTTTAAGCAGTTCCAGAATGTTGGGCTTGTAGCGACTCATCCAAATGATGGTTTCAAAAAGGTTTCAGGATCTGCAGCTAGTGCGACTGCATTATCAACAGGGAAAAAGACGTATAATGGGGCTGTAGCAGTTGACCTTGATGGCGCTCCAATTAAGACTGTACTAGAAATTGCTAAAGACTATCAAATGTCTACGGGAATTGTGACTAGCTCCTCAGTCACGGATGCAACTCCTGCCAGTTTTTTAACCCATATTGATTATAGCAAAAAGGAAGCTGAAATTGCACGACAGATGGCAAAATCTAATGCAGATATAATATTTGGAGGCGGTGCTAAATATTGGAGTGATGATGTGCTTATAGATTTAGAAAAGCATAATGGTCAGGTTATTGTAGATTTAAGTGACCCCTATGATCCATCTAGAAGATTAGTGGGTTTGTTTGGTGCAGATGCATTAGAATCAAATTTTTCTGATAGAACTCCCTCTACTACGGACATGGCAAGAAAGGCAATTGAAATACTTGATGATAATACAGAAGGCTTTTTCTTAATGGTAGATGAAGCACAAATTGATTTAGCTGGATATTTAAATGATCCAAACTATATAAAAAGAGAGATGCAATCACTATCTGATCTTGTCCAAATGTGTCTTGATTATCAACGTGAACATCCAAATGTATTAGTTGTGCTAACATCTGACCATGATTGTGGAGGTATAGGCGTTTATGATGCAGATGATGGAAATCTTGAAATTCAATTTTCATCTGATTATCATTCTGCTAATTTTGTTCCCATATGGTCTTCTGGTCCTGGAGCTGATTTTTTTGATGCGATGATGGATAATACTGATATTGGAAATCAGCTTATTAAATATGTTAAAAATAGATGATTAATAGCCAAATAGTAAAAACAGCATATGCTAATATATATTCAGAGCCTCGCTTTAACTCAGAAATGGTCACTCAAGCCCTATTTTTTGAATCTCTTAAAGTAGTTTCAGATCAAGATAATTGGCTAGAGGTTTCTCTGTGGGATGGCTATATAGGATATGTACATAAATTTTATTTATCGAATAATGATTCTTATGGTGAAAGTGTACTTAACTTGACATCTCAATATACAGATTTATATATAGATAAAAATTTTGAAACTAGTGTATTGACTGTACCATTTGGAGCCACTGTCAAATATTATGATGAGATTGAAAACGGTTATAAGATTAATATTGATTCTAAAGAATATTATATAAAAAAAATTGTTAATAATCATGATTTAAGTAAAAGACAAAAAGTTTTAAATTACTGTAGAATGCTAATGGGTAGTCCTTATCTATGGGGAGGGAAAACACCTTTTGGATATGACTGTTCCGGCTTAATTCAATCTATTTATAAAATGGTTGAAATTAATTTCAGAAGAGATACATCTGATCAAATTCAAGACTCTCGATTTGCATCTATATCAGTTAATGATGCTCAGCCAGGAGATATTATATTTTTTGATTTCGAGGGTAATGGTGTTGATCATGTTGGGATTTGGTATGGGGATGATATGGTTGTTCATTGTAGTGGACAGGTTAAAGTTCAATCTATTCATGATGACTCTAGTAAAAAGCTTTTGGATTATATAATTGATGTAAAATCTTTGGGTGACTTTTTAGATGAATAGTATTTTGAATAGAAAAGTTCTTGTTTTGAATCAAAGCTATGAACCCTTAATGGTAATAAATGCAAAACGAGCAATTGTTTTAATCATTAAGGAGAAAGTTAAAATGCTCGAAAAATATAGTGAGAATATTCGTTCTGTTCAAAATTCTTTTGATCTTCCCAGTGTTATTCGTTTAAATTTTTATGTTCATTTAAAATACAAAGATATTGTTTTAAATAGACGTAATATACTTAAGAGAGATGATTATAGATGTCAGTATTGCGCTAAGCAAGCTACACCCCTTACTATAGATCATATCGTACCTAAAAATAAAGGGGGAAAAGATAGTTGGGAAAATTTAGTTGCTGCTTGTTCTAAATGTAATACGCGTAAAGGTGATACATTATTAAAACATATGGATATGAAACTTTTGAAAAAACCAAGAAAACCTTCAAAATTATTTCAGCTTCAAACCTATGTAAATAAAAAACAGGATAACTGGAAACAGTATCTATTTATGGAAGGATAAAAATTGGATACACCTGGAAAGAAAAGAGTTTTATCTGGTATACAACCATCAGGAGAACTATGCATATCAAACTATATTGGAGCACTTAAAAATTGGATTTCTCTTCAAGATGAATATGAGTGTGTATATTTAATTGTTGATTTACATTCACTCACAGTCGATCAAGTTCCTGCAGAATTAAGACAAAGATGTTATTCTTATGTAGCACAATATTTGGCATGTGGCATTGATCCAGAAAAAAGTCTCATTGTTGTTCAATCCCATGTACCAGAGCATACAGAGCTAACGTGGGTGCTAAATACAATTACATATATGGGTGAACTCAATAGGATGACTCAATTTAAAGATAAATCCAAGAAGCAAAAAAATATCAACCTTGGACTATATACTTATCCTGTTTTGATGGCCTCCGATATACTGCTTTATCAGGCTGACCTTGTGCCAGTAGGTGCAGATCAGAAACAACACCTTGAGCTATCTCGAGACTTAGCGATACGATTTAATGGTAAATATTCACCTACATTCACCATTCCTGAACCATTTATTCCAAAGCAAGGTGCTAGAATAATGTCGCTACAAGATCCTGAATCAAAGATGTCAAAATCGGATAAAAATCCAAATAACTATATTTCTCTTTTAGACGCTCCAAATGTAATAATGAAAAAATTTAAAAGAGCAGTTACTGATTCTGAGACAGAGATAAAATATGATGAAAATCGAAAGGGGTTGCACAACTTAATTAATATATATTCTGCATATACAGGTAAAACTTCTGATCAAATTGAAGATATGTACGTAGGTAAAATGTATTCTGATTTTAAAGTTGATCTAGCAGATATTGTAATTGATGCATTAAAACCCATACAAGAAGAATATAATAAAATTTACAATGACAAAGGGTATCTTGATCAACTTTTAAAAGAAGGCGCAGAAAAAGCCCGATATCAAGCCAGAAAGACTCTTGATAAGGTCTATAGAAAAGTTGGATTTATAAAAAGAGCAAGATAGTGATTGATAATAATTATAAAATTAATTTAGAAAACTTTCAAGGTCCAATGGATTTACTTTTATATTTTATAAAACGTGATAGAATTGATATATATGATATACCAATATCAAAGATAGCAAATGACTATCTTGAATATATATCTATGATGGAGATGCTTGATATTGATATTGGTGCTGAGTTTATTTATATGAGTACGGTCCTACTTCAAATTAAAGCTCGAATGCTCCTTCCGAAGGTGATGGGTGAAGATGGAGAGGAAATTGAAGATCCAAGAGTTGATTTGGTTCATAGAATTCTTGATTATAAAAGATTTAAAAATGCGAGCAAAGATCTTGATTCTCAATATGAATCTCATAAGAAGAAATTTTCTAAGGGCATGAATATGAAGTATGATCCATCTCAAGATATTTCTTTATATGTTTCTGAGGATGTTAAACTTTTTGACCTTGCTAGAACTTTTAAAAATATACTTGAGGCATTACCTGAAAATAATGAGCTAGATCTTGTAGTTGATCAGATAAGAGTTAAAGATCAAATTGTTTATATAAATCAAGTCCTTGACGAAAAGGGTGAGTTTATGCTAACAAGTCTAATTACAAAGGAATCAAGTCGTATTTATGTAGTTGGCTTATTCCTTGCAATTCTAGAGATGATTAGAGATAATAATATTAAGTTTGAGCAAACAAAAACATTTTCTGATATTCATATTTCAAAGGTCACTAAATGAACGTAAAAAATATTATAGAAGTTCTTTTTCATTCAACTTCAAGTCCATTAACTCAAAAGGACTTGAATCATGTATTAGGTGATAATAAGATTAAACTTGAAGATATTGTAGAAGATATTAATGAAGAATATGAAAATTCTGGAAAAGGACTAGTGATTGAAAAGATTTCAGGTGGATATCAATTATTATCAAAAAAAGAATATCATTTTTACATCGAAAAACTATTAAAGGAAACCAAAAAACCACGATTCTCTTCAGCCGCGATGGAAACGCTTTCAATTATAGCATACAAACAGCCGGTGACTCGAATAGAAATAGAACACATAAGAGGTGTTGATTCTTCTGGGGTTATAAAAAATCTTCTTGATAAGGGTCTTATTGCAATTAAGGGAAGAGATGAAAATCTTGGAAGAGCCCTTCTTTATAAAACAACGCCGATGTTCTTAGAGCTTTTTGGCATTGATTCTCTTAAAGATTTACCGACTCTTGAAGAACTAACTGAGCTTATGGAAGAAGGCTCACAATCAACTGTAATTCAAGATGAGAATTAATAAATATCTGGCCCACTGTGGGGTCGCATCACGCAGAAAGGCAGAGGCTTTGATTTTAGATGGAAGGATCACGGTAAACGGCAGAATCATTAGAGACCTGGCGGTCACGATATCAGAGGGTGATAAGGTTAGACTGGATGAGAGTCTGGTGACAATCCCGCAGAATTTTGAGTATTACATACTTCATAAGCCCAAGGGATATATCTGCACTAGCAAGGATGAGCTTGGGCGTAAGAATGTTACAGACCTTATTAAGACAAATCACAGGGTATACTCTGTAGGGAGGCTGGATAAGGAGACCACGGGCCTGCTTATCCTTACAGATGATGGTGATCTTGCAAATAAGATGCTCCATCCACGATTTAAGCTTGAGCGTAAGTACTATGCTTATACAAAGGAGCAGCTGCACGCAAAGGACCTTGATAAAATAAAAAAGGGAATTTTTATTGGACCCCGAGAGAGGGTTAAGGCAGATATTAAGCATGTTGGCTTTGATAAGGGTAAGTATAAGTGGAGAGTAATACTTCGTGAGGGCAAAAATCGAGAGATTCGCAGAATTTTCTTGAAGTATAACCAGAAGGTCTACAACCTTCATCGATATGCATTCGGTGGATTTACACTTAAGGGTATTGATCGAAGCAAGAGCAAAAGAATTAGTAAAAAAGAAATTATGACCCGCCTCAAAATTTCTTAGCCGTTTAGAATCAAATTTCAAAGCTCCCAATTCAGGAGTTTTTTTTTATTTTAAAAATAGTATTTCCTATATAGGAAGTTATCCTTATATTACTGGGCTTTTTAAAGAATGGAGAGTCAGTGATAATTGCAATTGATGGTCCTGCTGGATCAGGAAAATCGACAACATCTAAACTTGTTGCAAAGAAGTTAGATATAGCCCACCTTGATACAGGTTCAATGTACAGAGCAATAACAGTTTATTTTATTAATAATAATTTAAACCTTAATGAAATAGATATTTCCTCTGTTATGAACTCAATCAAGCTTGAAGTATTAATTTCTAATGGTGAACAGTCTGTTTTGCTAAATGGAGATAATGTTACAAGTATGTTGAGAAGCAATAAAGTATCAAAGCTTGTAAGCAAAGTAAGTTCGATTAGAGAAGTAAGACAAAAAATGGTTAATATCCAACGTGAGATTTCACAGGATAAATCAATTGTCATTGATGGAAGAGATATTGGTACTGTAGTTTTTCCTAATGCAGAATATAAGTTTTTCATAACTGCATCAATAGAATCTAGAGCGCAAAGACGATTTGATGAACTAAAAGATAGTGA
>CEPA01028167.1_pt1 | contig 38129 bp, 33 predicted proteins | sample 356241 | NCBI WGS metagenome assembly CEPA01 (sample SAMEA2620542, study PRJEB7988) | marine metagenome | biome: marine biome (ENVO:00000447); feature: surface water layer (ENVO:00002042); material: "saline water (ENVO:00002010), including plankton (ENVO:xxxxxxxx)" | depth 5 m
GTTGCATATCCTCTGTAAGAAGCTGGTCTTTCATATGTTTCTGACCAGATAACTTCCGCTGGAGGGATAACAAGATCAAATGTGAATGAAATCAATCCTTTTACCTCATCGATTTTCAATTCAGCGCCCATATTATCAAATGGAGTTGCTTGTTGGAACCAATCGCAAGCATCGCTTGAAGCAGTTCTTGTTAACTCGTTTTTGATTTGGAATCTGTGTCCTTCTACATTAAATGCAGGTGGAAGTACAGATGGAAGGTATGTACATTGCCATTCTGAACTAGCAACGTCAGGACGTGTGATAACCTTCATATTTAATCTACCCCAGTCAGTTTGTCCATAGAATGCTGGAGGAGTTACAGCGGCGTCGTCATACTTACCTTGTGAAGCATGCATTAGGTAACCATTTCTTGACATTGAGAATGCAAAGAAATCATCTCCTTTTTCACCACCGTGCTCAGTTGCTCTAATGTAAGCCATTTTTTTAGGGAATCCTAAAACACGACCTGCATCAACAGCTGAATCCTGTGTTAAATACATGTATGGATAGTATCCACCTTTCCATGTATTACCTTTAGAATCTGTATGTGTAGCAGCTACTGTTACACCCATTTCTAAATATGGACCTAGCATTGTATTGTTGTGTTGTACGTACCAATACTCTACTAAGTCTCCGTTTTCGCCTTCGTATACTGATAAAGGTGGGTTTGGACATAGTCTTTGTAGACAATCCATCGGGCTTTTAAGAATAAAAGCTGACCATCTTGAATCTGTATATGTTAAAGGAAGAACATCAATATCCCATAGAGGATCGGAAGGGTTTCCGATAATCCATGACTTAATGTCTCTTTCAACAGGCGGTGCTGGAATCTCATCAGTTAGAGTCCAGTACTTTGTGTCAACGTTTAAGTGACTTGGCATAATAATTTGCCTCCTATGTATAAATTAGCGGATGGTAGGAAGTAATTAATGTAACCAGACAATTAATAAAATGCAAATAAATTTTCTTTTTTTAATAATTAATTTACACTAAAGCTAATGAAAGGGATTGAAATTTTTTTTAATACTTTAATAAAAGATAATGTTGAATACATTTTTTCACCTCCAAATAGCTTTGGGCCCGAAGTTGATGCTATTTTTGATGATAAATTTAAGAAAAAACTTAAAAATATAGTTTCTGGGAACGAGCAAGGTGCAAGCCATATGGCTGATGGCTATGCGAGAGCTACTGGAAAGGCGGGTATTATAGTTTGCGATTCTGATACAAGCGGGACAAATACAATTACTGGTTTACAAACCGCTAATATGGACTCAGCTCCAATTGTAGTTTTTGTCTGTCATTTTAGTGAAAATGAAAAATTGACAAATATCTTTGATCAAATTGATCATATTGGCATATCAAGGTCTACTACCAAACATAATTTCTTAGTGGAGAATATTTCTGATTTATCAAGGGTTACAAGAGAAGCAATTAATTTAGCAACTACAGGAAGACCTGGTGCTATTCTGGTTGATATTCCTAAGCATGTATTGTTTTCTAATTCAAAATTTAATTTTCCTAAAATTAATAAAATAAGTGGTTATAAAATTCCCAAAGAGGGAAATTTAAATGATATTAAAAAAGCGGCAAAATTGATAATGAATGCTAAGAGACCGATAGTTTTTGGCGGTGGTGGAATAATTATTTCAGAAGCTACAAGTGAATTACAAAAGTTCGCAAATCGTTTAAAAATTCCAGTAACGTTAACATTAATGGGGTTAGGAGGCTATCCTCCCAATGACCCAATGAGAGTAAGTTGGATTGGTATGCATGGATCATACTTTGCAAACAAAGCCGTTTACGACAGTGATTTGGTAATATCTATTGGTGCTAGATTTGATGATAGATCAACAGGTGGACTTTTTGATCAGTTTGCACCAAAAGCTAAAGTAATTCACATAGATATTGATCCATCTACAATAAATAAAAATATCATTGTGCATTGCCCTATAGTTGGAGATGCAAAAACTGTTATTAAGCAATTAAATAAAGAAATCCCGTTAAGTTTTAAAATAGATAAAAATGAAAGAAACAGTTGGTTTGATAAAATTAAAAATTGGGAAAAAGAAAACCCAACACTAGCCTCTCAATCAGGAAAGATGATTAAAACTAGCTATGCAATAAGTCTTTTGTCTAAAATTACTAAGGGAAAAGCTGTTGTTGTAACTGATGTTGGCCAACATCAAATGTGGGTAGCTCAGTATTATGACTTTGAAAATCCAAGGAACCAAATTACTTCTGGCGGATTAGGAACTATGGGTTTTGGTTTTCCTGCGGCTATAGGTGCTAAGTTTGGAAGAAAAAATGATATAGTTCTTGCAGTTTGTGGTGATGGTAGTTTTCAAATGAATATGCAAGAATTTAGTACTGCTGTTTCAAATAATCTTAATTTAAAAATTATATTAATAAATAATGGTCATCATGGAATGGTTAGGCAGTGGCAAACATTATTTTTTAATAAAAATTATTCATGTTGTAAATTTGATTTAAATCCAGATTATATAAATATTGCAAAATCCTATGGTGCAAAAGCTTTTCAAATATCCTCTCCAAAAGATTTAGAATCCTCTTTAAGGGAAGGTTTGTCTACTAAGGGAGTAGTTTTAATTGAGCTTATTGTTGACCATACAGAAATGGTTTATCCCATGTTAACGCCTGGTGGAACAATGGATGATATGCTATTGAACCCAGAAGATCCTATTCCAGATGGTCCAGTGCCTGATATGGCCTAGACAATTTACTGTACTCTGTTAAATTTTAAAGATGTCTAAAAAGTCAGCATTAATGGTTTACCAAAATTTGTCAAATGTTAAAGAGGATAACCAATACTGGGATAAGTATATTAAATTTCATGAGTTATATTGGGATGGACCCAATGCTTCCCAAAATGTTTTCTATGGTAATGAATATGAAGAGTATAGAAATTCATTGTCAAAATATCTAGAAATAGAACCAGATAATATTAAAGATTGTCTTTTTACTAAACATGAAAATGGTGATTATTATTTAACACCATTAGGAATTGATTCTGATAAATATATTATGGAATCTGAAAATTCAATTCCTGCTCATTGGTTTCTTTTATTTGATAACTCTGAAAAAAAATTTTTCTATTCCCATGCCGGTGAGGGTGCTATAGCTCCTGATGGAATTTACTACAATACAGAATGTTCTTTATCAAAAAAAAGATTGAATGATGCTAAAAATATTTTAGAGGCTAATGATAAAGAAGAAATACCTAATGATTTTGATTTATTTAAGAAAGAGCTAACTTTTGGATTATCAGAACTTTACTATTGGATTGAAAAGTTTGCTGATGATAGCATGATAGTTCTTAATTATGCGGAAATTAGTAGTGTGATTCATGAATTCACATTAAAAAATGAAAATTCTGTCAGTGATATTTGGTTAATTCTGGATTTAATTTCAAAAAAAGATTATGAAAAAGCTGATTCATCCCTCAAGATTTATAAGCAAAAGTGGGATGAAATAGCTAGCAACTGTTCAGCATCTTCTCCTCAGAAAAAACAATCTACTAAAAATGATGATGTAGTTCAATAGTAGATTTGATTTTTCTATATTTAATGTTAATTTTTATCCTTCAATGAAGAGGACATACCAACCAAGTGAAAAGAAAAGAGTAAGAACTCATGGATTTAGAACAAGATTATCTTCTAAAGCTGGCAGAAAAGTTCTTGCTTCTAGAAGATCTAAAGGAAGAGCAAGTTTGACTGTCGCTCGATACTCAAAGTAATAACTTTTTTTGATTTTTTATTAGGGAAAACAGAAAAATTGACTACTAATCCATTAAAAATAATGAAATATAAGTCAAAAACTTTCTTTGTAAAGGTTTTGCCTAATATGGAATACTCAAACGTAAATGTTATAATATCTAAAAAAATAGTTAAGACCTCAGTTGTGAGAAATAAATACAAAAGGCGATTAAAAGAAGTTCTTAGGAAATATTATAGTAAAGACTTAACTAATTTAGATTTTTCTCTTTACCCTAATAAAAATATTCTAAATCTTACTTTTTGGGATATCAAAGACGAGCTTAGTTTAATCATGAAGAAAATCAGATGATGGAAAAACTTATTAAAGCCTTTTTAGTCGGTTTAATTAAAATTTATCAATTATCATTAAGTAGAATTTTACCTTCATCGTGCAGGTTTGTTCCAAGCTGTTCAGAATATGCAATTCAAGCGATATCTACACATGGTGCAATTAAAGGAATTTACCTTTCATCAATAAGAATTTTAAAATGTAATCCTTTTTTCCCTCCTGGTAAAGATAATGTTCCTTTGGAGGATAAAGATTGAAGCTTAATTATATAATTTTTCTACTCGGATCGTTTTTAATTATTTTTGGAAGTAATTTCTTTTTCGGGAGTCCAGAGAAAGAAAAAGAAAAAATATCTGAAAATCAAGAATTTCAGGATGAATTTACAGTCAAAAAAGAATCTTTTATTGTTTCTGATGAAAAAATAATTAATGAAGAAATTAAAAATAAAAATAATTTTTTAAAAATAGAAAATAATTTGTTCAAAGGGGAAATATCTTTAGTTGGTGGATATATCTCTAATTTAGAATTGAAAAATTTCTATGTTAAACCAAGTTCTAATATTAAATCAAATGTATTTAGCGATAGAGAATATTTATCAAAGATTATTTTTAAAGCCAAAGATTTTGAGATAAATACAAATTTACTATTCAATGTTATAAAAAATTCCAAAAATGAAATACTTCTATCATCTAAAGTTTCTGGAAAAGAAATAATTTTAAGATATTTAATTGAACCAAATGATTATTCTATTGAGAGAGAAATTTTAGTCTTAAATAAATCATCAGATAATTTTATTTTTAGAATCTTTGAAGAATCTTTAGGTGAAATTGACGTAACTGAATATTATGATTTTAGTTATTTTTATGGAGATGATGTTGAAAAAATTGATTCATTACCTAGTGAGCCAATAAAAGAAATTGAAGATATTTCTTGGTACGGTTTTTCTAAAAAATATTTTTTGGGTGCAGTTTTGTTTAATGAAAACCTAGAAAAAACTGTAAAATATGAAAAGAAAACCACTGGACTTATGAGAACTGTTTTGAGTCATAAAACTATCAATTTACTTTCAGGTGGTCAATATAGGCAATCTTCAACAATTTTCTTAGGTCCTAAAGATTATAAAATTCTCTCTAATTATGGTTCCTTAGAGCGTGCACATGATTTAGGTTGGTTTCATTGGCTGGCGTCACCATTAGAGAAATTTTTAAATTTTTCAAATCAATATATAAAAAATTATGGTCTAGCCATTATCTTAATAACAATTCTAATCAGAATATTGTTTCTTCCTCTTACGGTTAAAAGTATGATGTCCATGAAAAAAATGCAATCTAAAATGGCACTATTAAAGCCAAAATTAGATGAAATAAAAGAAAAATTTAAAGATGATAAGCAAACACAAAACCAGGAAATTATGAACCTATATTCAAAAGAAGGTATGAATCCTTTATCAAGTTTGAGTGGATGCCTACCAATGTTAATTCAACTACCGGTATTTGTAGCTTTGTATAATGTTTTACTATATTCTCTTGATCTAAGACATACCAGTTTTTTATGGATAAACGATTTATCTTCACCAGAAAATCTATTTGATATTTTTGGTATTCCATTTAGGGCTTTGCCCTTAATAATGGGTATTTCTTGGTATATAACCCAAAAAATGACACCACCAAATCCAGGAGCAGATGAATTTCAAACAAAAATATTTCAGTATATGCCAATATTATTTACTGTAATGTTTTGGGGACTACCATCTGGGTTGATTTTATATTGGACAGTAAGCAATATTATTTCAATTTTTCAACAAATCTATATAAATCAAAAATTTAAAAAAATGCAAGGAGCATAAAATGTCATTAGAAAAAGAATTTGAAGGACAAACAGTTACGGATGCTGCTATTGAAGCATGTAAAGAACTTGGAATACCTAGAGACGAATTAGAATTTGAAGTTGTTCAAGAGGAGTCATCCGGAGTTTTAGGAATAGGATCAAGAAATGCTATTATTAAAGTTTTAAATATGCCAGAAGAGGTGCAAAGTAATAACTTAACCAATAATGAAATCACCGAAACAGAGAATTTATTTATAAATCATGAGGATATTGAAAAAATTTTTAAAGAAATAGTTAATCATTTTATTGGTGATGCTGATATATCTACCGAGGTAATAGAAAAAAATATTTTCTTAAAATTAAATACTGAAAAAGACTTAGGATTTTTGATCGGTAAAAAGGGAGAAATGATAAAAAATCTTGAATTCTTATTATCTAGAATTGCTAGTAAACAAACAGGGAGGAGTGTTTATGTCTCAATAGACATTAATTCATATAGAGAAAAAAGAACAGAAAAATTAAAAGAGAGAGTTAAAACCCTAGTTGATAAAGTTATAGCAATTAATAGGCCTTTGAGTCTAAACCCTATGAACTCTTTTGAAAGGAGAATATCTTATTTAATTATCGAAGAAAATGACCAAGTTACATATAAGACTAAGGAGTATGGAAGATTAAAAAAAATAACAATTTTTCCAAAGAAAATGGATATTTGATTATCTGATTTTTTTAAAAAATTCTTTAATATTTAGACCTGATTCTTTAATTTCAAATTTTATACATTCAGGTTCTTTTATTTTTTTTTGTTTCGATGTGTTCACCGCGCCATAATAAATAGTTTGAATTCTTGCCTCTTTGATCATTTCCATACACATTTTACAAGGTTCAAGAGTAGTAAAAATTACATGATTTGTAAGTCTCCAGTCATTAATTTTTTTTGCTGCTTTTCTGATTGCTAATATTTCGGCATGAGCTGTTGGATCAGACAATTTTTCTGTTTGATTATGAGCTTTTGATATTATTTTTTTAGTAATTTTAGAAACAACTATACTTCCTACAGGTATTTCATTTTTTTTTGCCGCTTTTTTTGATTCTATTAAAGCAATATTCATATAGTAACGAATATCATTTATGTTCAATCTATAGACCTTAATATATTTTTGATTAGTTTTTTACCTTGCGTTGTTAAAATAGATTCAGGATGAAATTGTACTCCCTCAAGCTTTAAATTTTTATGCTTTATTCCCATTATTGTTCCATCCTTTGTTTCACTCGTAATTTCAAAATCTTCTGATAATGACTTTTTTTGAATACTTAGAGAATGATATCTTGTGGCCTTAAATGGATTAGATAGTCCTTTGTAAATACCTTTACCATTATGATAAATATTTGAAGTTTTCCCATGTAAAAGTTTTTTTGCTTTTACAATTTTTGCACCATATGCATATCCTATTGATTGGTGTCCTAAACATACTCCAAATATTGGATATTTTATGGAAAATTTTTTAATTAATTCAACTGACATTCCTGCTTCTGACGGACTACATGGACCTGGTGATATAAAGATAATTGATGGATTAATTTTCTTTACTTTGTTAACAGTAATCTCATCATTTCTAATAACTTCAACATTAGCATTTAGCTCTTGTAAATAATGAACAAGATTATATGTAAAAGAATCATAGTTATCTATCATTAAGACTTTCTTTTTTTTACTCATTTGTTTTTTGAATTGCCTTAAGCATTGCTCCTGATTTATTAATAGTTTCTTTTAATTCCATATTTGGTTTTGAATCTGCTACTATTCCTGCACCCGCCTGAAAATAAAGATCATTTCCATTTATATAAAAAGATCTTATTGTTATGCTCATATCCATATTTCCTGAAAAGCCTATATATCCTACAGACCCTCCATAAGGCCCTCTAACATTTGGCTCTAATTCGCTTATTATTTGCATAGCTCTTATCTTGGGTGCTCCAGATAAAGTTCCAGCTGGAAAACAAGATTTAAAAACATCAACCGCATCATATTTTTTGTTAAGTTTACCCTTAACATTAGAAACTATGTGCATTACATGCGAATATCTTTCAACTGACATCATATTTTGAACTTCTACTGAACCATACTGACACACCCTACTTATATCATTCCTTGCAAGATCTACCAGCATTATATGTTCTGCTTTTTCTTTCGGGTCATTTAATAATTCTTTTTCAAATTTAATATCACTTTTATTGTCTTTACCCCTAGGTCTCGTGCCTGCTATAGGTCTTGATTCAACAATATTATTTTCAAGTCTAACCAAAACTTCTGGTGAAGCACCAATTATATATTTAGAATTATTTTTTATATAAAACATATAAGGTGATGGATTTAGTTCCCTTAAGGTAGAATATAAATCAATAGGATTATTATAAAATTTTGTTTTCCATCTTTGTGATATTACTGCTTGGATGATGTCACCTGATTTTACATATTCTTTTATTTTTTTTACCGAATTCATAAATTGATTTGGTTTATGATTTGATTTTATATTATTTTTATTTTTTATATGTTTAGATTTTTCTTTCTTATTTCTTATAAGTTTTAATTCTATTTCTGAAATTTTTTTTATTGCTTTTTTATATAATAATTCAATATTTGAATTTTTTTTAGTTTCAACATTAACAACAATCTTTGCAATCTTTTTCACATTATCAAAAATTATTAAAGAATCAGAGAGCATAAGTAAACAATCTGGAAATTTTACATCGTCTTTTTTTGCCCTTTTTATTTTCTCAATCTTTGAAACTATATCATACGAAAAAAACCCAACTAAACCACCAAAGAATCTTGGAAGCCCTCTGGTTTTAACAGGTTTATATTTTGACATAATTTTTTTTATTTCATTAAAAGGATCTCCATTTATAAATTTTGTCTTTTTTTGTTTTTGTATTTTAATTTTTTCTTTATATGAACTAATAACCAGCTTAGGGTCAAAGCCCATAAAACTGTATCTTGACCATTTAAGAGGACCCTCATAGCTTTCTAGTAAATATATATTCTTTTCTTTAGGAAGTTTTTTTAATATTTTAGAAGGATTATCAAAATTAATATCAATATTTTTATATATAGGAATCAGATTTCCATCTTTTATTTTTTTCTTAAAGCTGTCTAAAGAAGGTGAAATCATGTAAATTGAATATATTATTTGCAGAATCTTTTGTCAAAGTTTTATTTAATATTTTAACTTTAAATTTTGTAGATTATTTGGAAAATGAATAAAAATATATTTAGAGAATACGACATTAGAGGCATAGCTGAAAATGACTTAAATAATGATTCCGTAGTTGAAATTGCAGCGGCTTATGCAACTTTAATTCAAGATTTTAATTCTAATTCAGTTTTAATTGGGCGTGATTGCAGACTATCTTCAAATAGAATTTTTGATATTTTTGCCTCTACTCTTATTGACCACGGAGTTAGAGTTGTTGATATTGGAATTATAACTACTCCTATATTATATTTTGCCGTAAATAATTATGATATAGATGCAGGTGTTATGATAACGGCTAGCCATAACCCACCTGAATATAATGGCTTCAAAACTATGGTCGGAAAAGAAGTGCTGTCATCAGCTCAGATTCAGAAATTGTATGAGATAATATTATCTAAATCATTTGCCCCAAAGAGTGAAAAAAAGAACAGTATTGAGAAATTAAATGTTTTAGATGATTACATCGAAGATATTACTGATAATATAAATCTGAATAAAAAAATAAAACTTGGTGTGGATTGTGCAAATACTCCAATTGGTGGATTTGTAAAATCAGTATTTAATAAATTGGAATGTGAAGCATTAACTTTGTTTGATGAACCAGACGGTAGTTTTCCTAATCACCATCCAGACCCATCTGTTGAGTCAAACCTTACAGAATTAAAAAAAACTGTGGTAAAAAATAAACTTGATTTTGGCATAGCTTTTGATGGAGATGGAGACAGAATTGGGGTGGTAGATGATAAAGGTAATTATATAAATTCTGATATCATTCTTTTAATTTTAGCAAAATCAATTCTATTTAATAATCCTGGTGCTACAATAATTGGAGAAGTTAAATGTTCAAAAGTCCTTTTTGAGGAAATAAAATCTTTAGGTGGAAACCCTATAATGTGGAAAACAGGACATTCAAATATTAAAGAAAAAATTAAAAACGCGAAGGCAATTTTAGCAGGTGAATTAAGTGGTCATATTTTTTTTAAAGATAAACATTATGGATATGATGATGCATTATACGCAGCACTGAGAATATCCGAAGTATTATCAAATACTAATATAAAACTATCAGACATAATAGATAAAATTCCTAAAAGAATTTCAACTCCTGAAATAAGAATTGATTACTCTGAAGAAAATAAATTTAAATTAATAAAAAGTTTAAAGAAAGAAATAATCAATGATATTAGAGATTATGATATAAATGAAATCGATGGTATCAGAATTGAAAATAAAAATAGTTGGGCTCTTATAAGAGCTTCAAACACTCAACCTGCATTAACACTTAGATTTGAAAGCAACAGTATAGAAAATTTAAATTCAATTAAAGAATTTTTATCTACTAAATTAAATAATCTAACAGGTGAAAAATGGAAATTTTAGATTGGGATAATTTGACAGGGGTTCATTGTGGATCTTCAGCCATTAGAAATGTTGTTAATTTTTATGGTTATGATTACCCAGAAGAGTTATGCTTTGGTTTGGGCTGTGGATTAGGATTCTTTTACAACAAATTATACACTAGTAAGCCTTCAGAAATAATTCATCTACGAGCCCCAAATATGGAACCATTATTTTTTTCTAAACAAGGTAATGAATATGAATGGAAATTAGAAAAGAATAGTCATAAAGCTTTTAAAAATTTAATATTAGAATTAGACGAAGGAAATCCTATTTTTCTACAAACTGATTTATTTTATTTAAAATATTATAATTCAAAGATTCATTTTCCTGGTCATGTAGTTTTATGTGTTGGATATGATATGAAAAATAAAAATTTTATTTTATCAGATACTAATTTTAAAGAGCTTCAGATAGTTTCTTTTTCAGACTTAGACAAAGCCAGATCATCTAAAGCGGAACCTTATCCACTAAATTACAATTGGTTTTCTATTAAAAAATTTAGTCCATTTAAAAATTTAGAATTGAAAATAATAAATTCTATCAAATTAAACTCTTATAATTTCCTTAATGGTCAAAATAGTTTAAGAGGAACAAGTTCAATTTATTCTATTTTAGAATGGCTTAAAGGTATTCAAAATTGGAGTAAATATGATGATTCTAACGAAATTTTTAAATTTGCTTATCAAATAATAGCAAAAAGAGGATCCAAGGGTGCAGGATTTAGATGTATCTATAGTGATTTTTTAAAAATTGCATCCTCAGAATCAAAAAAAATTAAAGTTCTTAAACTATATGAAAGAATGATTGATATAGCTCACCTGTGGGAATTGATAGCTTTAAGCTTAAAAAAGTTATCAAAAAAATTCAATAATAATGTTTTTTTAAATTTAAAAAAAGAGATTCATAAAGTTTATGAATTAGAATTAGAATATAATATGATTGTAATAGATAAGGTATAAAAAAAGGGGCACGAAGCCCCTTTAAAAAACTTTATTGAACTGGGATTTACATCATTCCTGGCATTCCACCCATTCCCGGCATTCCACCTCCTGCAGGAGGTGCACCACCACCTGGATCGGCTTCTTGCGGTTTGTCAACAACCATTGCTTCGGTTGTTAATAATAATGATGAAACACTACCAGCATTTTGAATTGCTGATCTTGTAACTTTGGCAGGATCAACTATACCCCATTTAATCATATCACCATAATCAAGTGTAGAAGCATTAAAACCAAAGTTTCCTTTACCCTCTTTAATTTTTTCTACAACAATTGAGCCATCAGCACCTGCATTACCAGCTATCCCTCTAATAGGCTCTTCAAGAACTCTTTTAATGATATTTACACCAGCTTGCTCTTCATCATCACCAGTATTAAATTTATCTAAAGATTTTATTGCTCTCACTAAAGCTACACCACCACCAGGTACAATACCTTCATCGACGGCCGCTCTTGTAGCATTTAAGGCATCTTCTACTCTAGCTTTTTTCTCTTTCATTTCAGCTTCAGTTGCAGCTCCAACATTGATAACTGATACTCCGCCTGCAAGTTTTGCAAGTCTTTCTTGAAGCTTCTCTCTATCGTACTCACCTGAAGCATCAGCAATTTGAGCTTTGATTTGATTTATTCTAGAAGTAATCTCAGATTTTTTTCCAGAACCACCAACAACTGTTGTGTTGTCTTTATCTATTACAACTCTTTTTGCAGTACCACAATGTTGTAAAGTTGCTGATTCAAGCTTCATGCCAGCTTCTTCAACAATTACAGTTCCTCCTGTAAGTACAGCTATATCTGCTAGCATATCTTTTCTTCTGTCACCAAAACCAGGAGCTTTAACTGCGGCACATTTTAGTGTTCCACGCATTTTATTGACAACAAGAGTAGCTAGAGCTTCTCCTTCAATATCCTCTGCTAAAATTAGAACAGGTTTTGAAGTTTTTGCAACCTCCTCTAAAAGTGGAACTAAGTCTTTCATATTAGCAATTTTCTTTTCATACATAAGAATAAATGGATCTTCAAGTTCGATAGTCATTCTTTCAGGTTCAGTAACTAAATAAGGACTCAAGTAACCTCTATCAAATTGCATACCTTCAACAACATCTAAAGTTGTATCCAAGCTTCTACCTTCTTCAACAGTTATAACACCATCCTTACCAACTTTTTCCATAGCATCCGAAATTATTTCACCAATTTCTGCTTCACCGTTAGCTGAGACAGTTGCAACTGCTGCAATGTCTTCTTTACTTTTAACAGGTGTTGAAAGTTTTCTTATCTCATCTATTGTTGCAACAACAGCTTTATCGATCCCTCTTTTTAATTTCATAGGATCATGTCCAGCCGCTGTAAGCTTCATTCCTTCTCTAAATATTGCTTGTGCAAGAACAGTAGCAGTAGTAGTACCGTCTCCTGCAACATCATTTGTTTTTGATGCTACTTCTTTCACCATTTGAGCACCCATGTTTTCGAATTTGTTTTCTAAATCAATTTCTTTAGCAACGGTAACTCCATCTTTTGTAACTACGGGAGCTCCAAAAGTTTTTTCAATAAGCACATTTCTTCCTCTTGGCCCTAAAGTAGCTTTAACTGCATCAGCTAATTTATCTACTCCGTCCTTGATTAATGATTGCGCCTCTGTTCCAAATAAAATATCTTTTGCCATTTTAAATATAACCTCCTAAATTATTCAATAACTCCAAGAATTTCATCTTCTTTAAGGAAAATGTAATTACCATCACCTAAAGCAAGTTCCATTCCACCATATTTATTAAAGAGTACAGTATCTCCTTCTTTAATATCAAGAGGCTTGACTGTGCCATCTTCTAAAAGTCTGCCATTTCCGGCTGAAACCACTGTGCCCTCCTGAGGTTTTTCCTGGGATGAATCAGGTATGATAATGCCACCTTCTGTTGTTTCTTCAGGATTGTTAATTCTCACTAGCAACCTGTCATACAAAGGTTTAATATTCATAAAACCCTCCAAAATTTAATTTATTAAATATTTAATACCCTAGAAGATAAACATGATAGCAACTTTGTCAAGAAATTAATGATAACTTTGTCTAGAAATTAGTATAAACTTAATTCTTAAATGCCAGATATAGATATTTTCTTTGAAAAAATCAAGCAAAAGATGAATAATAACCAACTTGCCGCTATTAAACATGAAGACGGTCCTGCTTTGGTATTAGCTGGTGCCGGATCAGGAAAAACTAGGGTTTTAACTATAAAAATTGCGTCTCTCATATACCAAAAATTATGTGGAACCAATGAATTGCTGGCACTAACATTTACCAATAAAGCGGCCAATGAAATGAGAGAAAGAATAAACACATTTGTTGGAAACAAGCTTGATTTCCCTTGGATTGGAACTTTTCATTCAATTTCATATAAAATACTTAGATTGAATTCAGATTATATAGTAGGGAATTATAATAAAAATTTCTCAATATATGATCCATCTGATCAATTGAAAGTTATTAAATCAATAATTAAAGATAATGATTTAGACTTAAATAGGTATGATCCATCTAAGATAAGGTCTAAAATTGATTCATTAAAGAATTCATTATTGTATGATGAATGGGAATTTGATGATGAAATTGAACAAAAAATTATCCAAACATACCAAACAAGACTTGAAACACTAAATGCAATGGATTTTGGAGACTTGATTTTAAAATTCTATGAATTATTAACAAAGAATAATAATTTTAAACAAAAAATGCAAAACCTTTTTAAATACGTATTTGTTGATGAATATCAAGATACAAATAATATCCAATTTAGGTTAATTAACATTATATCTAATCCTCAAAGAAATTTATTTGTTGTAGGTGACGAAGATCAATCAATTTATGGTTGGAGAGGCGCCAATATTGAAAATATTTTGCAATTTAAAAAGTTTTTCCCTGATACAGAAGTCTATAAGCTGGAACAAAATTATAGATCTACACCTGAAATTTTAAATGTTTCTAATTCTTTAATTTCTAAAAATACAGAAAGATTAGAAAAAAAAATGTGGACAATTAATAAAAAAGGAAATCCTGTAAAGCTTGTTTCTTTTGAAGATGACAGAACTGAAGCTAAATATGTTGCTAGAAATATTTTAAGCGAAAAGTCAACATTTCCTTTTAAGGATATTGCAATTTTTTACAGAACAAATGCACAAAGTAGAGTACTAGAGGATGAACTTAGAAGAGCAAATATAAAATATAAAATTTTTGGGAACATTAGCTTCTATGAAAGAGCAGAGGTAAAAGACTGTATATCTTATTTAAAGTTTATAACTAATAAAAATGATGAAATTGCATTTGATAGAATAATTAATAATCCTACAAGAGGCATCGGGTTAAAAACATTACAAAAAATAAAGTTAATCGCAAGCCAGGAAAATATAAATTTATTTGAAACTATAAAAAAAATTAGAACCGAAAAAACTTTTTCTAATAAAATTAACATTGCAATTTCTAAACTAATTGAATCAATTGATTTTTTTATTGAAGATATAGATAAATTTTCTTCATTATCCGAGGCATTTGAAAAATTTTTGAACTCAATTGAATATTTTGATTCCTTAAAAGATGATGACAAATTGGAAAATGTTTCAGAATTCCTAAATTTTATTGCTGAATTTGAAAATAATAATTCTAATGATATTAATGATTTTTTAAATTCATTAATGTTATCATCAGCAGTTGATGATTTAGATAATTCTTCAAGTTTTGTCACATTGATGACTGTTCATTTATCAAAAGGTTTAGAGTTTCCAAGTGTGTATGTTGTTGGAATTGAAGAAGGTTTGTTCCCACATTCTAGGTCCATGTTTTCTGTTGCTGAAATCGAAGAAGAAAGAAGACTTTGTTATGTTGCCTTTACAAGGGCTATAAAATCTTTAAATCTATCTTATTGTAAAATAAGGAGACAGTTTGGATCAATAATTTATTCAAATCCTTCCCAGTTCCTAGATGAAATTGATAGCTGTGAAGATCTTAATATAATTGACTTAAATACTTCTGATACAAATGAAGAAAAAGTTTTTCATTATAAATTCGGAAATGGTTATATTGATATTGCTGATACTGATAATTATGAGGATGTTGTAACAGTGAAGTTTGATTCTGGAGTAGTAAAAAAAGTTTTTATTAATGATTTAGAGGAAGTTGATTAATGAAATTAAAAAAAAACAGAGATGGAAAAATAATGAGAAAGCATTCGAGAATCAAAGGACTTGATACTTTTTTAAAAAAATATATAGAACCTATAAGTGAAGTTAATTTAATTACTCCTGGTGCTATCAAAGTAGGGAAAGGAACAGGTGAGAACCTTAAAGTCAGGTGGGGTAGAGAAGTAATTGAAGGAGCTGGGAGAATATTGGTTGGTTGTAAATTAAATGCTTCATCAGGTAACTCAAATCAAGAAATTTTTATTGCAACAAGTAATCCAGACAAAATTAAAGAAATAATAAATAATGTTTCTTAATGGGAATTAAAATTAAATTCACTAATTTCTTTTTTTAATTCATCACAGTTATGAACTTTTAAGTCTTCTATCCCTATTCTTGCTTTTAATCCATTGTTACTTAAAAATATTTCTATATTCGATTCACCAGGGTATTTTTCAAATAATTTTTTTAATTTCACAGTTTCATTATCCGAAATTTCTCTATCTATCTTTATTTTTAAAGGAAGACTTATGTTTTTAATTTCCTTAATAGCATCATTTCCATTAAAACTATTTACAATTATTTTTAAATTTTCATCCGAATTATCAATTGTCCCAGTAATCAAAAGTGGTATTCCCACTTCAAGTTTATCTTCATGTCGGACAATTTCATCATTAAATATTATTCCTTCCATTACACCAGTTGAATCTTCAAAATTTATTAGTGCGTATTTCTTTGAATTCCTTTTAGAATTTTTTATTTCTATAGCAGTAATAAATACAGCCATGGATACTGTGCTCTTATCTTTCATTTTTTTTATTTCATCTAATGTAGATATTTGAAGTTCGTTTAATTTTTCACTAACAGCCGAAAGCGGATTTACACTTATAGAGTAACCTAAAGTCTCGATTTCATATTTTGATAAATCAAATATTGACCACTCAGGATATATTTCTAGTTCAGGGATTTGATAAATTTGTTCATTCGAAAATAAACTTTCTTGATCACTATCAACTACATTATTTATTCCTACATTTGATTGTAATTTATCTAGGTTATTGAATAAGGTTGACCTCGTAAAACCAAATTCATCTAGAGTTCCGGATTTTATTAAACTTTCCAATGTTTTTTTATTCATTCTTCTGGAATCCATGAATCCTAAAAATTCAAATAAATTTTCAAAATTTCCATGTGATTTTCGAGAGTCCATAATATTTTGAACAATATTGGTACCTAAATTTTTAACCGCATTTAGACCAAATCTAATTGAATTATCTATAGGAGTGAATCCTGATCCACTGTCATTAATTCCTGGAGGTAAAATTTTAATATTCATTTCCTTACATTCTCTTACATCAGAAACTATTTTTTCCGAATTATTAATTTCAGTAGTCATTAACGCAGCCATAAATTCACAAGGATAATAAGTTTTAAGATACGCAGTTTGAAAAGTTATGTAAGCATAGGCGGTACTATGACTTTTATTAAATGAGTATTCAGCAAATTTTTCCATTGTATTAAAAATATCTTCCGCTAATTTTATATCTATGTTGTTATTTTTTGCACCTTCTAGAAATTTTTCTTTTTGAGCCGTCATTTCAGAAGCTTTTTTCTTTCCCATAGCTCGCCTTAAAAGGTCTGCATCACCAAGTGTAAAATTAGCTAAAACTGATGCTGTATTCATAATTTGCTCTTGATAAACAAATAGCCCATGTGTTTCTAAGAGAATGTCTTTTAATTGGGGCGAGGGATAATCTGTTTTTTTCTTTTTATTTTTTCTAAGAATGTATTCATCAACCATTCCACTATCTAATGGACCTGGTCTATATAATGCAAGCAATGCAACAATGTCATCAAATTTATCAGCTTTCAAATTTTTTAAAACATCTTTCATACCTGATGATTCAATTTGAAAGATTCCTCTAGTTAGACCTTTAGACAAAAGCTCGTAGACTTTAGGGTCATTTATATCTGCTTTGTTTAGTTCTTGATCTATTGATGGCTTATTTTTTTTGATAAAATCTTTTGTTTTTTTAATAACTGTCAAAGTCTTTAAACCCAAAAAGTCAAACTTAACGTATCCTAAATCTTCTACAGCATTCATATCGTATTGTGTAACAGTTTCATCTCTTGATCCCTTATATAAAGGGATCATTTTATCAAGAGGTTCATTAGCTATAACTACTCCTGCAGCATGTGTTGAAGAATGTCTGACTGAATTTTCGAGTTTTACGCTAAGATTATAAAGTTCAGTATATGATTGATTACTCTCAACTAAATCCCTAAATTCTTTGACTTTTTTATATGATTCTTCAAGACTATAAACTTTTCCTCTAAAAGAGGGAATTATATTTGTTAATTTATTAACATCTGCAAAAGATAGTCCTAATACTCTACCAACATCTTTTACAACAGCTTTAGATGACATAGTTCCAAATGTTCCAATTTGAGCTACCTTATCTTTACCATATTTATTAGTCACATATTGAATAACATCATCTCGACCCTCTCCACAAAAATCAATATCAATGTCAGGCATGCTAATTCTTTCAGGATTTAAAAATCTTTCAAATATCAGACCATGTTTTATAGGGTCAACCTCTGTTATGCCTAGTAGGAATGCAACAAGACTACCAGCGGCACTACCTCTTCCAGGACCCACAGGTATTGAATTTTTTTTAGCATAATTAATAAAATCGGAAACAACCATAAAATAGCCTTCAAAACCCATTTTCTCAATTATTTTTAATTCATGCTCAATTCTGTTTTCATAAATTTTTTTATTATTTGAAGCAATTAAATTTTCATTAATAAAATCTGCTAGTGACTTATATGCAAAATCCCTAATTCCATCATAATTAATGTCACTATTTAATGAAGGAAGTTTATAATTAATATCGCCAAAATCTATATCACATCTTTCGGCAATCATAATAGTATTATCAATTGATTCCTCATCATTATCTAAGGCTTCCATCATTTCTTTTTTTGATTTTAGATAAAATTCATTACCATTAAATCTAAATCTTTTTTCTTCTTTAACTAAGGAATTAGTTTGAATACATAATAAAGTATCATGAGAATGAAAATCATTTTTAGTCAAATAATGGCAATCATTAGTAGCTACTACTTTAATATCCAATTTTGATGCGATTTCTTTTAAAACACTATTAACCTTTACTTGTTCTTTAAGGCATGTACCTTGTATTTCTATAAAATATCTATCCTTTAGTTCGCTCTTGTATTCTGCGGCAATTTTTAAAGCAATATCTTTTTTTCCTTTTAAAATATTATGTGATACTTCACCATTTAAGCAACCACTCAGAATAATCAACCCTTCACTGTTTTCAAAAAGTAGTTTTTTATCAATTCTTGGCTTTCTATAAAAACCTCTTAAATGGCCAATTGAAACCAACTTACATAAATTTTCATATCCTTTAATGTTCATAGCTAATACAGTTAAATGATGTGTTTTATTATCTTCCGTGGATTTATTTGTATGATCTTTTGTAATATAAATTTCACACCCTACAATTGGCTTAATACCTTTTTCTTTGGCTTTTTTATAAAACTCATAAGCCCCAAAAAGATTCCCATGGTCAGTTAAGGCTACTGAGTCCATTCCTTGATTTTTTACCTCATCAAAAAGTTCATCAAATTTAATTGCACCATCTAGTAATGAAAACTGTGAATGAAGATGTAGGTGAGCAAAGTTGTTTTTCATATTTATACATTATAAATGAATAGATTTTGTTTAACATCTTTATTGATAAATCAATGAAAAAAGTTCAGAATAATTTAATGTTTAATAAAATAAAAAGCTTTTTCTCATCTGTTAAAGAGGGTCTTAGTAAGAGTAGTGACAGTATAAAGTCAAATATTACTAAAATTTTGAAAAAAAAGGTAGTGATAGATCAGGAAAGCTTAGATGAGATTATGGAGAATTTGCTTCTTGCTGACATAAGTTTCCAAACATCTGAATATTTAATTGGAAAAATGAAAAAAGAACTTAATGTGAATGAATACAGTAGTGAGTCTAATGAAAGTTTGTTTTTAGATTTGATAAATAGTGAAGTTAAAAAAATGCTCAATAGAGATGATATAGAAATTAAATTAAATTCTTCAGACATCTCTGTAATACTCATTTCAGGTGTAAATGGAAGTGGCAAAACAACTACAGTAGGCAAATTATCTTTCCTTTTATCAAAAATTAGTGAGAAAAAAATAATGTTAATTGCCGCTGATACTTTTCGAGCTGCTGCAGTTGATCAATTAAAAGTTTGGTCTGAAAGGTCAGAAGTTATGTTTCATACAACGTCTCAAGATGATCCAGCCTCAGTTGTATATTCAGGTTTAGATAAAGCTATGGAAAATAATGTTGATATTGTGATAATTGATACTGCCGGTAGGTTGGGAACAAATACAGATTTAATGAATCAAATAAATAAAATTGAAAAAGTAATTATTTCAAAAACAAACAAAAAACCAACAGAATCTTTAATTGTTTTAGATGGGACCGCGGGACAAAATGCACTTTCCCAAGTAAAAGCCTTTGGAGATAATATTTCATTAACAGGAATAATCGTTACTAAACTAGATAGTACTTCAAAAGCAGGATTTGCAATATCTGCTTCATATGACAATAATTTACCAATTAAGTTTATAGGTATCGGTGAACGTGTTGAAGATTTAATTCCTTTCGATTCAAATGAATTTGGAGATGCATTATTTAAATAAAAATGAATCAAAAACAAAAAGAAATTTATATGAAAAAAGCAATAAGAATTGCTCATAAAGGAATCAATAATACTGGCTTAAATCCAATCGTAGGTGCAGTCTTAGTTAAAAATAATAAAGTTATTGGACAAGGGTATCACGAAAAAATAACTGGTAATCATGCAGAAGTTAATGCGATACTTAATGCCGAATCAAAAGGTGAAAAAATTTCAGGTGCTACTTTGTTTGTAACTCTTGAACCATGCTGTCATAAAAGTAAAAAAACACCTCCATGCGTAGATTATATAATTCAGAAAGGCATTAAGAAGGTTATTTTTTTAGAATATGATGTTAACCCTAAAGTAAATGGTAAAGGAGTTAAGATTCTTGAAAAGAATAAATTAAAAGTTGAACAAATATTTATAAAAAATTCATTAGATGAAATTAATAGGGGTTTTAAAAAATCAATTACTGATAAAATACCTTTTATTTCCTTAAAACTTTGTGTTAGTTTTGATGGAAAAATCTTTTCAAATAAATTAAAAAATAATTTAATAGGGGATTTTATCCAAAAAAAACATTCAAATGAGTTAAGAAAAAATTATGACTCTATTTTAGTGGGTGTTAATACAATTATTAAAGATAATCCAGAATTAACTTATCGAGGTAAAATCAACAAATATAATATTCAACCAATTCCTATTGTTTTAGATTCAAAATTAAGGACGCCAAAAAATAGTAAAATATTATTAAACCCCGAAATTAAACCAATATTTATTGTAAAAACTAGTGTATCAAAAAAGAAAGAAGAAGATTTTAAAAAACTAGGTGTAAAGATTATAAAGCTTCCTAATTTATCACCTAACGCTATTTTAAAAGTATTAAATAAATTAGAGTTACAAAGACTTTTAATCGAGGGTGGAGCTAGAGTTTTTAGTTCTTTTTTAGAATCAAATTTATGGGATGAAATAATATTGTATTATTCAAATATTTTTATAGGTAATGAAGGCGTGAATATGACCTCAAAATTTAAAAAAATTATTAAACTTAAAGAGGAAAATTTAAATAGATTCAAGAAAGTTGGAAATAATTATATGATAATATTAAAGCAATGAGAATAGGTATTTTTGGTGGCTCTTTTGATCCAATACATTTAGGTCATATTAATTTAATCAACAGAACCTCTGATATTCTTAATTTTGATAAAGTTATTATAGTTCCAAACTTGAATTCTAAAAAAAATAAACATGAGAAAAATTTTTATCATATAAAACAAATGATAGAATTGTCTTTTCCAAATGAAAAAAAATATGAGGTTTCCAGCTTGGAAAGTAATTGTGATGAAAAGCATTTTTCTTTTAATACTTTAAAAAAATTAGTAAAAAGTTCTAATGATAAATTTTTTTTTACTTTGGGAGCTGATCATTCAAAAAACTTTAACACATGGTTTAAGCCAAATGAGATTTTAAAAATTGTTAATTTAGTCTTTATTAATAGACCAGGTTACGAATTAGATTTAAATAATATAATTTCAAATAATCCAGGGTATAATCGATTCATCAATTATAAAGGACTAAAAATTATTGTTAATAAGAAAACTAAAAATAAAATCATTGCGTTAAATTTAAAAAAAGAAATTAAAATTTCATCGTCAGAAATTAGAAAATATATATATGATTTTGATGAAAAAAATATTATTAAATATATATCAAAAAGCGTTTATGACTATATAATAAATAACAACCTTTATATTCAAAATGAAAACTAGTAATTTATTAAAAGAAATTCTGGATGAATTAAATTTTCGTAAAGCTATCAATCCAATTGTAATTGAGATTGCAGAAATTTCTTCAATCACAGATTATATGGTTATAGCGAGCATGGATTCAGATAGGGGAGTCAAAGCTTTAGCAGATTATGTTAATGAAAAACTGAAAAAGGATTTTAAAATTAAAACTTTAATTGATGGCGTTAATACATCAGGTTGGATAATAATTGATACAGGACAAATTATGATTCATTTATTCCATGTAGATATGCGAGAATATTACGACTTAGAATCATTGTGGAACGAAGGGAATAGAATTTAATTATTTTTTTGTCTTTCTAAGAAAAGCGGGAATTTCAAAATGTTCATCATCACCTAAAGGATGAAGATCTTCTAAATCTGCATTTCCATTATTTTCAATATTTTCTTTAGCAACGGAATTATCATCTAGATTATTAATTGTTTCACCTAAATCAAAACTATCTTGATTAGGATCTTCTATTGGAACCTCTAAAGCAGATTGTTTTATAGTCTCTCCATCAATACCAGTTGCAATTACAGTTATTCTGACTTTATCTCCTAATGATTCATCTAGTACAAGCCCAAATATTAAATTAACACTTGGACTGGCTTTTGATTTTATATGATTACATGCATCATTTAATTCATCTATAGTGAAATTACTAGACGCGGAAACATTAATTAAAATTCCTGTAGCTCCATCTATTGATATATCCTCAAGCAAAGGACTAGTAATAGCATTTTCAGATGCTTCAATTGCTCTCGATGTGCCTTCTCCTTCTCCAGTACCCATTAATGCTTTTCCACCACTTTCTGTCATAATTTTTTTAACATCTGCAAAATCAACATTAATAAAACCTGATCCAACAATTATGTCTGAAATCCCCCTGACAGCTTTCGTTAAGACACTATCAGCTGCTTTAAAAGAATCCGCAATACCGGAAATTTGTTGGACTTCTTTTAGTCGATCATTAGGAATTACGATAATTGAATCAACTTCTTTTGTTAAATCATTTATTCCTGAATCTGCTTGTGTAATTCTTTTATTTGCTTCAAATTCAAATGGTTTTGTAACAATAGCTATTGTTAGAGCTCCCGCATCTCTTGCCAATTTTGCAACAACAGGTGAAGCTCCTGTACCAGTACCCCCGCCCATTCCTGCGGTTATAAAAACCATATCAGCACCTTGAAGTGCATCCGTTATTTCATTCTGATCAGCTTTTGCACATTCACTTCCTAAAGATGGGTCACCACCAACTCCTAAACCTTTTGCTATATTCTTTCCAATTTGAATAACTCTTTTTGATTTAGATTTTTGAAGATCTTGAAAATCTGAGTTGATTGCAATAAATTCTACACCTGTAATATTTTCTGATATCATAGAATTAATAGCATTTCCACCTGCCCCTCCAACACCAATTACTTTAATTTTTGCACCAAGAGTTTCAAAAAGATTTGTGTTCTGTGATCCAGAAATTTCACCAGGAAATTCAAAAGTTGCCATTTATCAAGCTCCTTAATTACTATATATAGTATAAATCATAACAAAAAATACCATATTTAGTATTATTATATCTTATAGAAAATTAAAATAATAGAGTATTTTATTAAAAAAGATCTGCAAACCATGATTTCATAGAATTCATGACTCTTTTGAACACTTGTGCTTCTCTGATTCTAATCTTTTGTCCTTTAGAAGATACAGAATTTTTAGATCCCCATATTAATAGACCAACTCCTGTTGCACATTCAGGTTTTGATACCAGTTCTTCTAAGCCTGAAATTTGATTTGGAACTCCAAGTCTAACTGGCATATTTAGTATTTTTTGTGCAAGATAGTCAGCTCCCTCGATGGACATCGAACCTCCTGTTATGACACATCCTGCAGGAAGCATATCGTAATATCCGGATCTCATAATTTCTCGCCTTGCCATTGTAAAAATTTCTTCCAGTCTTGGCTCTATAATATTTCCAAGTTCATTTTTTGTAATTTTCTTTCTGCCAGAACCAGCAATTTTATCAATTTTAATTTCTTCATCATTTTCTATTAAGTCTACTGAAGCAATACCATATCTTTCTTTTATTTCTTTGGCTACTATTTTTGAAGAACCTAATCCAAATGAAATATCATTATCTAGGAAATCGCCTCCTATTGTTATGTTACTAGTATATTTAATAGACCCATCACAGAATACTGCAATATCAGTTGTTCCTCCACCACAATCTAAAAGAACAACACCCACATCTCTCTCATCAGCTGTTAAAACTGCTTCACTTGATGCTACTTGTTCTAACACTAAAGAACCTACATCAACTCCTGAGTTGTGAACACATTTAACTAAATTCTTTGCTTGAGTTACTTGGGCTGTAACCATATGAATTTTGGCTTCTAATTTAACACCATACAACCCAACTGGATCTTTAATTTTTCTTTCTCCATCAACAATAAATTCTTGAGGCATAACATGGATAACTTCTCTGTCAGCAGGTTGTGCTCCAGCTGTTGCAGATTCAATAACTCTATCAAGGTCTCTTTTTGTAACTTCACGATTTCTTAGTGTAATCATCCCATGGCCATTTAAACTTCTAATATGCCCACCAGCAATACCAACAATAACACTTGTTATTTCGGTCCCTGCCATTTTTTCTGCATCTTCAATTGCTTGTCTTATAGATTGAACAGTACTATCAATATTTAATACAATACCCCTTTGAAGACCTTTTGAGGGATGGCTACTAACACCAATTATTTCTACTTCACCAGCAGGTGTAACTTCAGCCACTAGACACAAGATTTTGGTAGTACCTATGTCCAGTCCAACTATTATTTCACTTTGTGCCATTTTTTCCATTATAATCCTAAAGATTATAATTTACAATAGCTTTACCATTTTCTCTCAAATCTATGAATATGGGTTTTTTTTCATTAGCTAATGAATCTTGCATAATGAATTTCAACTGTCTCATTTTCTTCTTAATGTCACTATCTCCTAAAAGTATAGTTTGGCCTAAATTTGTATAGATTTGTATGCCTATAATCTCATCAATTATTAATTCAGATAGATTAAAAAATTGATATAATTCAGATTCTTTAAACAGCTTATCTATCATTAATGCTTTTCGAAATTCACTCTTAAGTTCCGTATTTAAAATAGGTAAGTCATTTTTTAATCTTTCATAGTTACTCTTAAAAAAAATGCCATCTTTATCTAATAGCCCTTTAAATTTATTTGAATTAACATTAAAGATAAAAATTCTTTCTTGTATATCTAACTGAATTTTAGAGTAGCTAATTTTTTTTAATGAAACTGAGTTTATGAATAAATTTTCTTTAATGTTATTAATATATTGCTTTTCATTATAAAAAAATAATAATTTATTTTGTATATTAGAAGTTTGAATAATTTCAATTCTTGAAATCATTTTATTTCCTTTTATATCTATTTGCTTTACATAGCAAAAAAGAGGATTGTTATATCCATAAATAACTATAAATAAAAAAAATATAAAGAAACTATATTTAATCTTGGTCATAATCTACAATTCTAACTTCATATTCCAAATTAATTCCTGTTTTCTCTAAAACTCTTTTTCGTACTTTTTTTACAAGTTTATTTATTTCAAATGGTTTAGCATTTTTTTTATTTATAATATAATTGGCATGTATATCAGAAACTTCTGCATCACCTACTTTTTCTCCTTTAATACCTAGCTTCTCGATTATAAAGCCCGCATGTTCGGGCAAGGGATTTTTAAAAACACTTCCTGCACTTGGCCATCTTACCGGCTGAGTTTTATTTCTATGTTTTAAATATTCTTTAATTTTTTTTCTTGAAACATTTGGATCCCCAGGTGTTAAAAGAAATTTTGCCCTTGTAATAACATCATTCTTTTTAATTGAACTTGTTCTATAAGAGAATCGAATATCTTCTTTTGGGATTTCAACTTCTTTATCATTCTTTAACATATAGATTGAAATTAATTTATCAGAAATTGTACCTCCATTTGCACCAGCATTTGTTATTAATCCACCACCAATTGTTCCAGGTATTCCTGTTGAAAATTCAAATCCAATTAAGTTATTATCTAAACATTTATTCATAACCATACTTAATGTTGCACCGCTATCTGCTATTACAAATTTTCCATTTATATCAATATTGTTTAATTTTTTTGTACTTATAATTATTGTATCCTTAAGACTTATAAACAAAGTATTAGAACCATTACCTAAAATATAGTAATTTTTTTTAGTACTTAAAATTTTTTTCAACTCATTTATATTCTTTGGATAAAAAATATAATCAGTTTTACAACCTGACTTCCAGGTGCAATAATTTGTTAAATCAAAATTTTCATAATATTCTATTTTAAGTTCTTTAATATTTTTCATATTAAAAATTTAATGATTTTTTAAGCTCCAAACTAATTTTTCTAATATTTCCTGCACCCATAGTAATTATTCTATAAAATTTATTTTTGTTTGAAATTAAATTTAACATTTTTTCTACCACATTATGAAAATCTGGCTCATATATAATATTAATATTAGATAGTTTCTTAACATCCCTAATAAAATTTTCTAGGTTTTGATTAATTTTATTTTTCTCGAATGCTGAGTAAACATCTACTAAAATAACGTTTTCCCACATAGATATCTCTTTTACAAAGGCTTTGTAGTGTTTTTTGAACCTTGAAAATCTATGTGGCTGAAATATTAAATAATTTTTTTTCTCATCTTTTATATTATTAAGTAAATTCCTAATCTCTTTTATAGCATTTGGATGATGAGCATAATCATCGATAATTTCAATTTTTTTATTTTTCAAAATATATTCAAATCTTCTTTCGGGAGGCTTTATTTTATTAATATTATTTTGTATTTTTCTAACACTTACTCCTAAATTAATACATGCTATGATTGCAGCAGTTAGGTTGTAAAAATTAAATTTTCCTAATAGTTTTGATTTTGATTTAATTATTAATTTATTTTTAAAATAGAGTTCATATTTGCCATTTGATAAATTAAAGTAATAGTCATAGTTTTTATTAATATTTGAAAAATAAACTCCTTTTTTTAGATTTCTAAAATGTTTTTTTATATTTTTACAGTCTGCATTTAAAATCACATTACTTTTTGTTTTACTGATGAAAATATCAAAAGCCTTCAACAAGTTCTGTTTATTTTTATAAAATTCCATATGATCATTATCTATATTTGTAACAATAGATAAATATGAATTTATATAATTAAAACTATTATCACTTTCATCAACTTCCATAACGTTAATATTAGATTTACTGTATTTGAAATTTGATTTAATTTTTAAATCTCTGGCACCCAAAAAAGCAGTAAATTTTTTTCCGGCCTCTAATAATATTTGAGATATAAAACTAGTAGTAGAACTTTTACCATGAGTACCAGCAATTGAAATATTATTTTTTTCTTTTGTAAACTCTCCAAGAGCTTTCCCACGATTAATTACTTTAATTTTTTTTCTTTTTGCTTCTACTAGTTCTTCATTGTTTTTATTAATTGCTGACGTATATATAATTAGATCTTGATCGTTAATATTTTTTTTAGTATGATGGTTAAATATTTTTATTCCGATTTTTTCTAAGTATTTAATTTTATTATTAATATTTAAATCGGAACCAGAGATCTTATATTTTTTTGACAAGTATTCAGCTAAGGAACTCATTCCAATACCACCAATACCAATAAAATGAATTTTTTTAATTTTCTTCATTATTTAAAATATCGTTTACTATTTTTTTTGTAGAATTTCTCTTAAAAAATTTTTCTTTTTTAATTCCAATTTCATCGTAACTATCATTCTTTAGATTAAAAATTATTTTATCTGTTAATTTATACAATTCTTCATTCTCTAGCCATACTTCAGCTAATTCTGTATTTCTCATTTCAATACAATTTAAATATTGATGATTGTTTGCAGAGTTTTTTAAAGGTACTAAAATTAAATTTAAATTAAATAATAAGCTCTCAGCAATGGTTGACGCTCCTCCTCTTGATATTAAAATTTTTGTTCTGCCCAGAAATTCATATAAATCATTAATAAAAGGCTCCACGATGAAATTAAAATTATTATATTTTTTTTTCAATTTTATATAAAAACTCAATATTTTTTTGTAATCATTTATACCAGTTTGATGAACTATTTTAACATTATTATTTTTTAACTTTATTATTAGATTTTCAAGTTGTGTAGCAAATTTTAAATTTAAATTTTCAGCACCCTGACTTCCACCCACCAATAGAATATCGATATCTCTTTTTAAATTTTTTAATATTTTTTCTCTTACAGGATATCCATAATTTATGCACTTGTTTTTAGGTAAATAATTTTTTGAGCCTTCGAAGTTAGTATAGATTTTTGTTGAAATTTTAGATGCGATTTTATTTGCTAAGCCAGGTATAAAATTACCTTCCAGTGTATAAACTTTTTTTCTCATAATCCAACCTGCCAAACTGATTGGAACCCAAACAAATCCACCAGATCCAATTAAAACATTTGGATTATATTTTTTTATCATTTTTAATGACTCAAAAAAGGATTTTATTAAGTAAAAGATAGATTTGAATTTATTTGATTTTGAAGAACCTATGAAAGGTTTTGCATCGATTAATTCTAATTGATGATCAAAATTTATATTTGGCATATTCTTATTATTTACTTTTGCATTTACTAATAATATTTTTCTATCTTTCTTTTGAAGCTCATTTGCAATAGCCAAACCAGGAAAAATATGACCACCAGTTGTTCCTAAACATATTAGAAATTCAGATTTCATTGTTTTCTTCTTCTATCTAAACCTAATATTAAACCTAGAGATCCTAAAGTAAATATCAAAGAGCTACCACCATAGCTTATTAAAGGTAATGGAACTCCTTTTGTTGGCATTAGTCCTATTGATACAGAAATATTCAATATTACTTGCATGATTGTTATCATTAAAATTCCCGATATAAGATATTTTGAAAATTGATCTTTATTTTTTCTTATTAATTTATATGCTGAGTAAAAAAGTAATGAAAACAATACTATTGTAAAAATACACCCAATGAACCCTAATTCTTCAGCAATTATTGCAAAAATAAAATCATTGTGCCCTTGTGGTAAAAAAAATAATTTTTGAGAACTATTACCCAAGCCAACACCAAAAAATTGACCTTTAGCAAATGATATAAATGATTGAATAATTTGATATCCTGATCCTTGTGGGTCCTCATATGGATTAAGAAAAGCTAGTAATCTTTTCATTCTATATGGAGCGGCCAAAATTAAAAGAATAAATGAAGATAATAAGAATGAAAAAACAATTATCAAATGTTTTAATTTAGCACCAGCAATTATTATCATTAGAAAAACCGTTGATAAAAGTAAAACAGTATTACCAAAGTCTGGCTGATAAAGGAGCAAGAAAACATAGGGTATTGATAAAATAAATGGAGATAAGACTCCAATCTTAAAATTTTTAATTTTTTCTTTCTTAACTATCAAGTGCTTTGAAATAAATATGATGAGAAAATATTTTGATAATTCTATAGGTTGAAAAGAAAATATACCTAGGTTAATCCATCTAGAAGCTCCTCCTGCTGTTTTAGATATTCCTGGTATTAATATCAATAGTAATAATAGAATTCCTAAAAAGTAAAAAAATTTATAATTTTTTTCAATCTTTTCAATATTTAGTAAACTACTTATTCCAAACGCTGATAATCCAATTACTAAATAAATGCTTTGTTTTCTTAAGAAGTAATATGCATCTGCATGATTTTCCATAGCAGATACAGAGCTTGAACTAAAAACCATTACTAATCCAAAAGCACAAAGTACTAAAATAGAGAATATAAATAATGATCTAGGTTCAAAATTATCTAAGAAACTTTTTAACATATTTATTAAATTTAACTCCTCTTTCAATATATGAACTATACGAATCAAAGCTTGAGCTTCCGGGACTAAAAAGAAGCGTTTCATCTTTTTTAATATTTTTTAAGCTTGCTCTAGTAGCATCTTCTAAATCTTTACATATTACTATGTTATTTCCAACTAGTGTTTTTGCTAAAATAAATTTATTTTCTCCAAATATATATACCTTACTTGTGCTTTTTTTGATTAATTCATTAATATTCTCAAAATTTAAATTTTTATTCTTTCCGCCGATTATTAATCTTATTTTGATTTTAAATGATTGGAGAGCATTTCTTAAAGAATCTACGGAAGTTGATTTTGAGTCATTAAAAATCTTTGGATAATCAGTTATTTTTTCTAATCTAAATTCTGGAGGATTGAATTTATATAGTTCCTCAATATGATTCTTACTGATGTTTGATATTATCTTTACTATGTTCAATGAATTTACAATATTTTCATAATTATGATTCCCAACCAATTTTAAGCGTTCCTTTTTTATTTTAAATTTATCAAAATATATATTTTTTTCATCTTGAATTAATTTACTAATTATTAAATTTGTTTTTTTGTTTTTTATTTTTTTTACTATATTTCTCTCTATTTTTGATCCTATTATTGAATATGATTTATAATCCTGGTTCTTAAAGTTATTAAGTTTTGAATTGTAATATTCTTTTAAATTTTTATGATGATCCAAATGATTAGGTGATAAATTGGTTATTAATGATATTAAAGGGTTAAAATTATTTTTAACAAATTGTAATTGAAAACTTGAGGTTTCTAATAAATATAAATCATATTGCTTATTATTATTTAATGATGATATGAGAGGCTTTCCTATATTGCCACCAATAAAAATTTTATTTTTAGATTTTTTCAATAATTTATATGTAATCATTGTGGTTGTAGTTTTTCCATTAGTTCCCGTAATTGAAATAATTGGTTTTTTGATATATCTAGATGCATATTCAATTTCACTAATTACAGGTATTTTGAGTTTTAAAGCTTTATTTATATTTTTGTTGGATCTTGCTATTCCTGGACTTAAAATAATTTCTGATATTTTATTTAAAATCTTATCAAAATTATTTTTTTTGTTATCATCATGATCGTAAAAAGGTATTTTATTTTTTTTACAAAATTTAATTAATTCCTTTCCAGTAATACCCAATCCATATATTAAAATCTTTTTTTTCATAATTACTTATCTAATTTTTAGAGTAGCGAATGAAATTAATGAAAATAAAATACCTATAATCCAAAACCTAATAACAATTTTGGATTCAGGAATTCCTAATTTCTCAAAATGATGGTGTATTGGCGAAATAATAAATATTCTTTTTTTAAATAATTTAAATGATACTATTTGTAATATTACTGACATTGCCTCAATGACAAAAATTCCACCAATTAAAATTAACAAAAATTCTTGCTTAATCAGTATTGCTATTAAGCCTAATATTCCTCCTAAGGGAATTGAACCAGCGTCACCCATAAATATTTCTGCAGGATTTGAATTGAACCATAAAAATCCAAGTAGTGCACCTATCAAACAAGATATGAAGACTGTAATTTCACCTGCATCACTAACAAAAGGTATATATAAATATGATGAATATAAAAAATTTCCTGCTAAGTAAGAAATTATTGTTAGGGTTGTAAAAGATATAATTAAATTACCTGTCGCAAGACCATCTAGACCATCTGTAAAATTAACAGCATTACAAGATCCTAAAATTATTAATATAAATAATAGATAATAATAAAAGCTTATATTATATATTTCTTTGGTAAATGGAAGAATTATATTTTCCAAATTATAAGAATTATTTAAATATTGAAAAGGCTGATAAAATTTCCAGACTAGTAATAAGATAATTATTGTAATTATAGATTGAATTAATAATTTTGTTTTAATTCTTAAACCTTCTCCGGTTTTTATTTTTTTATAATCATCTATAAAGCCTGAAATAAAAAAAGCTAAGAATGAAAATATTAAAATTAAAACTTTTTCATTATTTAGATTTCCAAAAAGTATTAATGATAGTAATACACTAGAAACAATCAACACACCCCCCATATTAGGTGTTCCACTTTTTTTTCTATGATTTTCATCTAAATATTTATTTATATTTTCTAAAGATTTCTTATCAGTTACGTATTTAATAAAAGCTTTTCCAATATAAATAACAAAACAAAATGAAAACAACCCACCCATTATTGATCGGAAAGTTATATATTGAAATACATTAAAAAAGTTAAAAAAATTTAAATAATTCTCAAATAAAAAATAAAACATTAAAATTTTAAATAATCAAAAATATTTTCCATTTTTGATCCTCGTGAACCTTTTACTAAAATAACCGTGTTATTTATTTTTTTTAAATCAATAAATTTCAATATATCTTTATGTCTTTTAATATATTCTACTTTCTGCTTACCTTTTATACCATAAGAATAATTTTTAAAGTTTTTTCCGTATATATATATATTTTTGAAATTATTTTTTAACAATAATTTCCCTATCTTAACATGTTCATTCTTTTCAATTTCACCTAATTCAAGCATGTCACCTAATATTGCAATTTTATTCATTGATGGATAGATTTTATTGGTCATTTCAATGGCATTTGCCATTGAGTTGGGGTTAGCATTATATGTATCATTTATTATTAAATTTCTATTTTTGCTTTTAATGATATTAAATCTATTTTTAATACCAACGTAGCTTTCTAATCCCTTTTTAATATCTTTTATACTAAGACCTGCAACAGAAGCTATGGAAGCTGCACATAAAGAATTATAAATATTACCTATGCCATTTATTTTCATCTTTATTTTTGTCTCAATTTTATTGTGTTTAAGATGATAGGAACTATATTCTTTATTTATTTTTAAAGCTTTGAATGATGAATTGGAATAAATTCCAAAACTTTCTTTACTGTATGGAAAATCTTTATATTTTTTATTAATAATTTTATCATCCATATTAAATATGAAGGTGGAATTTTTATCAAATCTTTTAATTATATTAAACTTTTCTTTAAATATAGTTTTTTTATTTTTTAATTTTTCTGTATGTCCTTTACCAATATTAGTAATAGTACTTATTTGCGGTCTTGCAATATCAGCAAGAATTTCAATTTCTCCTAAACTATTTGTACCCATTTCTAAAATTAAATATTCTGTCTTTGAATTCATTTCCATAATAGTTAGTGGTAATCCAATCTGATTATTGTAATTTCCTTTTGTACAATGAGTTCTGAATTTTTGCTTAATAATAGAATTTACCATTTCTTTTGTTGTGGTCTTTCCATTAGTCCCTGTTATACCGATGGTTTTAATTTTTGGATTTTTCTCAATTATATATTTACTAAAATCTCTTAGAAAATTACTTGTAGATTTAACAGTAATTGTTTTCTTATATTTTTTCTCAGAAATACATAGCTTTGCATGTTTTTTAATTGCATCCTTTAAGAAATTATCTCCATTAAAATTCTCACCCTTTAAAGCAATAAATATGTCATTTTTTAATAATGTTCTTGTATCAGTAGATATTTTTTTTATATTTTTGAAATTAATATCTGAAGGTAATTCAATAATATCTTTATAATTACTTATAAAATTCTTAAAATGTTTTTTAAAAATTTGCACTTTCTAGACTCTCTTTAACAATTTGATGGTCAGAAAAAGGAAATTTTTTATTGTTAATTTCTTGATATTCTTCATGACCTTTACCAGCAATCAATAGAATGGTTTTTTTGCTTATTTTTTTAATGCCGTACTCAATAGCTTTTTTTCTATTTATTATTGTATATGTATTACTCAACTTTTTAATTCCTTTTTTGATATCTCTAATAATTTGATCTGCACTTTCATTTCTTGGATTGTCATTAGTTAGTATTATTTTATCTGAATATTTATATGCAATTTTTCCCATTTCTTTTCTTTTTAACTTATCTCTTTCGCCACCACATCCAAATACAATAATTATCTTATAAGATTTAAACTCTTCCCTTAATGCAATTAGTGTTTTTTCTAAAGCATCATGTGTATGAGCATAGTCGATAAAAATCTTTTTTTGTTTATTACCAACTGATTCCATTCTTCCACGAGCTCCTTTAAATTTTTTTAACTTTTCAATTATTTTTTTTGAACTTTTCCCTTTCATAATTGAATATGAAAATGCTGCAAGTATATTTTGAAAATTAAAAATCCCAAATAAAGGAGTCTCTACACTGTAGATTTTTTCTCTATTTTTTATATCTAAAATATATGAATTTTTGTTTTTTGATATTTTATTTATAAAAAAATCTGCTTTTTTATTTTTAATTGAATAACTTACTTTAGTTACACCAATCAATTTTTCTTTGAATAGAATTTTTCCATATTTATCATCAATATTAATTAAAGCCATTTTCTTTTTTTTTGAACTCATTAATAAAAACTTTGTGAATAAACTTTTCTTTGAATCAAAATAATTCTTTATATTTTTGTGATAGTCAAAATGGTCTCTGGTGAGATTTGTATAAATTGCTGAATTAAAATGTATGTTTTCAACTCTACTTTGGTCTAGTGCGTGTGATGAAACTTCCATAAATAGTTTCTTTATTTTTTTACCTATTGTTTTGCTCATTAAATTATTAATTTCGAAGGAATCTGGCGTTGTTAAATCAGATGTATTCTTTTTCTGACCTATAGAATTTTCAATAGTTCCAAGTATTGATGTTTTTTTACTCTCCCATATATGTCGTAATAAATAAAGGATTGAGGTCTTACCATTTGTCCCCGTTATTCCGCAGATATCTAATTTTTTGGATGGATTTTTAAATATTCTACAGCATTCATTTATATATGTACTTCGTACATCGGCAGTATAAATTGTGATTATATTTTTATTTTTGATTTCTTTTAAAACTTTTTTGTCAGAACTAACAATTATTTTTGCACCTTTTTTAATTGCTAATGGTATAAATTTATTTCCATCACTTTGGTTACCTTTGAGTGCAAAAAAAACGGAATCTTTTTTTACTGAATTTGTATTATTGGTAATATCTAAAATCTTATTTTTTTTTAAATAAGAAATATTCTCAAACATTTTTTAAATTCCTGGCTCTAAATAAATATCTATTTCATCAAGATAGCTAATTTTTTCTCCTGGTTTTGGATATTGTTTCTTAACAAAACCATTACCGTGCATTTTTATTTTTATTTTTTTATTTTTTGCAATTTCTATTGCCTCTCTTTTTCCTTTGCCTATAAAAGAAGGAGCTTTTCTTTTTTCTGAAATTTTAGTGAAATTATTTTCATCAACCATTATTTTTTCTATTGTTCTCTTAAATGTTGGTGCAGCCCATGTTCCTCCGTATGCATTTGGACCCTTAGGATAGTCAATTGTTATTACTGACAAAAGTTGTGGTTGATCGCTAGGAACAAATCCAATAAAAGACACGATAAATCTTTTATCATGATATTTTCCATTTTCAGCAAATTGAGCAGTTCCTGTTTTCCCTGATACATCAATTCCTTTGATATTTGCTCTATATGCTGAACCTGTCTCAACAACATTTTTTAACATTTCCCTTAATTTTTTTGTTGTAAGGAATTTTAAGACTCTTTTTGCTTCACTTTTTTTATGTAAATATATTTCTTCACCATTAGATTTTTCAATCTTTTTTATAATATAAGGTTTAATAAAGTTTCCACCATTTGCAATAATAGATAATGCCTGTGCAAGTTGAATTGATGAGACAGAGAGTCCTTGTCCAAAACTTATATTTGCAGTTTTTATTTTGCTCCAAGATTCAGAATCACTTAATATGCCAGAAACTTCACCTGGAAGTTTTATTTTTGTTTTTTCTCCAAACCCAAAAGATTTAAGGTATTTATAATATTCTTCTCCGCTTAGTTTTTCTATAATTTTAGATGCACCAATATTACTCGAAAATCTTAAAACTCCTTCTGGATCTAATTTACCTCTAGGGTTGACATCTCTGATTGTATGACCACCTATTTGTCTTTTTCCATTTTCACAATCGATTATCGTGGATTCCGATATTGATCCTTTATCAATTGCAGAAGCTACTAAAAAACTTTTCATTATAGAACCTGGTTCAAACAAATTCCAGATTGGTAGGTTCTTTTTTTCTAAATTCCCGTATTTTTTATATTCATTAGGGTTAAAAAAAGGATATGAGGCCATTGCATAAATTTCCCCAGTATTTGGATTAATTAAAACTCCATATCCCCTTAATGCTTTAGAATCTTTTACAGTTTTTTTAATTTCTTCTTCTAGAATAAATTGATACTTACTATTTATTGTCAATGTTATATTAGATCCAGAGTTTTCTTTAGAAGTGTCATCTGAATCTTTTGCAATAACCTTACCCATACCATCTTTATAAATTGATATAGTTTTCTTTTTTCCTTTTAATATCTCATCAAATTCATATTCTAAGCCTTCTAGTCCTAATTGGTCTATGTTGGTATGTCCTAAGACTTGTCCTGCCAAATGTCCGGAGGGGTATACTCTTTTTGATTCCATTTGTATTCCAACATATTTTAAATTCCTTTTCTTAATTTTTTCCCCAATTTTTGGATCCACTAATCTTTTAATCCAAACAAAATACTTTTTAGAGTCAAGTTTTTCTCTAATCTTTTTATACGAAATTCCTAAATCTTGAGATAATATTTTTGCGTATTTGTTTTTTTCTTTTATTGCTTTTGGGTTAACATATATTGAAGGATATTTGACACTTGTTGCTAAAATTTCTCCGTTACTATCTAATATGTTTCCTCTTTCTCCAGATAATGTAAAAGGATTACTTTCACCTGCGGCAAATTTCAATGGTTTTTGACTGTCTATGATTTGTAAATAAAAAATCTTAAAAATGATTACTGTGAAACATAATATGAAAATAGAGTTAATAATTTTTAATCTTTTTGTGAAGTTAGTCTCATCTTTTTTAATTGAATCAATTAATTTATTCATATATAACACTTCTAATATTTTTATTTTTTGGAAATTTCATATTATTTCTTGTTGCAATATCTTTTAACCTTGAATTCGATTTTAATTTGGAAATTTCTGTTTTTAATAATTTATTTTTTAAATTTAATTTATTATAAATTTTATTATTTTTTGCTAATTCATACCCAATTTTAGTTATATAGGCTTTTGTTGATATAATTCCTAGCAGTAAACTAATTATTAAAATAAAATAGGATGATCTATTAAAAATTTTTTTTGCAAATTTAAATATTTTTGATTTGTTTCTAATTAAAATTGTATTGGACGTATTTATCATATTATTTCACCAATTCTTAATTTTGCACTTCGTGACCTTGAATTCTGATTAATTTCTGCACTTTTAGCTACAATTGGCTTTTTAGTTAATATTTTTAATTCTGAAGTTTTTTCACAATCGCATATCATTTTACTAGTAGGACATATACAATCTTTTTCCAAATATTTCATAAAATTTTTTACGATTCTATCTTCAAGTGAATGAAATGATATGACCATTAATTTCCCAGAACTTTTTAGTAATTTTGTTGAATTATTTAAAAATTTCTCGAGTGATTCGAGTTCATTATTTACAGCTATTCTTAATGCCATAAATGACTTTGTTGAAGAATTAATTTTACCTTTTTTATAATTTATTCTGTTAATTAGATCTGATAATTGTTTGCAAGAAAAAATTTCTGCAATCTCTCTATTTTTACCTATTTGATTAGCAATTTTTTTATGATTTCTTTCTTCACCATAATTTTTCAAAATCTCTGAGATATCATTTGTTGAAAAATTATTAATAATATGGTGTGCATCTAAATCTTGATTTTTATCCATCCTCATATCAAGTCTTTCATCGCTATTAAAACTAAAGCCTCTTTTGTCATTTTCAATTTGATATGATGATATTCCTAAATCCGCAAAAATATA
>CEPA01032621.1_pt1 | contig 37577 bp, 33 predicted proteins | sample 356241 | NCBI WGS metagenome assembly CEPA01 (sample SAMEA2620542, study PRJEB7988) | marine metagenome | biome: marine biome (ENVO:00000447); feature: surface water layer (ENVO:00002042); material: "saline water (ENVO:00002010), including plankton (ENVO:xxxxxxxx)" | depth 5 m
TTTGAATGTTGAAATTTGCTCTTTTAAAAAATTATATGTAATTTCATTAGATCTTTTTTTATTTCTTCCTGAATATTCTTGATAGGAGAAACTCATTTTTTGCAAAATTGGGATGATGGTTTCTTTATCTTTATTTCTATATGAAATACTTAAAACTGCAGTATTTTTTTTTAATTCAATATTAAGATTTTTTTCTTTCCAATTTGAAAAACTGGTGTCTTTATATTTAACTTGATTATTTTGTGATTTTGCGAATTCAAATACAGGCATTAAGACTGAAGGACTTTTTAAAATCTCAACTTCAGTAGTTAATTCATTCTCTCCGGTTAGCCCTATGCCAGCAAGATTTGCTATTGTAGAATTTATTTTTGGAGACTGATTTTCTTTCTTTAGAACTATTTGAAATTGACCTTCCCAAACTTTTTCAAGTGAAAATCCATATATAATTCCAGAAATAAGGGTTAAGAGTGATAATTGACCAATTAATACTTTATTTCTTAAAAGAAAATTTAAGATTAATCTTAAATCTATCTCAGCATTATTCTCATCTATTATTTTGGGATTTCCAATTTTTGAGTTTAGATTTTCAATCATTTTATTTAAAATCTTAATAATTTAGTAGTAACATTTTTTGAAAAGATTTTGCAGAATAATTCAGCCTTAAAAGCTATAACTAATCATTAAAACTTTCAAATAAGTCTTTAGCTGCATTAATACCAATAAATGGGGCTGTAAATTCTCTAATGAAATCTGTACTTTTTCCTAAAAAACTATTTTTTACAGAAATATAATCACCTTCTTTAATTAAAGGATTTCTTTTCGAGCCTCTTTTTCCGCTAGCAGAATAAGAAATTTTCTTTCTTAAGATTGTCCCGTCATTTTGATACCTAAATAAAATAACCTTACCTGAAAGAGGTTTTATTGGCCCAGTTAAATCAAAAGCATCTGATAAGGAGGCCCCCAGAGGGACTTTAATAGGACCAGGATTTTTAATTTGACCAAAAACATTTACTGTAATGAATTTAGGAGAGAGACCACTTAAGATTGATTTTGGAATTTGTTTTGTAGAGGCTTTAATTAATTTTGGAATAAATATAATATCTCCATCAAATACTCTCAAATCGCTACTATCATCTGAGTTAGTCATAAAAGAAGTGAGATCGATATAAGCTCTTTTTTTCCCTCCACCTTTTCCAAGAGGAACAGTTCGTATTATTTCTATTCTAGATAAATCAGTTAAGGAAGTTATACCTCCTGCTTCCCTAATGACATCAGAAATAGTAGTTATATTTTCACGACTTCCCTCTATATTTATAGTATTATTACTAGTTGATTGATTATCCTCATTCATTTTTATAAAACGCTCTGCATTAATTTTTTTCGCCTCTTTTAAATAAGAATAATCATCAAGTTTTTTTTTCTTAATAGGAAAGGCTGCTCTATAAGCGGGAAATTTATATAGTCCTGCATATCTAACCTCACCTTGCACTAATATTTCAGATATCCTAAACACTGCAATCCTTATTTTTATTTCTGGTTTAATAAGAAATTCTAAGTATTTTCTTTCTAATAATTTTTTTAACTCAGAAGTAGTTAAACCTCTTACATAAGTTTCATTAAGTCTTGGTAAAAATAATTCACCTTCTGCATTAACAATATATGTATCACTTAGTTCTTTGGCGGGGTAAAAATCTATGAATAATTCATCTCCTGTATCAATTATGTAATCCTCTAACTCTTTTTTTGGCTTTAGATAATCAATACTTATCGAAGATTCATTTGGGAGTTCAGCTTTATTCTTAGAATTCATATTATTAGTTTCTGCTTTGGATAAATCAAAAACTAAAAAGGAAAGGAAAATACAAACAATTAAAGAAGATTTTGAATTTTTAAGAAAAAATAATCTTAATAATTTATTCTCATGTACTTTTTGTAAACCCAAGATCGCTTATAAAACAAATCATATATATATTACTATTAATCTAGAAAAATAGAAAATCAAATTGAATACTTTTAATACCTATCGTTTCAAGCCTATTAAATCTTTTTTTAAGCCTTTATAAAATTTATTTAATAATCAGATTCTCTCAACTTAATAGTTTTAATTTGTTTTTTTGAATCTTCTTTGATATTAGTAACTCTAGTATCCTTGATTCCTATTTATTTACTTTGGAAACATGTATAAAAATCCAATATATTTTCCCTTAAACAATCACTCAATATTATTGGATTAAATATTATCATAATTAAATATATATAGAAGCAATCATTTTATATGCTACAACTACACTTAATTATATTTTCAAAGAGAAACTATTAAGTTATTAGTGTTAATAGATCAAAGATGTTACTACTAATTTCTTGCCTTACATTTGGTCAAATAAAAGTAAAACTTAATAATTTAATTGTGGATAGAGATATCGTTAATTTTTTTGGTATATTTTAAGTCTTTGTAAGTAAGATAACTAGATTAATTATCTTAATAAGTTTTTATTGGGTTTAAGATGTTTTCCTGAGCAATTTTTATAACTAGTATTTTTTAAATATCTTTTGGATTTAAAGTATAAACTACCTTTTAATATCTACTTATCTATTTAGTTTTATCCATATTTCTTATTATTAAAATTTTTCTCTCAGCGGTAGTAGTATTAAATGCTCTATTGATAATTACAGTACCTAATATATCTTTTTGTCATTTGTTATAAAAATCTATCAATATTTCTAGAATTATTGCATTGCAACTTCCTACTATTTATTTATCCTCATCTATTACCATTTGTTACTATTCTAATTTCTAAAATATTTCATGAGTTTTTAGTAATCAATAAATTAATTTAAACAAAATTAAATAACATAAGTAACTTTTCTAATAAAAGTTACTTATGTAAAACATATTTTGATATTATTTCAATTATCTAATTATTTTCCTTAATTTATTAATAATGAAGATCTTAATCACTGGAGGGAATGGATACAAAGGGACAGTTCTCATTCCAAGGCTTCTTCAAAAAGGTCATTTTATAAGATCAATTGATACTAATTGGTTCGGAGATTATTTAATCCCACATAAAAATTTAGAAAAAATTAAATGTGATATAAGAGAGCTAAAAAATGATCACCTCAGAGATATTGATTGTGTAATTCACCTAGCAAATATTGCAAATGATCCTCAAGTTGATTTAAATCCTCAGTTAAGTTGGGAGGTAAATGTTTTAGGTAGTCAATTATTAGCTCAATTATGCGTTCAGGAAGGAGTAAAACAATTAATATTTGCAAGTTCAGGGAGTGTATATGGAGTTAGTAAAAGACCAAAGGTTACAGAAGACACACCTCTAGTGCCAATAAGTGCTTACAATAAAACAAAAATGGTAGCCGAAAGAATATTTTTGAGCTATAAAGATTCAATTAATATTATATGTGTAAGACCTGCTACCGTTTGTGGAGTATCTCCAAGAATGAGATTAGATGTATCAGTGAATATACTTACATATTCTGCACTTAAAAATGGCTGTATAAACGTTTTTGGAGGTAATCAAATTAGGCCAAATATTCACATAGATGATATTTGTAGTTTGTATGAATTCTTTCTAGGAAAAGAAACAAGTATACCTTCAGGTTTCTTTAATGCTGGTTTTGAAAATATTTCAATTTTAGATATAGCTAATAGAATCAAATTAAAATTACCAGATTGTGAAATTAAAATTTCAGAAAGTAATGATCCAAGATCATATAGACAATGTTCAGATAAGATTATTAACTATGGCTTTCAACCCAAGAAAAATGTAGATAATGCTATTAAGGAAATAATTGACGCTTACAATAGTGGAGAATTAAATGATGATGATACATGTTTTTCTATTAAACAACTGAAATCAAAAAATATAAAATGAGATTAGTAATAGATATTGATAATACTTTAGTCGACTATAGGAAATCTATTAGAAAATCATTATTAAGTAGAAATTTTCAATTAGATATTGAAGATGATTTTTTAGATATTGAGATTAATAAAATTAAAAAAATAATAAGGGATCAGATAGGTGATTCTAATTGGCAATATATTCAAGGTGATATTTATTCAGATCAATCTCAAAATGTAAATTTCTATCAAAATAGCCGTGAAGCTCTTAAACAGTTTATTTATAAAGGTTATGAGATTTACTTAATAAGTCATAAAACAAAATATGGTATCAAAGACTCTAAAAATGTAAACATTCTTTCCATAGCTCAAACAAGAATTTTTAATTGGATTATGGAAAATAATTTAGGAAAAGGAATAAAATCTATAATCTTTTGTGATTCTATAGAAGAAAAATTAGAGATGATTTATTTAATTCATCCGCAAGTAATTATTGATGATCTTTTATTTATACATGAAAAAATACAATTACATAACATTAAACAAAATAAAGCTTTACATATTCTTTTTAATGGTAAAAATATCAAAAATCTAAATTCCTCCCTAATAATCGAAAGGAATAATATTATTGAAGCAAATAATTGGATTAACATTCCAAATATGATTTCTTAATATGGCATCTGGTAATAGTAGTTCAAGAATTATTTATGAAAATAATAGTTATATTTTTGAAAAAAGTTTTCCTAATCGAAATGTTATACAGTTTTATAATGAATATTTTATTCATAATTATCTTTCAAATAAGAATCAAAATTTCACTGCACCAATAGTTAGAGTAGATAAAAAGCTTTTAAAAATTTACTATCAATACTTGAAAAATACAAAATTAATTAATAGAAATTATTTTAAAGATTACATAAGATTAATTAAATCTATTCACGATAAAACGTCTAATGATAATAATCTTAAACTCTATGCTAAAGAAGCTTTATTAGATAATAGATTATCAATTAAGCAGATAGATTTAATGTTAAATAAACATAAAAAAAATCAAATTAAAACTGTTTTGCAAAAAAATTATGATGAATTTATCGTCAAATTTGATAAGGCTTTAAATGTAGTTATTAATTATTTAGGAAAAATAAATCCATTTTCAGATTTAATTTTTAGCCATGCTGACTCAGGTCTTCATAATTGTGCTTTAGATGATAATTTTTTATTAAAATTAATTGATTTAGAATATTCGGGATTAGATTCTCCTATTAAACAACATATTGATTTTTTATTACATCCTAAAAACCTAAAGATTAATAATATCGGAGATATTTGGACTAACTATTTCATAAATGAAAAAATAAATAAAAAAGATTTTATTAATTTAAATATTTATAATGCATTCTTTTCACTTAAATGGTCTCTAATTATAATGAATGAATTTCTTGAAGAAAAATGGCAAGACAGAATTTTTGCGGACAAGAAAAGGAATATTAATCGTGATATAATTCTAAAAAATCAACTTACCAAAGCAAATATTTATTTAAAAGCCTCATATAAATTATTGGACAATGAAAAATTTAATAAATTATTCACAGAAAGCGAAATTATTCTCATATCAAAGTCGTATTGATATAGCCAAAATTGTTCATAAAGCAAAAGGTGGACATATTGGTGGTTCTCTCAGCGTTATTGATATACTATCTTCGATCTATGCATTAAATCAGATTTCAGAATTTGAATTTATATTAAGCAAGGGTCATTGTCTTTTAGCTTGGTTAGTAACTTTAATTCGAACCGGGGAAATAGATAAGTCAGATTTGGATGATTATTATCAAAACAATTCAAGATTTGGAGGACACCCTAAAAAAGGTTCATTAAAATCAATAACTTGGTCAACAGGCTCTTTAGGTCATGGATTATCAGTAAGTTGTGGAAAAGCATTAGCAAATAAAAATAAAAAATTTATATGTGTCATAGGAGATGGAGAGGCTAATGAAGGATCAATATGGGAAGGATTTATGTTTATGGCTCAACATAAAATAAGTAATTTGCTAGTTATTATCGATAATAATAAACAAGAATCGTTAGATTTTACAGATAATATATTATCAATATCGGACGTTTCAAAAAGACTAGATGCAATTGGACTTGATGCAAAAAATATTGATGGTCATTGTACAGATGAATTAGTAACTAATATCAATCAATTTTTATCAAATTCACATATTAAAATTCCAAAAGTATTTGTTGCTAATACAATTAAAGGCAAAGGGATTAGTTTTATGGAAAGGGATCCAAAGTGGCATCATAGAAAAATAAAAGATGATGAATTAATACAAGCTATTAAGGAATTAGAGGTTAAATGATTTGAGGAATTCAATTGCTAAAAAGCTTGTAAAACTTGCAAAGCATGATGAAAAATTAATTTTATTAGCAGGTGATATTGGATTCAGGATTTTTGATGAATTTATAAAAAATTTCCCTAATAGATTTTATAATTGCGGGATAGCTGAACAAAATATGATAAGTGTAGCTGCTGGTTTAGCTTCGGAAGGTCTTAAGCCAGTAGTATATACAATTATCCCATTCTTAATAATGCGAGCCTATGAGCAAATAAGAGTAGATGTTGGTATTAATAATCAATCATTGATTCTTATTGGTGTAGGTGGTGGTCTAGCTTACGATAAACTTGGTTCTACTCATCATTCATATGAAGATATAGCGCTTATGAGATGTATTCCAAATATGAATATTTATTCTCCAATTTCACCTCTTAATGCAGATTATTGCTTAGAAAAATCCTTTCAAAGATTATCAGCAAATTCAAAAGGTCCTTCATATATAAGATTATGTAAAGGAGGAGAACCCGAAATTAATAATTTAAATGAAATATCTTCGAATATATTCATTACTAAAAAAATAACTTCTTCAAAAACAATTATCAGTACTGGAGCAATTAGTGCAACAATAGAAAATTACTTATCTATTAATAAAAAAGAATTTATAGTTAATCACATAATGATTTCAGAAATATCAAATAATTTATTAGAACAATTATTTTTAATTTTAAAGCAAAATAGCATACAAGATATACTTCTTATTGAAGAACATTTTGAAGCCGGAGGATTATTTGAAGCCTTATCTTCAATATTTATAAAAAATAAATTTTTTATAAATATCAGAAATATGTGCTTGGAGAAAAGATATATTTTCGATATCTTTGATAGAGAGAATTTATTAGAAAAAAATGGTCTCTCCCATTTAAAAATTGATTCTTGGTTAAATGAAAAAATATAATATAAATAAATTTATTGGTAAATTGCAATGCCCAATTTGTTTTAATGAAACTTTAGAAAATCATCAATATTTTCTAAGATGCACTAAATGTAGCAAAGAATATAAAATTCATCCTAATGGAATAGTTAAATTATTTACACCACAAAATATTTATCCAACTAAAGAAAAAATTAATTGGAAAAATATTTATGAATAAAGCATTGAGATTAGAAAATCTTTTACAAGATTTACCTAAATCTTCTAGAAAACTTGATACGCGAATAAAGGTATCTAACTTAGATAGAAACTATGCGAGATTGTATGGTCGACATTATTATGACGGCAATAGAAAACAAGGTTATGGTGGTTATTATTATGATGGGAGATGGGTTGATGTTGCGAAAAGGATAATAAAAGAATTTGATATTAAAGATGAACATTCAATATGCGAGATAGGATGTGCCAAAGGTTTTTTGCTTAATGATTTTACAAATCTAATTAAAAATGTGAAATGTATAGGAATTGATATATCGCTTTATGCTCTTAGAGAGGCTATAAAAAAACATAATATTCTTTATATAAATGCTAATGCCTCATCCATTCCTCTTAAAAATAATTCTGTGGAACATACTATTTGTATAAATTCTCTCCATAATTTCTTAAGTAAGGCAGATACAATAAAAGCAATTTCTGAGATCCAAAGAATAACAACAAAAAATTCTTATTTAAGGATTGCAGCTTATAAAAATAATTCTCAAAAGGAAATTATAGATAAATGGGCTACTGGAGGAAGGTGTTATTTGCATGTCGATGAGTGGTTAGAGGTATTTAAAGATGCTGGTTATAAAGGTTATTATGATTGGTGGCATCCAGATAACACGATACGATTATGAATTTAATTTCACTTGGCGGATCAGGAGCCTCAAGATCAATTTTTCATATTTTAAAACGTTCAAAAGAGTTTAAACTAATTGGATTTTTAGATAATAGAATTAGTAAAGGAGATACTATTGATGGATATAAATGTTTAGGAAATTTTTCAGATTCATTTTCTTATAAAAAGTTAGGCTATAAATTTATTACAGGTATTGGCTCCGCAAATACTTTTCAAAAAAAAAGGACAAAAATAAGTTCTTATAACTTAGAAAATAATGATTTTATAAAACTTATATCAAATAAGTCAACTATTGAAACTAATGAAGAATTAATAAAAGCAGGTAGTTTAATATTTGACTATGTTTTTCTTGGTTATGAAGTTAAAGTTGGTTTTTTATCTTTAATTAATACTAAGACATATGTTGGGCATGAGACATCTATCGAAGATTATTGTGTAATTGGTCCTAATTGCACTATTTGCGGCAATGTAAAGATCCAGTCTTCTGTATATATTGGAGCAGGATCAACCATTAGAGATCATCTACATATATGTAGCAACGTTTTAATTGGGTGCGGTGCAGTAGTTACAAAGAATATACTCAAACCAGGTATATATGCAGGTGTTCCTGCAAAACTAATTAAAGAATTCTAAATATATTTTATTATTAATCAATTTTGAAAATTTTTTAACAACTTAGTTAACTTTAGTTAAACGAAAATTAAGACATTTATTCTTACTCGAAAAATAATTTTATAGAATCAAATATTAAATTTTTTGTAATCTTTTAATAGCAATTAAATATATGGATCTATACAAGACAAAGCGATATCTGGTAGTGGAGATGTATCAAAAAATTCATAAAAAGTTGCTATTCTTTGTTGATTTTGACTCTCTGGAGAAATAATATTCTTAAATTTACAATTAATACTTACTCTAATTTTAGATATTCATTTAAAACATTTCGATGAAAAACTGTAGATGTAAAACTAATACTTGATTTGGATTTATTTCTATAAATTTTTTATAGATTTTGAAATCCGAATCCATTTTTTACATCCCAAAATCTGAATAATCCTTAATTTTTAATATCACATCAATACTTTTATTAATTGGAAAAGATACATAGAATTGCTTTCAAAAGCCTTTGTAAAGGGAAACCAAACTATAACCTCAAATACTGATTGCTCACTCATAGTATCATTATGAAGAGGTAAAGATGAAGTAACATATAAGGGGATTTGAATTGATAAATTTAATTTGTTTTGAATAGATATTTCAGGACCAAGGAGAGATAGCATTAATTTTAGTGCAATAAAAACTTTAAGCGGGATTCATTTAAATTTGATTATTGAATAAAATAATGCAATTAGATATTTTATGAAATTTAATTATAAGTGAATCACATAATTAATTTTTAAAATTTTGTGAAATGAAGTATCTTAATTTTCAAAAATGCAATAACCATTTTTTTTAAAATTCAGTAATTCATTTTTCCAATTATTCAATTACTAAATTATCTTTTATCATATCCAATAATGAACTATTATTTATCAAATTATTATTCTTATTATTAGCTAACAAGAAAGAACCTAATCTTTCATCATAGGTTATTTTTGAAAACTCTTTATTAAAGTATTCAGAAAAAAAAGAAATTATCTCTGTTAATTTTAAAGAATCATTTGAAGACATATTTACAAATACTTCTTTTGTTAGTTTTTCTCGATTAGCAATAAAACGAAGAATTGTTTTGGCAACATCTTTTGAAGTTGTTAAATTATTAAAACGTGAATTTTCAGATCTAATTTTAATTTCTTTATTATTTTTTACGTTATTAATTAATCTCAAGATAAATATTCCTTTGGATTCTTTCGAAAAAATTGCAGGCAATCTTAAATGAAGTAAATTACTTAATGAGGAAAATCTTGAAAATATTGAGAACTGATTTTCTGAAAGTAATTTTGATAAACCATATAAATTTGAAGGAAGAGTTTTATGATTCTCATAGATTATTTCCTTTTTAATATTTCCATAAACTGAGGTTGAGGAAATATTTACAATTAAATTATAATCATTGCTTAATATATGTTCCAAAACAATATTTCTTAATAATGCATTTTTCAAGAAAATATCTTCATCACCATAATTATTATTATTTGGAGTTGAAGCTGCAGTGTGTATAAAAATTGAATTACTTTTATCTAATTTTGGTATCTTTTGATATTTATTTAAATACTTTACATTTGATCTCTTTAGGATATTCTTTCGTTTGAATTTAGATTCTTCAGACCTACCTATTAAAATGACATTATGATTAAGATCTAAAAAGAAATTAGAAAGTTCATATGCCAAAAAGCCAGAAGCTCCATCAATAACAAACGTATATTTTAAATCCTCATTTTCTAAGACTTTTTTGCTCAAAGTTTTTAATAACTATGATATTTTTATAATACAAATTTTTTATATAAAAAATAACTTATATTTTAGAGAATGTACTATATGTAATAATATTAATTTATATATGTAGTTTTAAATTGATTAGAGTTTTAATAATTGGAGGAGGTTTTGCTGGATGCGCAGCAGCACATCAAATATCTTTATCAAGATCTTCATATGAAATAACCCTTATTGAAAAAAACAATTATCTAGGGGCTGGTAATAAGACTAGATGGTATGGGGGGCACCCATATACTTTTGGGCCAAGACATTTCTTAACCCAAGATGAAGAGGTTTACAAATATCTTGATGAGATCATCCCAATAAGAAGATGTAAAGAGCATGAATTTATAACATATGTTTCTCAAGATAGTAATTTTTATAATTTCCCTATAAATTCTGATGATATTCCCAAAATGCCAGATAAAAATAAAATTAATGAAGAAATCTCTATTCTCACCTCGCCAGAAAAAGCATGTGATTTTGAAGAATATTGGATAAGTTCTGTTGGATATACTCTTTATGAAAAGTTTGTTAAAAATTATAATAAAAAAATGTGGCTTATAGATGATAATAAATTGTTTGATACTTTTAAATGGTCACCAAAAGGCATTGCATTAAAAAAAGGACCTCGAGCCGCTTGGGATCAAGCAATATCTGGATATCCAATAAACGAAAAAGGATATGATCCATATTTTGAATTAGCCACTCAAAATTGCAAAGTTCTTTTATCAACAAAAATTGAGGTTTTTGATATTCCGAAAAAAAGAGTATTCTTTAATGGAGAATGGTCTAAATTTGATATAATAATAAATACTATTTCACCAAGTGACATTTTTGAAAATGTATATGGAGAATTACCTTTTATTGGTAGAGATCTAATAAAATTTGTTTTACCTTCAGAAAATGTTTTTCCTGAAAATGTATATTTTATTTATTATGCTGGTGATGAACCATTTACAAGACTAGTTGAATATAAAAAATTCACATGTCATAAATCCTCACATTCATTAATTGGAATGGAAATTCCATCAATGAATGGAAGGCATTATCCACTACCTATGAAAAGATGGCAAGCTGTTGCTGATAAATATCATAATTTACAACCTGAGAATGTTTTTAGCATAGGAAGAGCAGGCAGCTACAGGTATGAAGTTGATATTGATGACAGCATAAGACAAGCAATGGATATTGCAAAAAATCTTTAATTATAAGGTATATGGCTCTTTATAAAATAATCGATAAATTATTAGGATATTTATTTTTTATGTCACATAAAAATTATTATTCTAGATTCTTACTTCACAAGATATATTTAATCTTTTTTAAGATGAAAATTTTTAAATTACCTAATAAACTTATTTATGACTTAAATAGATATCCTCCTAGTCTAGGTGACTACATACATGTCTTAGCGGTATCTCAATCACTTTGCTTAAAATTTAACGAAAAAAATTTAAGAAAAATAATTATAATTTATGATGAAAAAAATTTATCCCATAAAAAATTTTTAAAAGATATTGCTTTTATTGTTAGAGATATACTAGATTTCAATATTGAAATTATAAAGTTTAGTAATACTAAATTAAAAGAAAAAACTATAAATTTGGGTTTTTCTATATATCCATATTTACCAACTTTTTACTTTTATGATAGTTCATTTAGGAATCATAAACCTGTTGACATTGTGGTTCTTAGCAAAAATTTAGATCTTAGAATATTTTCTAATGTAAGTATTAGAAAATTTAAAAGTAAAAAATACATAAAAATCTTTAATGATTTAGAAAATCTCATTAAAACAAAATATTATTGTTTTGTTATGCGTGAAGAGAAAACTCCAAAGTTAGATAAAACAGAAAATTTTAATAATCTTCTTCAGAAATCTTGGGATCCGACTAAAAGTCTAAAAATAATTGAAGAATTAATTTTAGAGGGCAAAAATGTTTTAATCATAAATCCTCTCTATCAAAAATATTATTTACCTGGAGCAATTTATTTTGAAGATGCTACAACAGATCTTTTACTTAGATATTTTCTTTATATCAATGCCTATCAAGTACTATCAGTTGAATGTGGTCCAGCTTCCCTACTTAAGCATTCAAACGTAACAAGACATGTTATCTTTGACAAAGCAAATATTTCTGAAACATATAATATGAACTATCTTAAAAAAAATCATTATCCTATAAATCAAGATTACATTTTTAAATCCCCTAATAGGATGGTGAAAACTAAAAATCTTGAAAGAGAAGACATCTTAGATTAGATAATCTAATTTATTAAAAGTTAAATATCAATGGATAAAATTCAAAATATATACCGAGAAAACTATTATTAATTAATATTCACATTCTACTAAGATAAAACTTTTCGCTAAAAAATTTTTAATCTAAAAAAATTAGCCATAATTATAAGCTTTTAAAAGATCAAGTTTTTTATTTTTAAGTAATAATTACAATAAAAGTTGCTTTAAAACTAATTCAAAGACTAAAATTAAGGTTGATTAAAATGAAATAGGTTGATTATTTTATTTAAATGAAGACTTTTGAAAATTGTTATATTTTTGCCTAAATAAACTTAAATTAATGATGATTTTAGTTTTTGGATAAGATCAAGCTTTATTAATAAAATTTATTAAATAAAATTATCACGTTTTTAGTTTATTTATAATATTGCTACAAAAAGATAATGATACACTATGTATTAAAGATAGAGTAATTTTTAAAATGGAAAAAAAGGAAATTAAATTAATCGCAAAAAATTATTTAAATGCTTTATTTAATTCTTTTGATGATGAAGTTATTGAGAAAATAGAATTACTTTCTTCGCTATTAATTTCTGCTTGGGAAAATAATAGAAAAGTATTTATTTGTGGAAATGGTGGAAGTGGAGCAAATTCTATTCATGTAGCAAATGATTTTTTATATGGTGTTGGTGCTACTGGAGATGGACCTATACTTCCAGGCTTATCTATAGAATCTTTAGTATCTAATCAAGCAATAATTACTTGTTTGTCAAATGATATTGGTTATGAGAATATATTCTCTTATCAATTAAAGGTTAAGGCATCAAAGAATGATATATTAATAGTTCTCTCGGGTAGTGGAAATTCAAAAAATATTTTGAATGCAATAAATTTTGCAAATCAAAATAATATATTTTCATTTGCAATAGTTGCATTTGATGGAGGTGAATGCAAGAATATTGTTAATGATTTTATTCATATTAATGAAGATAATATGGAACTTGCTGAAGACTCTCAAATGATTATTTTTAATATTTGCAAAAAATATCTTTCATTAATTAAAAGTAAAATTTCCCTTAAAAATAAATAAGATTATCTCTCAAATAAAATATTTAAAATGACAAATAATAAGTTATTTAAAATTGATAAAGTTAATGATATTGATATTGATGTTTTAACATATGGTCATTTCGATTCTATTCATCCTGGTCATATAAGGTTTTTAGAATATGCTAAAACAAAAGGTAAAAATATTACGGTTGCTCTAATAGGTGATTCAATTCAGAATGGTAAAAAAAGATTTACCTTCTCGCAGATTGAACGAGCTAAATCTTTAAGCCATTTATCATTAGTTGATCAAATAATACTTCTGGAGGATGATGAAATTAATAAGTTAGTATCAATATCAAAGCCGAATTTATTTGTTTTAGGAAATAATTTAGAAAATACTCAAGAACCTAATGTTATAGAGGCTATCGATATTGTTAAAAATTCAGAAAGAAGAGTTATTATTCATTCTGGTGATATTAATTATGCTTCAACTGATTTGTTGAATCAATATGAAGATCAATTAGAAAAAGATAGAAAACGTCTATTCTTAAACGCATGCGAAAGATGTGATTTAGATAAAAAAAATATATTGTCATCAATGGACAAATGGAGTCAGGCAAGACTAATTGTTATAGGTGATATTATTCTTGATCAATATGCTGCTTGTGAAGCCATGGGTATGAGTGCAGAGGCACCTGTTTTAGTAGTAAAGGAACTAAAGTGCAAAAACTTTATTGGAGGAGCAGGAATTGTAGCGGCTCATATTAATTCTTTAGGCGCTAAATGTGATTTTATATCTGTAATTGGTAAGGATGAAAATGCAGAAATTTTAAAAAAAGAATTAAATAACGAAGGAATAAATTGCTACTTTATTGAGGATGAAAGTAGACCTACAACTTTTAAAAAAAGATATATTGTTGAAAATCAGAAATTATTCAGAGTAAGTAAATTAGAAGATCATTCTTTAAGTAAAGAAATTGAAGATTCATTGCTAAAAAAGATTGATGAAATAGCCCAAAAAGCTACAGGAATAGTAATTTCTGATTTTGTTTATGGAGTTATTACCGATGGAGTTTTAAATAAAATTAAAGAATTATCAAAAAAATATGACTTGCCTTTATTGGGTGATTTACAATGCAGTACTCAAGTAGGCTCTATTCTTAAATTTAAAGACTTTTCTTTACTATCTCCTAACGAAAAAGAGGCAAGAATAGCTTTTCAAGATAAAGACGTTAGTCTTGAAATTTTAAGTACTAATTTAATTAAAAGAACAAATACAAAGAATTTAATAATGAAATTAGGAGCGAAAGGATTTATTTCTTACAATGTAAACCAAAAAGGTGAAATATTCAGTCAAGCATTTCCTGCCCTAATACCAAATCCTACAGATGTTACAGGAGCAGGAGATTCACTCCTTGCTGTAATGGCTATTGGTTTATCAATTGGAGAGAACCTAATGACTACATCTGCGATAGGATGTTGTCAAACAGCTTTAGCAGTAAGATTTATGGGTAATAGGCCAATTAAATATGAAGAATTAAAAGATGAAGTCCTTAAAATAATGTCATAAAATATTTTGATAGTGAAAAGAAAAAATAAAAAAAATAAGATTAAATTATATTTAGTATTTAATTTATGGAAATACTTAAAAGCTAAAAGAAGGTTTCAGTTAATACTTTTGATATTTCTAATGATTAGTAGCGGTATCCTTGAAGTGATATCTATAAGTGCAATCATACCTTTCTTGGCAGTTATTACAAATACTGGAAATTTTCAAAATAATTGGTTTATTAAGGAATTAATTTTTAATAATTTTTCAATTGAATCAAATAACTTTCCACTTCTGTTTTCACTTTTATTTGCTTTTACCGCTTTAATCGCTGGAATTATTAGATTATTAAATTATTGGTTAAATGCAAGACTATCAGCATTAATTACATCCGATTTTAGTGTAATGGGTTTTAATAATACATTAAATCAACCATATGAGACTTTTTTAAATAAGAATAGTAGTGCACTAATAATTGCCGCAGCAAAACAATATGAAGTCTTAGGAGAAGTTATCCGCTCAATACTGCAATTCTTAACTGGTTTTTTTATATCTATATTTTTGATTTTTGGAATTTTAATAACTAATTGGAAAATAACTTTTTACTTCGTCATTATTTTTTCATTTTTCTATTTTCTAATTGTAAATTTTGTTAGTAAAAAGCTTTTTAGAAATAGTAAGGTAATTGCTAAAAGCGCATTTGATTTAGTAAAAATTGTTCAAGAATCTATCGGTTCTATAAGAGATATAATTCTCGATAAATCTCAGAAGAATTTCCTTAATGAATATAAATCAATTGATTATCTTAATAGGATTAATACTGCTGATAATTATTTTTTTAGAGTTTTCCCTAGGTATGCATTAGAAACATTAGGGCTTATTATAATTGCAATTACTGCTGGTATATTAATAACTTTTTCTGTAGGAACAAACTTACTACCTACTTTGGGATTTGTTGCACTTGCGGCACAAAAATTATTACCTACTTTTCAAGCCATGTATAGTTCTTGGGCTTTTATCAAGGGTACAGAATCAGAACAAGCAGCCATTCTTAATATCTTAAATCTTAAGACTTCTAAGATAATAACTTCTAAAGATAAATTATTCTTTAATAGAGAAATTAAGTTGCAATCTGTAAATTTCAAGTATGAAAAATCAAAACAACTTATTATAAAGTCTTTAAATTTAAATATAAAAAAAGGAGAAAGGATTGGATTAGTGGGGAAAACAGGGAGTGGTAAAAGTACTTTGATTGATATTATAATGGGACTTCTTGAACCTAACTCAGGAAAATTATTAATAGATAATATTGACCTTCATAAAACTCCAAATTCAGAAAACTTATATAGATGGAGAGACTTAATCGCCCATGTCCCTCAAAATATTTTTTTAAAAGATGCTACAATTGCAGAAAATATTGCTCTTGGCTATAAGTATGAAGAAATAGATTTTAAAAAGCTTTCTTATGTATGTAATCAAGCTCAATTAAATCACTATATTGATAGCTGCCCTATAGGATATAAGGAAATTGTTGGAGAAAGAGGAATTAGATTAAGTGGAGGCCAACGTCAAAGGATTGCTATAGCAAGAGCCCTCTATAAAGATAAAAAAATATTAGTTTTTGATGAAGCAACAAGTGCATTGGATAGTAAAACAGAAATTGGTATACTTAATTCACTAGATCTTTTAAGCAGGGATCTAACCTTAATTTTAATTGCACATAGATTATCAACCTTGAAGAGTTGTGATAGGATTTTTAAACTTGAAAATGGTAAGTTGGATCTTTACTAAAAAATTTATATTTAATTTAAATTTTAAATTTATATTGAAATTATTTAAGAATCTTTCCTATCCAACTTAGCATTTAAAAAAAATACTATAAAGTAAATTTCTTATTCTTAGATTATTAGAAATATTATAATTTTTAATACTTAAAAAATAGAATACGTTCTTAATAAAACTCAATTTTGCTTAATTTTAATAGTTCTAAATTAAATTATTTTTTTAATTTATCATTTTAAAGTTTTAAAGAAAAAAAAGATTATTGTTAATAATTTTTAGGTAAATTATGCTTTTAAGATTTAGATATTTTGTTCAATTTCCCATTCAGGAACTACTTCCTTAAGACATTTGATTGCATCATTTTTATTATTTCTACTTATGTGTAATCCAATATTTTTTATAGATTCTTCAATTACATCATAAGGTAATCCAGTTTCTAATGCATTATATATTAATGGGTGCTCAGTTTGAAGACTTTTTCCACTTATAAGAAGTTCTTCGTAAAGCTTTTCTCCAGGTCTAAGACCAATTTCTAATATCTCTAAATCTCCATTTGGATTAGATCTATCTTTTATTGTTTTACCATTTAATTTAGCCATCTGATAAGCAAGGTCAATTATTTTTACGGGTTTACCCATATCTAGCAAGAAAACGTCTCCTCCTTTAGCTAAAGTTTGAACTTGTAGCACTAATCCAACAGCCTCCTCAATTGTCATAAAATATCTGATTACTTTTTTGTTAGTAATAGTTATAGGTCCGCCTTTAGCAATTTGCTTTTGGAAAAGAGGTACTACTGATCCTGATGAACCAATTACATTTCCAAACCTTACAATGGAAAAGCAACATTCTTTTTTTATTTCATTACTTGCTTGAACTATTAATTCCGCAGCCCTTTTAGTTGCGCCCATAGTATTTGTAGGTCTTACAGCTTTATCACTAGATATAAATAAAAAGCTTTCTATATTATTTTTAAGTGCTAGTTGACATAATTTATATGTATTAATCAGATTATTTTCAATGCCAGATATTTGGTTCTCTTCGACAATTGGAACATGTTTGTAAGCAGCTGTATGAAAGATTACTTGTACTTTGTATTTCTTTAAAATATTATTTATAAAAGCATCATTGGCAATATCGCCAAGAATGTACTCTATCTCTGTTCCAGATTCACCAGAGTATATTTTTAGTTTTTCTATTAGATTGTAAAGAGAAGATTCATTCCTTTCTATTATGATTAATGATTTTGGTGAATGATTTAGTAATTGAATACATAATTCACTTCCGATCGAACCTCCACCGCCTGTTACCATAATTACTTTTGATGTTATCCCTTTTTCAATAAGACTATTTTCTTTTTCGGCGACATCTCTGCCAAGCAAATCATTTATATTAACTGGTTTAAGACTCTCAATTATTAGTTGACCAGAGGCTATCTCAGCAAGTGTTGGGACCTCAAGTATAGAAACAGTTACCTCATTTAGATTTTTAATTATCCTTTTTTTATCTTTTAATTTTATTTGAGGCATTGCTAAAAGAACTTTTTCTACTTTTTGGTTTCTTATAAATTGATTTAGGTTTTTTGGAGATAATATCTTTATCCCATCTATTTCACTACCCCATAGTTGAGAATCGTCATCTACAAAGGCAACTATCTTATCTAATCTTGCAATTTTTAATGATTTCGAAAGTATAACTCCTGCATCACCAGCCCCATAAATTATTGTATTTAATCTGCGATTCTTTGAATCTATTAAAACACTTTGAAGCCAATCTCTAATCAAAAATCTTGAAAGACTCATTATCGATGAAGATGTAAGCCAAATCCAAATCCATACTGATAAATCAGGAATATCTCTATTAAATATGATTCCAAAAAGATATGTAAAAAAAAGTGAAATAAATAATCTAAATGATAAAAGATAAGCAGACTTACTTCCAAGATATCTTGTTAGACTTCTATAATTACCTAGAAAAAATAATATTGGTATACAAATTACTGGTGAGATTAGGAGCCATTGGTAAGAAATTAATGGATCATTCTGATTTACTGATAACCGATTTAAATTAGGGTAAATTGAGGCAATTATTAAAATAATATCAAGGATAAGAATAAAAAGCCTTCTATAAAATTGAGGTAAATTAAGTAATTGTTTTTGTAATGATTTATTTAAATTCATTTTTTATAAAAAACTTATTTCATGATTATTTAGAGGCACTTATAAGTATTTGCTTTATATTCTCAGCATATTCATGCATTTCCGCGACACTGATGAGTGGATCAACGAGAAAAGCCAAACTTGTTTCACCCAGATTTCTAGCATTATTTAATCGCTGGGATGGCTGCATACCAAGTCTATATATGCACTTCTCCATATAAATTTCGCTGCAGCTTCCTGAGTAAGCAGGGTATCCTTCCTCGATAATTTTATCTATTATTCTATCTCTACTCCAATTTATAGATAATTTATCTTCATTAATGTAAGCATAAAACTTATACCAAGCATGTGTTACTGATTTAGGTGGAATTGGGATCCTTAATAGATCTAATTCATTAAGAGTTGAAATAAGTATAGCAGCATTTTTCTCTCTGGTTTTTTGCGTCTCATTAAGGTTTTTTAATTGAATTCTGCCAATGCTTGCCTGCATTTCTGTCATCCTATAATTTGATCCAAGATCTTCATGTAAATACTTATATCCAGTTGTATGCTTTTGATTAAATACAGCTTGATAGGATTTCCCATGATCTTTATATGACCAAACTTTTTGGTAAATCCTTTGATCATTTGTTGTTATCATGCCACCTTCCCCTGCTGTAGAGATTATTTTATCTTGGCAAAAGCTCCAGCAACTTAAATCTCCAAAACTTCCAACTGATTTATAAATGTCGCCAATTTTTATTTTGGCACCATGAGCCTGAGAACAATCTTCGATAACATATAGGTTATATTTATCCGCGATTTTGCATATATTTTCCATATCGGCAGGCCAGCCTGCTATGTGAACAACTGAGATGGCTTTTGTATTTTTTGTGATAAGTGGTTCTATTGTTGCTTGACTTATACATCCTGTATTTATATCTACATCTGCAAAAATTGGTTTTGCACCTAAATTAATTGCTGCCATACTAGTGGCTATAAAAGTTCGAGGAGTTGTAATAATTTCATCTCCATTTGTTAGACCTATTGCCTTATAAGCAGCCTCCAATGCCACTGTGCCATTTGCTAATGCCACTCCAAATTTAGAACCAATGTAGTTTGCAAATTCTTTTTCAAAAGCTTTGCATTCACTGCCAGTCCAATAGTTAACCTTCCCTGAAGAAAGTACATTTAAGGCTGCCTCTATTTCAGTTTGGGTATACTTAGGCCATCTTTTTAATTTCATATGATTTGTTTTTATAACTTATTTTTAATTTTAGCTGGTACCCCAATGGCATTTACAGAGCTTGGAATATCTCTTATAACAGCTGCATTGGCTCCAATTTTAACATCTGAACCAATATGTATGTTCTCAATGACAGAGGCTCCAATACCTATCCAAGACCTATCTCCAATATGTACAGATCCTGCAATATTTACACCAGGGGCTACATGAACGCCATTTCCTAAAAATGAATCATGATCTACGGAGCATGAATTATTTATAATCAATCCTCTTCCACCTCTAACACCAGTCTGAATTGTTGCATGAGAAAGTATTATTGAACCTATTCCCAGAGAAACAGATTTTGAAATCCATGAAGTAGGATGAATGATTATTGGAATTTCATATCCAAGATTTTCTAATTGATCAATGAAGTTTAATCTTATCTCTGAGTCGCCAATAGCAACAAAAGCATATTTAAAATCTGATCTTAAATCTTTATCAAAAATTAACTTTGATGTTCCAAGTATATTTTTAGTCTTTTTGAATAATGAATTTTTGTGATTGTTAAAATTATCATCAAGATAGGCTATCTCATTAAAAATATCTTGTTCTAACAAGGTATCTTCAATTACATTTGAGTGACCTCCAGCACCAATAATTATTATTCTTTTCATTCAATTAAATAATTATTATTAATAATATATAGAAATTCATGATCCCAGACAATAAGAAATAATAAAGGCTTCTGCAAATTCTTTACCTATATGAACACCTCTTAATTTTGCTAATGCCTTTAAAGCTTCAATGGATCTTGGCGATGGTAAATCTGTTAATTGACTTTGATAAAATTCCATTGCTTTTAATTTATTTTTTATAAATTTAGATATATCTATATAAAAATTGGGAGTAAATTGAGTAAAATTTGATGATTCTATTGGAAGATTAGTCTCTGAAAGTACTTCATAAGAAAGTACTAATTTTACATTTCTATTGATAGCAAGATATGGTCTGAGATTTACAGATAATGAATAATTAATTATTTCATGATCTTTATGCATATCGCCTTTCCAAGGGATAAAAATAACAGATGGTTTTGTCTGATTTAGTATGGAGTTTATTTCCTCGTTGATTTTATATATAGGCAAATCTGGTAAACAAACGGCAGGAAGATTTCCATATATTGTTTTATTTATTCCTAAATAAGATGAAGATTTTTTACATTCTCTATGAATAGTATCCCAAGTACTTTTAGGCCATAATGGATGCGTACCATCTCCATGGCCAGTAACAATGTATAAAGTGATATCAATACCTTTATCAGAAAGAAATTTAATTGTTCCCCCACAACCTAGTACTTCATCATCGCAATGAGGGGCAATAATTAAAACCCTGTCATTTTGATTAAAAATTGACATTTTTAAAGACTTAATCCTTGCTTATTGTTTTCTGCTCTTTTATATATTACAACAAAAGTTTTAAATAAAATATATAAATCTAGGTATATAGATTTATTTCTTACATAGAAAATATCAAAAACTAACTTTTCTCTATGTGATCTGATCTTCCCCCTACCATTCACTTGAGAAAATCCAGTAAGGCCAGGTGGATAAATATGTCTTTCATGGAAATAGCTTTTCATTATCTTTGACTTAAAACAGTTAGCAGGTAAAGGTCTTGGCCCTATTAATTCCATTGATCCATTTATTAAATTTATTATTTGAGGGATTTCATCTAAACTAGATCTTCTTAATAAACTTCCAATTTTTGTAATTCTTTTTTTATCTTCCAATGTCCCATTCTTCATTGTCCTAAATTTATAAATAACAAAAGGAATACCCTTCTTACCAATTCTTTTACTTTTGTATAATATTGGCCATCCCTGAAATGATAAACAAATAAGAGATATTAATAAAAATATTGGAGAAATAATTATAAAAATAATGCAGAAAAAAAATCTTTTTAAATAAGATATTAGGGATTTCATCGCTTGATATATTTAGAAAGCATCATGATTAAGCATACTTGTTTTAGAAATAAATTCTTCAGGAAAATCCAATTTATTAAATTTATTTGTTACGTAGAAACCTCTATAAAAAATTGGGCCATTTTCAATCATTCCTGATTTAATTGCATTTCTTATTCCTTCTCTATTATTTTTGGAAAGCCACATTTGACATTTAATTTGCTTTTTGTTAATCCATCTAGAATTTACTATATCTATTAAGATTTCTTTTAATTGAAAAAAATCAATTAGATTTAAGTGAATTGCGCAGTAAATATTATCATCTTTATCTTCTTGTAATCCTAAAAAAGCAATGATTTTAGAATGTTTTTTAATTATGCAATAAGTAACTTTATTATTTCTAGTTAATCTTTTTTGTAACGCAATTGCATCGTAGTCTACTATTGATTCATATAAGTTTGAATATAGTAAACTCAGATCAATTAGTTCATTAGTTTGTAAATTAGAGTTGTTTAAAATGTTAATATTGTATTGATCTGGATTTACTATATTTTTATTAGAGTTTATATTAATTAAATACTCAAAAGTTGTTTGAGGAAATAATGGATTAAATTTATTATCTTTTAGACAACTTACCAAATTTATTTTGTTTGGCCATGCATATAAAACAGATATATTTGACGCTTTAAGATAATCTAAAGTTGAATTCATAAGAGTTTGATATACGCCTTTTCCTCTATATTTATTATCAATAAATGTACTAAATCTAAATCCAACTTTTTTTTCTTTCAAACCCTTTATAGGATGAGGAGATATTCCTATATGACCTATTATGTCCATGGATTCATTTAAAGCTATTTGGCTATGAAATCTTTGTTCGTCTAAAAATGTTTTTATATACTGATCGATAGTAATTTCTCGCCCAAAGACATTTTTGTAGTGAAAAGCAATTTTATCTAGATCTTGATAATCAACTTGTCTCGTTTTTATCATAAAGCTTAAATTATGATTCTTTTAAATATAGTTATGTATGTATTTAAAATTACATTCGATTCATAATTAGTATAAGCATGATGTAAACATTTCATCCTTACTTCATCATACTCTTTTAAATTCAATGACAAAATATCTCTCAGTAGCCTAATAGCAGATTTGATATCATTTTCATTAAATATATAATTTATCTCCGAACCTTCTAGAACATCCTTACATCCTCTAGTGTTTGTTGTAACTACGGGAATTCCTAGAAATAGTGATTCTTGAATAGAAACATTTAGACCTTCTCTTTTGCTGGGAAGAAACATTACATGAAAATTTGAAATTTCTTTTTCGATATTATCAGAAAAATTATTAAATTTAATATTCAAAATTTTTTGACGTTTGGCTTTTTCTTTGTAATATTTATATGATCCTGCTCCAAAACAAATGAATTTATATTCGCCTAATTCTTTAGCAACCTTTAAAAAAGTTTCATATCCCTTCTCTTTATTATAAGTTGCAACTATACCTACAACTTTTGATTGATTTAAATCTTTCTTTTCTTGATAGTGTATCTTCAATTTATGACTTTCTACTCCAACTCCTTTTACTAAAAATATATTTTTTTTGGAAAAGGGCTTAAAAAATTTTGCAAAATTAAAGTCAAATCTATTTATAACAATAATATAATTCGTGCAAAACATACATAAGAAAAACTCTAAAAGGAAAAATATTATTTTGCCTATTGATAATTGTTTTCCATAGAAACGAAAACCATGTACTTGAAGAATTATTATGGGTTTTCTTTTTAAATTAAAAATCTTGGCAATTCTCATTACATGAGCAGCTATTGGAGTATGAACATATATATATTTTATTTTATTTGTATTAATTAATTTATTTATTTTTATGATTGTTTTAAGTAAAATTATTGGATTTAAGAGCTCGATCCAAGATTTAGGATAATTGATTTCGAAAATTTTATATTTAGACCATTTTGCATTTAGTTCTTCGATGTTTCTTGTGCCAACAATTATCTCTAAATCTAATTCTTTATTTAACTTGGCACATATTGGGTAAAGGAATCTATTTAATGTTATTGCTTTTGTAGTAGTAAGCAGTAATCTATTCTCATTAATTTTTTTCAATATATTTTCAATTTCAATTCTTTAAGTATTATATGTTATTAATAGTTGGATGAATTTAGGATCCTAATTTTTTATGATTTAAATATCTATTATATTTTAGACTTATAATTAGCGGTGGAAGAATCATCCATTTTTGTCTTGCTGCTACGCCAGGGTTATATACAATCAGAGGTAGAAGAAGTAAAAGAATTATTGAGAATAAGAAAAAGGGATTTTTTACTATGTTTTTATAACTTTTTGGATCCCTGAGTATAGTAAATACAAAATATGTAATGAATAAAGTATTAGCGTAATCAGCTAGGTATAATGGATTAAAACTTATCTTTGGTAATGGAGTAAATAAAAAGAAAATAACTCTATTAATATAATTCGTGTTTACTTGATTAATAGATGTCTGAGAAAATCTTTCCTCTAATAAATAAATGCTATCAAATAGATTGTAATTTTCTATAGAAGCATATTTTAGTAATGAAGGTATTAGTATCCAAAAAACTAAACTTACTAATAACAAAATAAATAATCTTATAAATAAATATTTTTTCTTTTTTATTTGAATCATAAAAAATAAAATATAACTTATAACTATAGATGCGCCCACATGTGGTCTAATTAATAATAATAGAAATGTTGATGTTATTATTTTAAAGTTAAGCTTAATTGATTTATCATTTAATTGTACATAAGAATACAATGCATAATTTATTAATAAAAAAGTAATAGAGTCTTTCCCTGGTGCTAATGTCCAAAATGCTAAAGAGGGTAGAAAGCAGAATAAAGCACTAATATTATCTATTTTATTTAAACCTCTGATATCACATTTTTTTATTGAACAATATAAATAACAACATCCTACTGCTCCTAATAAGCCGAATAATGAATATAGAGCATATCCTTTTATTCCTAGGAATTTTGAACTTAGGTCTATTAATCTTAAGATAAATTCAGTACCTATTTTTCCTGCATAAGACGGATTTTCTCTTATATACATATTTGCATCAGCAGGATAATTATTTGCATAAAAAATATAAACTATTGAAAATATAGCTCTATAAAAATAAATATATAATGCTGTATTTAATTTTAAATTTAATCTTCTAATTAAAATAATATATATAGGTATTAGGCCTATAGCTCCAGTTAAATATTCTAAATACATAGTAAATTTTCCCATTCATTAATATATTTTTTAACCATTTCTTTCGTTGTGAATTTCGTTCTATAGAAGTCAGATAAAATTTTTCTATCAAGAAAATATTTTTCATCATTTTCTAATTTCTCTAAAAATAATTTGTATTGATTCCTTATATTTTTTTTGAGTGATTCTTTATCTCCAATATTTAAAAGAATTCCCTTCTTAGAAATAATTTTTTTCGTATCACCTACGTCAGTTGCGATTATAGGCAGCCCAGTATAACTTGCCTCTAGAATGATATTTGGAAAACCCTCGCCAAAGCTACTTGTAGAAATGTATAAGTCAATTCCATTCAATATTTTATTAATATCAGATCGGTAGCCACATAAAATTGCACTATTCTCAATATCATATTTTTTTAATTGACATATTAATTCGGTATTTTTTCTATCTATGCCCCTTCCACACAATAGCAGTTTTGCATTTTTTTTATTTTTTAATTCATAACTAAAACACTCTAATAAAATATCATGTGATTTTTGTGGGGAATATCTGGATATAGATCCTACCATAAATATTTTTTCGCTAAATTTGAATTCTCTCCTAAATTCTTTTCTATTTGAATTTGAGAATTTAAAGATCTCGTTTCCACCATTAAATATATATTTACTTTTTAGATTTGAATATCCATTTGACTCATGAATTTCCTTACCTCGTTTTGAATTATAAATTATTAAGTCTGGAATTATTTTAGAAAAAACAGAATTAATTTTTGAAATTATCCTAGTACTAAATTTTGTTTTACTTGAGAATGAACCATGTCTAATGCACCAAATTACTTTTGTTTTATATATTAATGAAATTAATAGACTTAAAAACTGTGAATGGTACATCCAATACTGTATGATTCTTGGATGATATTTTTTAAGTGTTTTTAATAAAATAATTACTGCGTAAACTAATGAAATAGGATTTAATTTTAATCTTAAATTTATAATTCTAATTCTTCCATTTTTATTATTACGAAGTTTACTTGCTTCAAAAATATTTGTATTATCTTTTATGGAAATTATTACATGGTTATAAAATAATGATTCTTCCACAAGAAGTTTTAATTGGTTCTCCGCCCCTCCAGGAATGAAATTGGGAATTATGTGCAATATTGTCTTTTTAGTATTTTGAAAATTTTTATGTAGTTTATTATTCACTTAAGTTTTTATTCTTTAATTGTAATACCAATATATTTATTATCATTTTTTATTACGGCAAATCTTGATTCCTTCCTTTTTATAAATCTACTGAATGAAAGATTATTTTCAATATCATCAGAAATTAATATACCCCCTTTTCTAAGTCCATTCCAAAGAAGTTCGTAACCATATTCTCTTCCCCAAATACTTTTATCAGAATCATAATGTGCCAAATCAAATTTCTCTAAATTATTTTTAATGGTTAATTTAATTCCTGGTTTATCTGGGAGCCTAACTAACTTCCATTTTTCCTTTAAATGATTTGGTATTACTATTCCAACATATTCATTACTTTTTGTAGAAGGGTATGGCATGTCTATGCTTATTAAGCCTTTAACCTCATTTTTCTCTGAAAGTGCATTTAAGATTGCGAGACTAGACCATCCATAACCAACACCTGTTTCAATAACAAATCTTGTTTCTGTTATTAAAGTAATAATATAAAGTAAATCAATATAAGCTTTCCCTGCTAATTCTTTAGAATTAACTGATGAGTCCATCTTTATCTGAGAATTTTTAATTAATTTATTTCCATTATCAATTAAATCCTCATTGATCTTTAGCTTTAGACTTTCTTCTGTAAAATTCAAATCAAGTTTTTTAAAAGCATTTAATAATGAATTAGAATTTTCCTGAGCCCACACTAATCCTTGCTTTGATTCACTCTTTTTATTTAAGATAAACTTCCTTTTTACTAAATCTAATGAATGTTCCCAGAATAGAGGCCTTAATAAATACCAAACAATGATTTTAAATCTATAAAGCATACTTTCTCTTTGCGCATTTAATGAATACTACCATTTTAGTTGTATCAGAGTTCAAGAGCCTCTAGATATTGATTAGTTACTTTATCTATATTAAATCTGTTTAAGTTACCTATACCTGAATTGAAAGATTTTTGATTTTTGGAACTCAGCTCTTCTATCATGGCGTTGGCTAATCCATTTGTATCATTCACTTTAATAAGTCTGCCCCATTTGCCATCCTCTAATATCTCGCGAGGACCTGCATCGCAATCGGTTGATATGATATTGCATTTGCATGCTAGGGCCTGTATTAAAACATTTGGTAAACCTTCCCATAAAGAAGACATAACATATAGATCGCAAGCTTTCATGTAAGGAAATGGATTGGCTATAAATCCTGGCATGTAAATTGAATTACTGTCTATTGCTAAATTTCTACAAAGTTCATCCAACTTTGACCTTTCTGGACCTTCTCCAAGAATGATTAGCTTGCAATTAATTTCTTGACTGACTATTTTGAAAGCTTTTATTAGTAAACTATAATTTTTCTGAATTGTTAAGCTTCCAACAGATAGTATGATTTTTTGATTTTCAGATTTAAACCCATTAATGATTTTTGAATTTAACATACATTTTGATTTTAAGTTGTTTATTTTTTGGAAATCACATGGGTTTAATATGGCTTTTACATGATCCCTTTTGAATTTATAAGTATTGATTATTGACTCCCTTACACCTTCTGAAACTGTGACAATACATTTTGCTTCGGGATATAAATATTTAATAAGCAAGTCTAATATGAATCTCTTAAATCCAATTTTATTAAATGTATTTCGATAACTAATATTCCTCTCTGATACAACAACTTTTGTATTATTATTAACAAACTTTCTAGATAAAAGAACGACACAATTTGCGTGAGATAAGGCTGAAATAATGCCATTAGGACGTGATTTTTGAATATATCTTGATAGGTTAAAAAAACTTAAGATAGTAGATTTAGAGTTTAGGTTAATTATATTAACGGAAGGGCTTATTTCCTCTAAGTATATCTTTCCACCTTTTGCTAAAACTATATCTATTAAATATCCACGTTTCGAGAGATTATTAGCAATATCTATTATTACTCTTTCGGCTCCTCCATAAGTAAGTTTTGGTATGAAAAAAGCAATTTTTTGAAGATTCATAATTATGCATTTAGTTTTTCATTAGATATCCATGATTGAAACATTAAAATTATCCAAATTTTATTAGACCAATCTCTTTTGCCATCTAGATGTTCATCCAACAATTTCCTTACTTTCTCATGATTTAGAATGCCATGTTGTTTCAAATTTGATTCATTTAATAATTCCATCGCCCATTCTTTAAGTTGTCCTTTTAACCAATCTTTCATTGGGATACCAAAGCCTTTCTTCTCATCTTTGATGAGATTCTTTGGAATATATTTATACAGTACTTCTTTAAGTATATTTTTTGGGTTATTAATTTCATAAATATATCTTCTTGGAAGACTCCAGCAAAATTCCATAATATTGTGATCTATGAATGGTATTCTAGTTTCCAATGATGATCTCATAGCCATTCTGTCAACTTTAGTTAGGATGTCATCTGGTAAATAATTAATAGTATCTGAATACATTGCTATATCTATAATATTTTTACTTTTTATAAAATACTCTTTATTCCCACTACCATAGAAAGACTTATCTAATTCAGGATTAATAATTGAATTACCACAGAAGAGTTTCATATATTCAGCATAAAAATTTTCGGGAGAATTAGATAATATTAATCTTCTTAATTTATTTAAATAGCTAAAGCTTTCTTTATTATTAATTTTATCTTTAAATGATTTAAAAAGATTTAGAAAATAAATTGATTCTTTTGGAATCCTATGAATATTAGAATACAAATTTCTAATTCTATAGTACCTAGAGTAGCCCGCAAATAATTCATCTCCTCCATCACCTGATAATGCAACAGTTACATGTTCTTTGGCAAATTTGCTTATTAAATAGGTTGGAAATTGTGAAGAGTCGCCAAAAGGGCCATCAAACATAGTTGCAACTTTTGGTATCAATTCTTGAACATATTTTGCTGAAACTTTAAGTTCATGATGATTTGTTCCCAAATAATTTGCTATCTTTCTTGCTTTACTAGATTCATCATAATTATGATCTTCAAAACCTAATGTAAATGTATTTATTTTATTGCTAGATATACTTTGCATTATTGAAACGATGCAAGAAGAATCTATTCCTCCTGATAAAAAAGCTCCTAGTGGTACATCTGCGACCATTTGTCTACTTATACTTTTCCTAAGATTGCTGTCAAGCTCTTTTATAGCCTCTTCCTTCGTTCCCCTAAAGGAATCAAAATTATTACTTATGAAATTTGAAAGCGACCAATATTTTATTTCTTCCTTCTTAAATAATCCACCATAGCTGAGCTTAACAAAAGTTCCTGGTTTTACCTTTTTAATATTTTTATATATTGTATTCTCTCCACTTATAAATCCATAGTTAAAATATTCTGAGATATTATTATAATTTATCTCTTTAATTAATAATGGATGTATTTTTAGCACTCTTATTTCAGAACCAAAAATAAGTAAGTTTTTATTAATGTAATAATATAATGGTTTCTCTCCAATACGATCTCTTACGATGTAAAGACACTCTTCTGTTTTATCCCATAAGCTAAAAGCGAACATCCCATCGAATTTTTTAATAGCTTTTTCCACTCCCCAAAATTGAATTGCTGCTAAAATTGTTTCTGTATCTGTACCCGAATTCCATCTATATTTATAACCAGATTTATCGAGATTTTCCCTTATTTCTTTGTGATTATATATTTCCCCATTGAAACAAATAACATATCTATTGTTTAGTGAATGCATAGGCTGTATGCCTTTAGCACTTTTATCTATGATTGCTAATCTGGAATGGCAAAGTGCTAGACCGATACTTTTATCAATCCAATAAGATTGATGATCTGGCCCCCTTTTTCTAAGAGGCTCAAGCATTAATTTCGCTAAGTTTTCATCTGAACCATTTTTGGGCGACCAATAACCTCCGATTCCACACATCTAATCTTTCCATTTTGTAATAATTTAAACTATTCAAGTGCAATTGATCACTATTTTATAATTAACTTAGTAATTAATTTTTTTACTTTTTCTTTTTTTATCTACTGATAATTTAGATTAATAATGATAATTCTTTATATTAACCTAAAGTTTAATATTGTAGTAAGTTTTATACCATTCTATAAATTGAGGTATTCCTTCCTCTAAAGATACTTTAGGTTTGAAACCAGAATATTTATTTAATAAATTAATGTCAGCTGATGTGGCTTCTACATCTCCAGGTTGCATAGGTACAAACTTTTTTATGGCCTTTTTCTCTAAACAATTTTCAATTATGTTTATAAAATCCATAAGTTTGGTAGGTGAAGAATTTCCGATATTAAATAATCTATATGGAGCCCAACTACTTGATATCTTTGGAGCAGAAAAATTAAAATCTTTATCCTTCGATGCAACATTGTTTATAATCTCTACAATCCCATCCACAATATCATCAATATATGTAAAGTCTCTAAACATATTCCCATTATTAAAAATCTTTATCGGCTTATTTTTAATGATGGCATCAGTAAAAATAAATAATGCCATATCAGGTCTACCCCAAGGACCATATACAGTAAAAAATCTCAATCCAGTTGTAGGTAAGTCGTATACATGGCTATAGGTATGGGCCATTAATTCATTTGACCTTTTTGTTGCAGCATATAAACTAACAGGATGATTCACACCATGTTCTTCAGAGAATGGCATATTCTTATTACCTCCATAAACAGAACTACTGCTCGCATATATTAAATGTTCAATTTTATGATTTTTACAACTCTCAAGAATATTTCCAAAACCTACTAAATTTGATTGTATATAAGCATTTGGGTTTTCTAATGAATATCTTACTCCGGCTTGAGCTGCTAAATTTATTACAATTTTAGGCTTGAATTTTCTAAATATATCAGAGATTTTATCTGAATCCTCTAAACTTGCCTTTATAAATTGCCAATAATTTTGTTGGTTTTTTTTTGTTATTTTAATTTGATCTAATCTATCTTTTTTAAGATTCGTATCATAATAATTATTTATATCATCTATACCAATGACATCATATCCATCTAGCAAGAGTCTTCTGGATAAATGAAATCCTATAAATCCAGCTGCTCCAGTTAATAAAATTGCCATTAACTATACCATTGATGCATACAAATATACTCCATCAGTGTTAGTCCAAAATTTATTAAATAGGACTTCAAATAAATATTTAAATTACTCTATAAAAAATTTAAGAAATTTATTATCTATTAATCATCAAATTTTTCTAAATATAAATATATTTTTTATGTAATTTAGAAAAAGTAAAGATACAAACCTAATATAAATAAATAATATCTTCCAGGTACCTACTCAAGTAGAAATCTCTTACAATTTTGGCATATATAAATAAATCATATTAAATCAATATTTATAGATAGTTATTTAGAATATTATCTTTTAAAGAAATATTAATGATATTATGCAAGCAAGGTGAAATATTTATAAAGAGAAAAATAATTGATATTAATTCTTAATAAAAATTATTTAGAGCCATCTCCTATCCTCCATAAGTTTAAGTTGCAATTGATGATTTTTTCAGGATCTAAAATTGATCTTGCATCAAACACCCAAGATGGTTTGCGCATCTTTTTGGAGACTCTTTCCCAATCTATGGAGGAATATTCTTTCCATTCTGTTAAAACTAAAACTGCATCCGTTTCAGAAAATACGTCATAAATATCGGGGCAAAATATCCATGAAGCCTCAATATTTTTATCATACGAAGAATTATTTACATCATTAATATTCAATGGAGTCCTATTCAAATCTTTTGATATTTGCTCTTCTGAAACTTTTGGATCATGAATTTTAAGAATTGCACCTTCCTCTAATAAATCTTTACAGATATTTATTGCTGCAGATTCACGAGTGTCATTTGTATTCGCTTTAAAAGCAAATCCAAGAATTGCAATTTTTTTATTTGAAAGTGTGCCAAATAATTTTTTTGCAATTAAATTTGCAATTCTTTTTTGATGCCAGTTATTTAAAGTAACAACTCCCTCCCAGAAATTAGCTACTTCTGGGAGGCCAAAATAATTTGCTAAATATACAAGATTTAGGATATCTTTTTTGAAGCAACTTCCTCCAAATCCAGGGCCGGAGTCAAGAAATTTTGAACCAATCCTGCTATCAGTGCCGATTGCCCTAGAAACTTCTCTAACATCTGCTCCGGTATTCTCGCATAATGCTGAAATAGAATTTATGGAACTAATTCTTTGTGCTAGGAAAGCATTAGCGGTTAACTTTGCTAATTCACTACTCCATATGTTGGTTTTTAATATCTTATTCTTGGGCACCCAATTTGCGTAAATATTTCCTAAAGCTTGCATGGCCTCATTAGAATCCCCTCCGATAAGAACTCTATCAGGATTTAGAAGATCATTTATTGCGGTTCCTTCCGAAAGGAATTCTGGATTTGAAAGAACATCGAAAGTAATGTTACCGTTTGACTCAATATTTTTTTGTTCTTGCGATGCCTCAAGTATTGATTTAATTACTTCTGCTGTCCTAACTGGTAAAGTACTTTTTTCGACTACAATCGTATATCCCTTGGCATATTTGGCCACTTGTCTAGAGCAAGCTTCAACCCACTTAAGATCACTAGCTTTACCTGCGCCAATTCCATTCTTTTTAGTAGGAGTATTTACAGATATAAAAATCATATCTGCATTTTCTATTTTTTCTTTTACGAGGGTAGAGAAAGAAAGATTTTTCCCTCTACATCTTTTTACGATTTTGGCGAGGCCTGGCTCATATATAGGTAAATTGTCTAAATTTTCATCATTCCATAAATCAATTCTTTCTTGATTAAGATCAACGACTTCAATCTTTATATCATGACATTTATCAGCTATTACAGCCATAGTTGGACCACCGACATAACCAGCACCAATGCAACAAATATTCTTTATTTTCATTTTAGAATTTAAGACAAGCTAACATAAAGACTTAAAAAGAGCCTACTAAAAATTAGTTCTTTTGTTGTAACGTTATAAAAAATCGATACAAAAGATTGGGTTGGTTTCCCATAACTTATTTAATATAATTTCTATGCTATTTATTGTATTAAAGATTTATTTTTGTTATTCCCTCTTTGATGATTTAGTTGATTAATATTTATTTATTGAGATAGATTATATATTATTAAAATTAGATAAATTATTTTTTTCTAAAAATTAATATCAAAATTGACTCTATTTTGGAATTAACTTTAAATATGATTTTTATATTTGATCAATATTCTTAGCAATGTTCTTCTTGATAATTTTTTATAGTATTAATTATTCCTTCATTTAAAGAAATTTTAGGTTGCCATCCAAGACTTCTTATTTTTCGGATATCAAGTTTTTTTCTATAAGTCCCATCCGGCTTGGTCTTATCCCAATAAATTTCTCCTTTATAACCAATTAGATCTGAAATTTTATGAGCTAGTTGTTTTATGGAAATATCTTCACCAGTACCAATATTTAATATATAAAGTGGATTACCTTTGTTATCCAAAGGCGCATTCTCTGAATTAGGATCCCAGTACTCTAGTAGAAAAATAATCGATGAAGCTAGATCGTCAACGTGCATAAATTCCCTAAAAGGTTCTCCCGAACCCCATAATGTTATTGAAGGTAATAAATTTTTATTTGCATCGTAAAATTTCCTTATGAAAGCTGCCATTACATGACTATTCCTTGGATGATAATTATCATGAGGGCCATAAAGATTTGAAGGCATTACAGAAATAGCATCAAAATTATATTGCTTCCTTAAAGCTTCGCAAAGTTTAATACCGGATATTTTTGCAATTGCGTACCATTGATTAGTTTCTTCAAGCTCTCCTGTAAGCAATGATTCCTCGATTATAGGTTGAGCTGTATCTTTTGGGTATATGCAACTGCTGCCTAAAAATATTAATCTTTTGACTCCAAACTTCCATGCATTTTCAATTATATTATTTTGAATTTTTATATTTTCCAGTATAAATTCTGTGGGACTTTCTAAATTAGCTAATATTCCTCCAACTCTAGCAGCAGCTAGTATTACTATTGTTGGTTTGTTGCGGTAAAACCAGTCTTTTACCATCTCTGCATCTAAAAGATCCAGTTCTTTTCTATTTGGTGTTAGTAACTTACCACCATTAGAATTTAATCCATAACCTGATTTTACTAAATTTCTGTTTATCGCTTGTCCTACCATTCCAGAGGAACCGGCGATAAAAATTTTTTCATTTAGATTAATTTTTTTATGCATAAAAATTTGATATTAATAAAATTTTGATCATGTTAAGAATTTTTTTTATTTAAATCATAGAAGCTTTTAAGAGTTTATTAAAGTTACTAACTAAATTACCTAAGATATTGCAAAAAAAAAAGAAAAAAATTTTAATAATTAATAGAGAAAAGATAATTAAATTTATAGATTTATAACTATTTTTTTATAAGTATAAAAGAAAATAAGTTTTTGATTAATTTTATTTTATATTATAAAAAAAAAAAAATATGGAATCAATTTTAGTAACTGGTGGTGCAGGTTTTATTGGGTCTCATACTTGTCTTTTACTTTTAAAGAAAGGTTATGATATTTTTATATTGGATTCTTTTATTAATTCTTCTGAAAAATTAATTGAGAAATTATCATTAAGTTTAGTTGGTGAAAATATAGATATTAATGAAAAATTAAATTTAATTAAAGGTGATATTAAAAATAAAGATGATATAGAAAAAGTATTTCAATTAAGTTTTAAACTTCAAAAAAATATCATAGCTGTTATTCATTTTGCAGGTTTAAAATCTGTCTTTGATTCAATTTTAAAACCTTTAACCTATTGGGAAAACAATGTATATGGAACAATAAATCTATTAAAAATCATGAAAAAATATAAATGTAAAAATATTGTATTTAGTAGTAGTGCAGCAGTATATCAAACAAAATCGAAGACACTTCTAAATGAAGGTGATGCTTGTAAGCCAATTAATCCATATGGTTGTACAAAGCTAACTATTGAAAATATTCTTCAAGATGTATTTAAAAGCGAACCATTAGAATGGAGAATTGTTTGTTTAAGATATTTTAACCCAATAGGAGCACATGAATTTGGTTTTTTAGGAGAGGATCCAACTTGTAAGCCGAATAATATTTTCCCTCAGATTACAAAAGTCGCCATGGGAAAACTTAAGAATATTAAAATATTTGGTTCTGATTGGCCAACTTCTGATGGCACAGGAGTGAGAGACTATATTCATGTTATGGACTTAGCTGAGGGACATTTATCAGCTTTAGATTATTTAATAAATAACATCCCTCAGATACTTACTTTAAATTTAGGTACTGGTTTAGATACCACAGTTTTAGAATTAATAAATACTTTCGAAAAAGTAAATAATATCAGCGTGCCTTATATCTTTGAAAATAGAAGAGATGGTGATAATGCATATGTAGTCGCTGATAATTCTCTAGCAAAATCAGTTTTAAATTGGCAACCTAAAAGGGATTTAGAAGATATGTGTAGGGATGGTTGGAATTGGCAATTGAAAAACTCTATGGGAATTAATAATTAATACTTTTAAGATTAATATGATAAAAATTGTATCCTTTCTTTTATTAATTTAGAAGTTCATCAAGGAATCATTAGCCAAATCTATTATTAAATTAAGGAGCTTTTTTCTCCTTGTGATACACATTCATTTAAATTGTTCATAATAATAAACTAATACCTCAAGAACTATAAATAATTTCTTCAAATTTTTTATTAAAAAAATAGTTAATGCTGAGATTTCTTTGTCATTCTTTCTAATCAATTATTTTTTTTCATAATTCAATATTATAAAAATTTTATTTAAGGATTTGGTTTATAACTTTTATTCCTAGCCTTACATAGGGTTAGTTTTTATACATTTGTATTTTAATTAATCTTCATAAGATCTAAATAAAATTTCTAGATTGATATTTGATTTAGGTGAAAAATATTAAAGTTTTTTAAAATTTAGTTTGCTTTAAATTAAATTCTTCCATATTTATCTTCAAATCTAATGATATCATCCTCTCCAAGATAATCACCACTTTGAACTTCTATTAAAATTAATTGAATCTTACCTGGATTAGAGAGCCTATGCTTTGAACCTAAGGGTATATATGTACTTTCATTTTGAGAAATTATTTTTGTCGCATTATTAATTTCTACTCTTGCGGTCCCCTGTACAACGATCCAATGTTCAGATCTATGATGATGCATTTGAAGAGATAATGACTCACCTGGATAGACTTCAATCTTTTTTATCTGCCAATTAGATCCTTCTTCTATTGATAAATAATGGCCCCAAGGCCTATGCATCAATTTATGTTGTTTCCCCTCAATATATCCCTCTCTATTTAAAGTATTAACTAATTCTTTTACATCTTGAGCATTTTCTTTATTTGCTACTAAAAGAGCATCTTTAGTGTCAATTATTATTATATTCTCAATACCTATTGTTAAAACAAGTCTTTTTTCACTTTTTATTAGAGATCTCTTTGTATTGTGAGTTACTATTTTCCCTTTAAGTGAATTATAATTTTTGTCTTTTTTAGACAAATTCCAAATAGATTCCCAATTACCGATATCATCCCATCCACAATCTAAAGGTAAGACAAATGCTTTTTTTGTTTTTTCAAATACTGCAATGTCAATTGAAATGTTAGGGCATTTTTCAAAAATTTCTCTATCTAATCTTAAGAAATCAAGATCATTTGAGCTGTTTTTAAGACTTTCTTTGCAGTTTTCAAT